>JFJP01011323.1_pt1 | contig 12782 bp, 9 predicted proteins | sample 431651 | NCBI WGS metagenome assembly JFJP01 (sample SAMN02602958, study PRJNA72255) | Microbial mat metagenome, whole genome shotgun sequencing project. | biome: fresh water; feature: sink hole; material: water; isolation source: purple microbial (photo- and chemosynthetic) mats found in... | reverse complement strand
GCAAAATGGCCGAGTATCAGTTAGCCACCACCTTTCGTAGCCAGAAACGCTTTATGCTGTCTAAATATTTCAAAGAGGTACAAGACAAGACACGCCTTAACATTACGGAAGTGCAACTCAATGTGCGCTTACAACGGCCTGACGGCAAACTCATGGAACTAGACCTAGTGGCCTATTCTAGTGATGGGCGAGTGGTGTTGGTGGAGGTGAAGAAACGTAAGGAAAAGACAGGCCCCAATATCGTGCAGGATTTTTGGGAAAAGGTACAGACTTATCAACATCGTGCAGGATTTTTGGGAAAAGGTACAGACTTATCAACAGTTACACCCTGATAAAATTGTTTTGCCTGCCATTTTATCGTTAGGTGGCTTTACCGCCGAGGCAAAGGCGTTGTGTCTGCAATATGGCTTGGCGCGGGCGGAACGTATGGTTTGGTAAAATTATTTCGTTTGATTTACAGGAGTCCATGATGCAATATCCACTGAAAGAAAAAATTGGTAATCCCGCCCTGTTGGTGGGGCGGGAGGAAGAATTTGATAATTTTGGGCGATGGTTAGCTAATATTCCCCATGAACTCTCCAAATCACGGGTGATTTTGGCGCGGCGCAAAAGTGGCAAAACGGCCTTTGTGCAACGGCTCTTTAATCAATTGTGGAGTCAACATGGCCAGGTCATTCCCTTTTATTTCAGTGTGCCTGAAGGTAAAATGTGGTATCCTAACTTTGCGATAGGTTATTACTGCGCCTTTGCCTCACATTATATCTCATTTTTAGAGCGTGAGGAGGAATTAGTTCGCAACCCCCTGACCTTAGAGGCTATCAAAGCTTACGGCATAGCTAAATCTATTAAACTTTTAGTAGATGATACTGAATTGTTATTGCAACGTAATAATCATGATGCCATGTGGGAAACGGCCTACACCGCGCCCCACCGTTTTGCCGCCGTCTATGACCAACGCATTTTGGTCATGATTGATGAATTTCAATATCTAACGCAATTTGTTTACCCTGACCCCTATTTTCAAACCAAGCCCATTGAAACGCTTCCAGGCAGTTTCCATACCGCCGTCGAGTCCAAAGTCGCGCCCATGTTAGTGACGGGTTCTTACATTAGTTGGATATTGGAGATTGCGGCGGAATATTTGGAAGCAGGACGGTTAAGTTTGTGGTACATGAACCCATACCTTACACCAGATGAAGGGTTGCAAGCCGTCTATCGCTACGCGGAGGCGTTTGGCGAACCCATCACCAATGAAAGCGCGGCCATGCTGAACCAACTGTGCATGGCTGACCCCTTTTTTATCTCCTGCGTGATACAAAGTAATTACAAAGGCAGAAATCTGCAAACGGTTGACGGCGTGGCCGATACGGTCAATTACGAAATTACCAGCCGCACCTCTGAATTGTCTAAAACCTGGGGCGAATATATTTATAAGAATCTGTCACGCTTGAATGATAGACACAGTAAGCATATTGTCTTACATTTAACCAAATATCATGAGCGCACCTGGACACCCAAAGAAATTAAGGAATCGTTAGGCTTAGAGTTGTCTTATGATGACATACATCGTAAGTTAGAGTTATTGATGGAAGCGGATTTAATCGCTGACGGCGGGTCAGATATAGATTATCAAGGCTTACATGATGGGACGCTCTATCTCATTTTACGGAGTCGCTTTGAAAAGGAAATATTAACCTTTGCCCCCGATTTTGGGCAGGATTTTCGGCGGGACCTCGTGGCCTTGCAAAAAGATAACAAACGATTACAGGGCATGTTAAATTATCTCAGTGGCAAAATGGCCGAGTATCAGTTAGCCACCACTTTTCGTAGCCAGAAACGGTTTGTCCTGTCTAAATATTTCAAAGAGGTACAAGACAAGACGCGCCTTAACATTATGGAAGTGCAACTCAATGTGCGCTTGCAACGACCTGACGGTAAACTTATGGAACTAGACCTAGTAGCGCAGTCAAGTGATGGGCGGGTGGTATTGGTGGAGATAAAGAAACGTAAGGAAAAGACAGGCCCCGACATTGTGCAAGATTTTTGGGAAAAGGTACAGACTTATCAACAGTTACACCTTGATAAAATGATTTTGCCCGCCATTTTATCACTCGGTGGCTTTACCGCAGAGGCAAAGGCGTTGTGTTTGCAATATGGCTTGGCGCGGGCGGAACGTATGGTTTGGTAATGAATCGTTTAATTTTTTAACTATCAGAGGCTAACCTCATGAGTTTTAGTGATTTCAAATCAGCCAATAGTGTGGCTGAAAAATATAATTTAACCATACAACGTCAGTTATTGTTTGACCATGCGGCTATTACGCCTATACCACCCCATGCTTTTTTACAACAGACGTTAGAGTTTGAAGTGACCCATCAACCTAGCAACATGACGGAATATGGCCTGTGTGAGAGTTTGATTTATCCCTTATTACGGGACATGTGGATGAATTACCCACAACTCCAAATTTGGAGTCATGTGCCGCTAATGGTTGATGATGACTTAAACGGCATACCTGACTATATTATAACGGAGAAATCACCTCAAGGGCTAGAGTCTTTTGACCGTCCTTTATTAACCGTTGTTGAGGCCAAACGGGATAATTTTGTGGAAGGCTGGGGGCAATGTTTAGCGGGTATGGTCGCGGCGCAAAAGTTAAATCAATCAGTCAACCGTAAAGTTTACGGCATTGTAACTACAGGGCAGGTGTGGGAGTTTGGGCTGTTACATGGGTCACAATTTACGTTACATCCCTTCAAATTTTCCCTAGTTCAACTAGATTTGTTATTAGGCGTGTTAGGCTGGTTATTTCACGCAAGTTTAACCTAAGTTTGCAAGAGTAATATCTATCTCCATGACCCAATTTCTCCTGCGCCGTCTCATTTCCGTCATCATCATCTTATTTTTCGTCTCCATTGTCGTCTTCGCCGTGACGGAAATTTTGCCTGGCGACACAGCCACCTTCATGCTCGGCCAACGTGCCACGCCTGATTTAGTCGTGGCCTTACAAAAACAAATGGGCTTAGATAGACCTGTCACAGTGCGTTATATTGAATGGATAACGGGCGTATTACGCGGCGATTGGGGCAAATCCCTCTACTTCAAAACCGACATCGGGCCGATATTACAGCAACGATTACAAAAAACCATCCTCTTAACCTTCCTTACCATGCTCGTTGGCACGCCGCTAGGCATGGGCTTAGGCATTATTGCGGGGCTAAATCAAGGGCAACGGCTAGACCAAGCCATTATGATTTTCACCACTTTGGTTATTTCCATTCCTTCATTTGTGGTCGCCATTTTCCTGGTCATCATCTTCGCCGCTTGGCTACAGTGGCTCCCCGCCTCCAGCATGATTGCCTCCGATGCCACCGTTGGGCAAATGAGCAGCCGCCTTGTCTTACCTGTTATTACGTTAGTGGCAGGCATGTTAGCCCACCTCACCCGCCACACCCGTAGCAGCCTCATTGCCGTCTTACAAGATGATTACCTCCGTACTGCCCGCAGCAAAGGGTTAACCCACCGTACCGTTATTTTACGCCATGCCCTGCCCAATGCGCTATTACCCACCATTACGGTTATTGCCCTCAATGTTGGTTGGCTCTTAAGCGGCGCGGTTTTAGTGGAGGCCGTTTTCGCCTACCCTGGCCTCGGTCAATTGATGATGCAAGCCATCAGCAGTCGCGATATTCCGTTATTACAGGCTGTCGCCCTCGTCATGGCCGCCGCCTTCACCCTCTCCAATCTCGCCGCCGATTTGCTCTACCTGTGGCTGAATCCCATGATTCGCTATGAATAATAAATTAGGAATTGGGAATTAGGAATTAAATTTTTAATTCCTAATTCCCAATTCCTAATTCCTCAATGCGCCAACCCTTACCCCTACTCGGTTTATTCATTGTCATGGGCTACCTACTGCTCGCCCTCGTCGGGCAAACCCTCGCGCCCTATTCCTACACCGACCAACATTTTGCCGATACCCTCCAACCCCCTTCCGCCCAATATTGGTTTGGTACAGACCAATTTGGGCGCGATGTGTTCAGTCGGGTGATTGTTGGTAGCCGCACCATTATGGTGGTAGCAACCACCTCAACTCTTTTAGGTTTGTTCATGGGGGGGCTTATCGGCATTTTTGCGGGCTACATAGGCGGTTGGTGGGACGAAGTTTTAATGCGCGCCACCGATGTCATGTTAGCCTTTCCCGCGCTGTTACTCGCCATGTTAATTATTACCACGCTTGGCTCAGACCTGATTTATCTCATCTTCACCATCGCCATTGTCTTCGCGCCTGGCAATGCCCGCGTCATTCGCAGCGAAGTGCTAAACATTAAGGCCATGGCCTACATTGAGGCCGCGCACGCCATCGGCTCACCCACCCGCTACATTATGATTCGTCATATTTTGCCCAACCTGAGTGGAGTTCTGGTGGTAGAAGGCTCTATTTACTTTGGTTACGCCATTTTCGCGGCCGCAGGGCTAGGTTTCCTCGGCCTCGGCGTGCAGCCCCCCTCCCCCGATTGGGGCTTACAAGTAAATGACGGGCGTAATTTTCTGCTTACTGCCCCCTGGATAACCCTTTTCCCCGCGCTTGCCATCTCTTCCCTCACTGTCGCCATTAACCTCCTGGCCGATAGCCTGGAAATTAGGAATTAGGGATTAAAAATTAAGAAATTACTTCTAATTGCTAATTCCTAATTTTTCCTTATCCACACCCGATTGCTATGAAAGGTACTTTGCCCCCCCATATCCGCTAGTGCATCAGAGGTCGTCCAATTGACATGCCGTTCATCACCAAAAGGGTCATGCTGCCCCCAACGGCCTTTGGGCGAAGCCGCCACCCCTGGCCGCACCGCCTCCGTAATAACAACCCGTAATCTGCACCAGCCCCGCCCATTTTCCACCGTCACCACTTCGCCATGCTGAATGTGGCGTGCCGCTGCATCTTCAGGATGAAGCTCAATAAAAGGCGTGCCTTCACGCTCAAGTAAATCGGCTTGATTAGCCATACTGGTGGTTACAAAATGATGCGCCGCACCCGTTAAAAGCTCTAACGGTTCACCTTGCGGCTTATCTGGCGGAGCGTAATCTTCCGCCACCTCCACCCAACATGGCAATGGCTCTAGCCCCAGCGCGGCCATCTTTGCCGAATATAACTCCACTTTGCCGCTAGGCGTGGGAAATTTCAAATCCGCAAAAGGTGGGCCAGCAGGAATAGTCAATGGCACTGCGCCACCTGCTTTCAATTGCACTAATGTAATACCCTGCAACGCGGGGTTATAAGTGGCCGTCGCGCTCATCACTTCCTCAATCACCTCATCAACGGTTTGATGCAGCCAGGGTTCATCAAAGCCCATCGCCTGCGCCAACAGCCCCATGACTTCCCAATTACTTTTACTTTCACCTAATGGCGGAATAGCGGCCTGATTATAGGTTACATTGGTATGACCATACGCCTTATGCAAATCCACCTGCTCCAGTTGTGAGGTCGCAGGCAACACCATGTCAGCATATTGCGCCGTATCGGTCATGAACAATTCATGCACCACCGTAAATAAATCGTCACGCCGCAGCCCCTGAGCAATCAGCCCCGCGTTAGGCGAGGCCGACATGGGGTTTGCCCCAAACACATACAGCGACTTTATCGGCGGGTCACTCACCTGCCCCATCAAAGCCGCGCCCAAACGGTTCATGTTCACGCTGCGCCCTGGCGGAGGACATTCTTCCCAATGATTAAGCGCATATTTATCCCATTGCAAATAACCACTCGTACTATAAGCCAAACCGCCGCCCAAAATGCCATATTGTCCCGTAATAGCAGGTAAGGCGCATATCGCCCGCGTGGTTTGCCCGCCATGCCGATTGCGTTGCACCCCGTCAGCAAACTTAATTAAGCTAGGTTTGGTGGTCGCATATTCGCGCGCCAAATCAATAATCGTTTGCTCGGCCAAACCCGTGATGGCCGCCACCCGTGACGGCGGATACTCCGCTAAACGGTCACGAAATTTCGGCCAGCCCACCGTATAATTTTCCAGCCACACCTCCGCATGGATCTTTTCCGCCACGATAACCTGCGCCATGCCCAAAGCCAACGCGCCATCGGTACCTGGTTTGGGGGCAATATGCCAATCTGCGCCGCGCGCGGTGCGCGTGGCGCGTGGGTCAATCACAATCACGCGGCAGCCATTACGTTGGGCTTGCTTAAGAAAGGGCATAAAATGGGGCGCGGTGGTTATGGGGTTATGTCCCCAAATGATGACCAAACGACTCTGCGCGACCTCCTGATAGGCGGGACTCCAGCGCGCCCCCACCGTAGCTTGCACCGCATATTCCGCCGCCGCGCCACAAATGGCGCGCTCAAGCTGACTCGCGCCCAGCCGATTCCATAGCCGCGCACTGGTTACGCCCATTTGCACCAGGCCGAGTGTGCCGCTATAGCTGTAAGGCAAAATAGCTTCCCCCCCATATTGGGTGATAATATCTTGCCAATTTTTAGCAATTTCAGCAATGGCCTCCGCCCAACTAATCCGTTCCCATTGCCCACTGCCCTTCGCCCCGACGCGGCGGAGGGGATATTGCAAACGGTCAGGGTGATAAACATGGTTGAGGTAGGGGCGCACTTTGGCGCACAGCCAACCGTCGGTGATGAGGTGGTCGGGGTCGGCGTAAAATTTAACGGCCTGCCCATCGTCCACTTCCGTAATAATTCCACAGGTATCAGGGCAATCATGGGGGCAAGCCCCGCGAATTTTTTGTAAGGACATGGGGGAATTAGGAATTAGGAATTAGGAATTGGTGTTTAATTCCTAATTCCTAATTATTTTTTGCTTTCCAGCCGCTTTTTCAGGGCAGCGAGACCATTAGTGATGGCTTTTTGATTTTCACGTTCAACAATCAGTTTATCGGCAATTTTACCAAAAACCGACCCTGGCACGGTGTATTCAATGGCTAGACGGAGTTCGGTGGAGTCGCCAAAGGGGAGCATCGTCCACGTCCAAGTGCTAGGAATCCCGCCGAGGGTGGTCATGACAAAACGGCCTGGGGTTGACTCTAGGATTTTCGTTTGGCCTGAAAAACTAATTCCTTTTTGACTATATTTCCATTGATAGGTACAACCCGCCCCACGACCTTTCACCTCTGAAACAGATTGTAAATATTCCGCCCATTGGGGAGCATCCTCAACCGCTTCTAATGCTTGTTGAATGATTTTGGGCGAGACATTAATGTTGATAGAACCTTCTACATGTGACATAAAAACCTCCTTGGTGGACAAAAATAATTGTTTACGAAATATTATAAGGTAAATCAGGATAAGATGTCAATATTGCAGCGTTAGGGTGATAAATTTGGCGCGATAAACCAAAACGGCGCGGTGAGCGTTAATCCTGCTAACGCAATATAACAAGCTCCCATGAGCCACTCAGCGGAGATAATATTAAGATAAGCGCGCCCCATAGCGATGGCAAAAGGTAAAGCTGTGATAACCAGAGTCCATTTATCAGGGGATAGGGCGAGCAGGCCACTGCCACTCAGCCCCAAAATAAGGACTAATCGTCCACATTGGGTTGGGCTGAAAGCGGTTTGCAGCCCGATGTTAAATAACAGCGCGAGGGGAATGATAGCAGGGAAAAGATAACGCCCCTGAAATTGGATGAATTGCCAATTATACCAACTAAATTCGGCTAAGGTTAAGGCTATGGTCAGCCCCATGAGCCATAATTCCCTCACCCCAGCCCTCTCCCACAGGGCGAGGGAGTAAAACTTCCCCCCTGAAATCCGCGTCAATCCGCGTTTATCCGCGTCCCATAACAATCCGCTTAGGGCGACGCAGCAGAACAAGATGAGCGCGGTGTAAACTCGCCCATCCATTGGCACGGCCATCCAGCCGAATTGCCCCCAGAAACTATGAAAAGTAGTTTGGCCTAAATCATGGAAGTAGGTCGGCCAGCCAATGGCGGCAACATGGTCAAACGTTCGCAATTGCCCAACCACCACCGCGTTATGTCGCCCCAGACCAACGACATCAAACTGACCATAGAGCCATAAATTACGGAGATACCAGGGGCCAGCAACTAGCGCGGCCAGGCCATAAATTTTAAGCCCCGCGATATAAGGGGCGATTTTACGCCCTCTCTTAATTAGGCGGGGGTTGGGGTGAGGTAAGATGAGGGCTAGGCCAACTAAGACAATAGCTAAATAAACTGTTAGTTTAGTTAAAAGGATGAGGCCGAGTAAGAGGCCGAGATGGGTGAGGGATTTTTCCCTCACTTTTTCCCTCACCCCCAGCCCTTCTTCCAGGGGGAGAGTGGGGCTAAGAATAACACCCCTCTTCCCCTGGGAGAGGGGCTGGGGGTGAGGGTGTATTTGTATTAAAACCAGTAACATTAAGGCCAGTAACAATCCCGCCAACGCATCATTATTGACGGCGGCGAGCATGGCGGTGTGCATGGGAACGAAGGCGGTGAAGGCCATGCTGCCGTAGGCGAGGGTGGGTTGGCGCGGATAGAGGGTGTGGGTAATGGCAAAGGCGGTGATGACGGTGCCTAAACCGCATAAAACGGAGATGAAGCGTAAGGCTAATAATGAGCCATGAGTGAGGATGAATATAGGGGTGGTGAATAGGTAATAAAGGGGTGGCTGGTGAAATTCGTAACAAACGGCTTCAATGGATAAATCGGGTGGGAAGCGGCGCGTGGTGAGCAAGTTTAGGTAAGGTTGGTCGTAACATGCGCTGACCAGTTCGGGCAGGCTCATGGTGGTAGCAACGTAACGAATATAGTTATAATGGGCGGGTTCATCAGCGTTTTGCCAGGGGGGAGTGAGGGTGGCGTAAAGTGACCCACCAAGGAGATAAATCAAGGCGATGGTTAAAAATAGAGGGTTACGACCATGAATTGCCATACCCCGATTATAACTGTGAGTGAGGTCATGGGCAAAGTAAGGGCTAGTTTATCCATGAGTTTAAATTTTCTTGCATTTTATAGTTTCTTAGCGTATATTTACAGGGTCGGAGTCTGAAATTTGGCTTATACAACGACAATTACTATCATCTCGAAATTCTCACAACCTAACAGCACGCGCTGCACTTCAGGATGATGGCGGAAAATTGAAGTATACAGGCGTGTTTGTGCATAAAGGCTTCGTTTCACGAGGCTACGTTGCAGCTTGAAATCTACCAATTTGCATAACTTATCAAACAGTTTACTTTAAGTAAACAGTTTGTTACGATTGAAATACAACTGTAACTCTTGTATTTCAATTTTATAGGGATTTACGCAGGAAGTCCTGTGTTTTTATAGCCAGGGATAAATTGCATAATTCCTAAATATTAAGACTTTTGTTTGTAGCCCATTGGGTGGCAAATAGGAGTGTCAAAATTATATTTTGACAGGCGAAAATGAAATTTTCGCACTCCTTAAGCGAAAGTTCTAAATATATCTAACCATAACCTAGAGTTTGTTTAGTCTTAATTGGGCTAAACAGCTTGATAGAATAAAAATAGCCTCATTTTGCATCCTGAAAATATATTTTATCCACCTTGACTGATAGGTTAGTAAGCTGGTGGAATTATTAAGGAGTTTAGGTCATCAGTTGCATCATAAAAAAGTGCGTGAGTTGTAGGGGGCAAAACTTTGAACCCTGCTTGTCTAGTATGTATGATATGTTTCTGATAATCTAAACGGCTGAGGGCATGACTTTTGTCATCCCTTAAGTTAAATGGGCCTCATTAGGTTAAGGTATTAATCTAGTTACAATTGAGCATGTCATAAACTCTCCGCCGAGTTTAGCTCATTTGTGCTGCAAATTGGTTATAAGTTCTGGGGTATTTTAGCCGTTTGGGCTAAACCTCATCAAGCTGTGACATCTATTGTCACAGTTTTTTTTTGCAACATAATCCGAGGAATTTAAAAAAAGGGGAAAGAAAAAGTTCATGGAAGGTTACATTATTTTAGGTTTTGTGGTAGATGCCCTGATTTTTGTCACCATTGGTGCGGCGGCGGGCTATTACTATCATCAAAATTTTGCTGAAAAAACCCTTAAATCGGCGGAACTACGCGCCCAAGACATTATCGCTCAAGCTGAAGCGAAACAAAAAGAAATGGAAGTACAGTCTAAAGAGGAAATTCTCTCTTTACGTAATGAGGCTGAAAAGAAGTTTGCGATTAAACGACAGGAATTAGAACGACAAGATGAACGTTTTCAAACACGTCAGGAAACGTTAGAGAAGCGAATTGAAGCCTTTGAAAAGAAGGAACGGACGCTGAATAAACGGCAAAGTTTGGTGGATAAGCGCGCCAATGAATTGGAAAAAATTGCCGAAACTAAAATGGCTGAGTTAGAGCGTGTGGCGAACATGAGCCAGGCTGAGGCCAAAGATGAATTGTTAAAATTGGTGGAGGATGATGCTCGCCAAGATATGGCGCGGGTTATTCGGCAGGTGGAAGCAGACATTAAAGAGGAGGCTGACCATAAGGCACGCGGTATTATTACGATTGCCATGCAACGGATTGCCTCGGAACAGGTGGCGGAAACGACAGCTTCGGCGGTAGAGTTGCCGAGTGAGGAGATGAAGGGGCGCATTATTGGCCGTCAGGGTCGTAATATTCGTGCTTTTGAGTTGGCGACGGGCGTTGATGTGATTGTCGATGATACGCCTGAGGCCATTATTCTGACGGGTTTTGACCCCATTCGGCGGGAAGTGGCGCGCTTGGCGATGAGCCGCTTGATTACTGATGGACGGATTCACCCCGCGCGGATTGAGAAATTGGTGAAGAAAGCCCGTGAGGAAGTCGCCCGTATTATTGTGGAAGAAGGTGACCGCGCGGTATTTGAGGCGGGAGTTACGCGGCTGCACCCTGAGTTGAAGAAACTGTTGGGGCGGCTGAAATATCGGACGAGTTATGGGCAAAATCAACATGCCCATGCCGTTGAAGCCTCACGTTTGGCGGTCATTATTGCTAATGAAGTCGGCGCAGATGTGGAGTTGTGTCGTGAGGCCGCTTTGTTACATGATATTGGCAAGGCGATTGACCATGAAATGGAAGGGCCGCACGCGATTATTGGGGCGGAGATGGCGAAACGTTACGGTTGTTCGCCGCAAGTGGTCAACTGTATCGCCTCGCACCACCATGAGGTGGAGCAGGAGTCGCTGGAGGCGGTGATTGTGGAGATTGCTGATGCGATTTCGGGGGCGCGGCCAGGGGCGCGGCGCGAAAGTTTAGAGAATTATGTCAAACGGATTAAGGCGTTGGAAGATATTGCCAACTCGTTTGAGGGCGTAGAGGAAACCTTTGCCATTCAAGCGGGGCGAGAAATTCGCATTATTGTGAACCCGACGGCGGTGGACGATTACCAAGCCCTGAAAATGTCGAAGGACATTGCGCGGCGGATTGAGGAAAATTTACAATATCCAGGCCAAATTAAGGTGACGGTCATTCGGGAAACGCGTGCCGTAGATATTGCGAAGTAGGGTTTTATTAGGTAATAAAAAAAGCGAGTGGGCATTTAGCCACTCGCTTTTTTGTTTTTTGACAGGTGGGTTATAATCAAATGTATCATCCAAGCCACCAGCCCCGCATAGGAATAGCCCATGAAATCTGACGCTTTATTTTACCAATTATTTCAAACTGCGCCTCAAATCTTCTTTGAACTCATTGACACTATACCCGCATGTCCGTATCAATTCAAAAGTATTACTCTCAAAACCGCCGAGAAACGACTCGATGGTTTTCTTGAGCCGATGGTCAAGGGTGAGCCGCTGTACTTTGTCGAGGTACAGGCCAAAAAAGATGAGGGCATGTATTGGCGTATCTTACTAGAAATCGCCCTTTATTTTAACCAACACCCTGACCAACAAGGTAGCCCCTGGTTAGCGGTGGTGATTTGGTTTGAGGAAAAGCATGACCCTGGCTTTGGTCTTATACCAGGCATTAGCATTACGGATAAAACCCAACGGATTATTTCGCTAAAATTGCCAGAGGTGTTAAAGAATTTACCCGACACCAGTTTAGCCCTAAATGTATTGCGTCCCTTTATAGTTGACAACGAGACCGAAGTTAGGCAAAATTTCGTGACATGGGTGCAACATATTCATAGCAACAGCCCTGACCCTGCGGCGGAACAACGTTTGTTAGAAGTTTTAACTCAGTTAATTGAGCAAAAATTTAGAACCTTAACTTACAAGGAGTTAGCCAAAATGTTAAATTTAGTCCCGTTAAGAGAACTACCCAGTGGGCAAGAACTTGTCCGAGAAGTATTACAAGATTACAGCATTGATATGCTGCTCAAACTGATTAAGCAAAAGTTTCATTTTGCTGAAAAAACCTTAAATCAGGTTATGTTGCGCTTGCGCCAATTGACCTTGAAAGATTTAGAGCAACTGTTTGGCGAGATTCTCAAATTTAAATCCCTGAAACAACTCAATGCCTGGATTGATGAACGACTCGCCGCGCAACAAGCCACTGAGTCACAGGAAACACCACCCGTTAATGAACCGTAATGATTGCCCTAGAGCTGCAAGGTTTTTGAAACCTTGTAGCTCTATTTTTATTTGCCCCAATAAATCCACCGTTTTATAATCAAGCCATCTTAACTCTATCAAATAAATAACAGGATTACCCGCATGAGCCGATTATTGGTCAGCCATTATAATGGCTTAAGAACCCCCATCCGCGCTTATTCTGGCAATCCCGTTCTATACTGCATTTCGTTTGAGACTTACACTTTTATGATGACCATTAGGAGTCCGCAATCCTTTGCGGACAGCCCGCAAATAATTGCGGACT
>JFJP01003529.1_pt1 | contig 12782 bp, 7 predicted proteins | sample 431651 | NCBI WGS metagenome assembly JFJP01 (sample SAMN02602958, study PRJNA72255) | Microbial mat metagenome, whole genome shotgun sequencing project. | biome: fresh water; feature: sink hole; material: water; isolation source: purple microbial (photo- and chemosynthetic) mats found in... | reverse complement strand
CGCTGCAGATGGACATCAAGATTCAGGGCATCACCAAGGAAATCATGCAGGTCGCTCTGGCCCAGGCCAAAGAAGCCCGCTTGCACATCCTCGCCCAGATGCAGAACTCGGCCGCTGGTCCGCGTGAAGAAGTCTCGACCTACGCCCCGCGTCTATACACGATGAAGATCAATCCGGAGAAGATTCGTGACGTGATCGGCAAGGGCGGTGCAGTCATTCGTGCCATCACCGAAGAAACCGGTACGACCATCGACATCAAGGAAGACGGTACGATCACCATCGCATCGGTTAATGGTGATGCTGCGAATGCTGCCAAGGCTCGCATCGAAGCGATTACCGCCGATGTCGAAGTGGGCAAGATCTACGAAGGCACTGTGCTCAAGCTGCTCGACTTTGGTGCCATCGTCAGCATCCTGCCGGGTCGTGATGGTCTTTTGCACATTTCTCAGATCGCCAACGAGCGTGTGAATGCCGTTGCTGACTACCTCAAGGAAGGCCAGAAAGTACGCGTCAAGGTGCTTGAGGCCGACGAAAAAGGTCGTGTGCGCCTGTCAATGAAGGCCGTGTCTGTCGAAGAAGGCGGTATGGCTGCAACGCCAGTTGCTCCGCAGCAATAAGCTGTATTCAGGGCAAAAAAAAGGACGCTTCGGCGTCCTTTTTTTATTCAAGCAACGAAAGAAAGCTTTCGTAGTTTGCTGTCCTGATTGTTTACTTCGCGACCTGTCTTTCGCGGACTTCCTCTAACGTCTTGCAGTCGATGCAGAGCGTTGCCGTTGGGCGGGCTTCGAGGCGCTTGATACCGATATCGACGCCGCAACCAGAGCAATAGCCGTAGTCACCGCTTTCTATGTGCACTATTGTTTCTTCGATCTTCTTGATCAGTTTGCGTTCGCGGTCGCGGTTACGCAACTCGATAGCGATGTCGGTTTCCTGGCTAGCGCGGTCGTTAGGGTCAGCGAAAACGGTCGCTTCATCCTGCATGGTATGAACCGTGCGCTCGATATCACTCATCAACTCTGCCTTGAGCGTTTCGAGAATTGTGCGGAAATGGGCCAGTTGTCTCTCGCTCATGTATTCCTCGCCTTTTTTAGCGACGTAGGGAGCGAAATGTTTATGGAGCAATTCTTCAGGCATGTTCAGAAATCATCCAGTTGTTTTTGCAAAGAGGCGACTTAATATCAGAAATAACGGAACGCTGCAAGTAATCTAAAAAAATTAATCCCCGATAATTCAGAATCCATTTTTTGAATTGTATTGCACATGGCTTCCGGCGCCACATCTTTGTGAAACTTTTCCCCTCGTGCGGTTTGAATGCGAGCGGATAACCTTGTTGAACCAAAAAAACATCCCCATGCGATTGACCTTGCCGGAGGCAGTCTGTAGAATGCGCACCTTCCTCGGGGCGTAGCGCAGCCTGGTAGCGCATCTGCTTTGGGAGCAGAGGGTCGTGAGTTCGAATCCCACCGCCCCGACCAGTTTTACAAGCAACAAAATTGATACCGAAGGGTATTGGGTAATTGTCCGACAGTCTCGTGTTTTGCGCCCGTAGCTCAACCGGATAGAGCACCGGCCTTCTAAGCCGGGGGTTGTGAGTTCCGTGCCAGAACAATGGCGGTGTTAGCTCAGTTGGTAGAGCATTGGATTGTGATTCCAAGGGTCACGGGTTCGAGCCCCGTACGTCGCCCCAAAAATATAAAACCCCTGCAAGCCAAAAGCTTGTGGGGGTTTTTATTTGCCTGTCACTTGCACATAACCCCAGAAGCCTCATGGACAGGCGATCTACAGGCTATATGCCTGTAGAACCTCATGAACATTGGGTGTTACGGCATCGATGTTGCAGATGCCCGTATTTATTGCCTTTCGGGCCGGTTGCTTGATTCGGCAATCAAGGCTGCAAAGAGCACCGGTGGTGACTCCAGAAACCGCCCCCGGTGCGCCCATTACGTACTATGCTTCAAGGATACGTCCGTCAGATGACAGGGAAAGATCATGACCACCAAAAAAACAACAAGGAAGGCCATTTCGCAACCCGTCGAGGCTGCGCCGAAAATCGCGGAGCCTTCAGAACAAACGCCGAACAGCGCTTTCCCCATTGTCGGTATCGGTGCGTCAGCGGGTGGGCTGGCGGCGTTCGAGGCTTTTTTCTCCGGGATGCCGGCTGACACTGACCCCGGCATGGCGTTTGTGCTGGTGCAGCACCTGGCGCCGGATCACAAGAGCATTCTTTCCGACCTGATCCGGCGTTACACGCGCATGCAGGTGTTCGAGGTTGAAGACGGCATGGTGGTGCAAGCCAACTGCGCTTACATCATCCCGCCGAACACTGACATGGCATTTCTTAATGGCACGCTGCAATTACTGGAGCCCTCCGCGCCACGCGGCCAGCGCCTGCCGATTGATTTCTTCTTCCGCTCGCTGGCTCAGGATCAGCGCGAATGCGCCATCGGCATCGTGCTTTCCGGCACCGGCAGCGACGGTACGCTGGGCGTGCGGGCGATCAAGGGCGAGGGCGGCATGGTCATGGCGCAGAACCCAGAATCTACGGAGTTTGATGGCATGCCGCGCAGCGCCATCGGCACCGGCCTGGTGGACTATGAACTGCCTCCGGCCGAGATGGCCGCTCAGTTGATCGCCTATGCTGCTCACGCCTTTGGAAAATTGCCCCGATCTCCGACGGCGCATACGCCCAAGGACGAGAGCGCGCTGAAGAAGATCTTTGTCCTGCTGCGCGCCCAGACCGGCCACGATTTCTCGCAGTACAAGCCGAGCACCATCAACCGTCGTATCGAGCGGCGCATGGCGGTGCACCAGATCGAAGTGATCGATAGCTATGTCAAGTATCTGCAGCAGACACCGTCCGAGGTCGAATCGCTATTCCGCGATCTGCTGATCGGTGTGACCAATTTCTTCCGTGATCCTGAGGCGTTCAAAGTGCTGGAGGACGAGGTCATTCCCAAGCTCTTTGAAGGCAAGCCCGCCGGTGCGGTGCTTCGCGTGTGGTCGACGGGGTGTTCCACCGGCGAGGAAGCCTATTCGATTGCCATCCTGCTGCAGGAGCGTATTGAGGCACTCAAGCAAAGCTACACCGTGCAGGTTTTTGCCACCGACATCGACAGTCGGGCGATTGCCACGGCCCGCGCCGGGCTCTATCCGGCCAGTATTGCCGCTGACCTCACGCCGGAACGACTGGCGCGCTTTTTTAGCGCCGAGCCTGACGGTGGTGCCTACCGCATCCACAAGGGCATCCGCGACATGCTGGTGTTTTCCGAACAGGATGTCATCAAGGACCCGCCTTTTTCCAGGCTTGACCTGATCAGTTGCCGCAATCTGCTGATCTATCTGGGGTCAGCGTTGCAGAAGAAGCTCATACCCCTGTTCCATTACGCGCTGAAACCGGATGGTGTCCTGTTCCTCGGCACTTCCGAAGGCGTCGGTGAGTTTTTCGAGCTGTTTTCCGTACTCGACCGCAAAGCCAAGGTGTATCAGCGCAAAGACGATTCTCACGGCCTGCAGCGTGCTGTCCTGGGGCGTTTTTTACTGCCGATGACGGCGCTGGAGGGCGTGGAAGCAAAGGAAAAGATGCGCCTGCGGGGAGCCGAAAAAAACGGCTTTCCCACCAAGCGCCCCCTGCGTGAACTGACCGAACAGGCGCTGTTGCAGCAGATCGCTCCGGCCAGCGCGCTGGTCAATGCGCAAGGCGATATTTTCTACCTGCGCGGTCGCACCGGCATGTATCTGGAACCGGCACCCGGCGAAACCGGCGTCAGCAACATTCTGAAGATGGCGCGTGAAGGGCTGCGCCGTGATCTGACCCTGGCACTGCACAAAATTGTCGGCAGCAAGGCTGTTGTGCGCTACCCCGGACTGAACGTCAAAACAAACGGCCATTTCACCCGGGTCAACCTGACCCTGTGTCCGGTGGCGGTTGATCTGGCCGAATCGCAGGAGGCGAATCTGTATCTGGTGATTCTGGAAGAGGCACCGCCTGAGCCTGTGGCTCTCGCCGCTGCAGCGGCCAGCGCAGCGGACGCTCCCGAAACCGATGCAGAAGCTCACATCGCACTGCTCAAGCAGGAACTGCGCGCCAAGGACGAATACCTGCAAACCACCCATGAGGAACTGGAGAGTTCCAACGAAGAGCTCAAATCTTCCAACGAGGAAATGCAGTCGGTGAACGAAGAATTGCAATCGACGAACGAAGAACTGGAAACCTCCAAGGAAGAGTTGCAATGAAGAGCTGGCTACCGTCAATACTGAGTTGCAAACCAAGGTCGTTGATCTGTCGCGCGCCAATAACGACATGAACAACCTGCTGGCCGGTACCGGCATTGCCACCGTTTTTGTCGATCATCAACTGCGTATCCTGCGTTTTACGCCCGCCGCTGCCGCCATCATCAACCTGATCCTGAGCGACCTGGGTCGCCCGGTGGCGCACATTGTCTCCAATCTGGTTTATTCCACCATGGTGGCCGACGTACAGGCGGTACTGAACACGCTGATCCCGAAAGAGGTGGAAGTGCAGACCACCGACAGACAGTGGTACGCCATGCGCATCCAGCCTTACCGTACGCTGGATAACGTGATCGAAGGTGCGGTGATTTCATTCGTGAATGTCACGACAATTGTGCAAACACGGGAGTCGTTGCACAAAGCCAATGAGTTGCAGCGTCTGGCGGTTATTGTGCGCGATGCGCAGGATGCCATCACTGTGCAGGACCTGGATGGTCGCACCCTGGCCTGGAACCCCGGTGCCGAGCGGCTGTACGGCTGGAGCGAAGCCGAGGCGCTGGCCATGAATGTGCGCGACCGAATCCCCGATGCGCTGCGCGACGGTGCGCTCGAAACGCTGGTTCAACTCAGCCGGGCTGAAGTTCTGCAGCCGTACACCACGCAGCGCCTGCGCAAAGACGGTGCGGTGGAGACGGTCACGATCACCTCCAGTGCCCTGTGTGACGAGGCTGGGCGCCTGTATGCGATTGCCACCACGGAGCGGGGGGGGGCGTCGGCGACCGTGAAACCATTGGCAGGGGTGCGCCGTGAGTCCGCTGGGTAATTTATCTGCTCAAACGATCGAGCTGCGCCAGCGCGCCGAAGCCGCCTTCCGGGAAGCGGCTGCACAGTCGCCGGGGAATCTTGCTGATCTTTCGCCCGAGGTAATCGGGTTGCTGCTGCATGAGTTGCGCGTGCATCAGATCGAGCTGGAAATGCAGAACGAGGAACTGCGCTGCGCGCAGCTTGAACTGGATGCGTCGCGCGCGCGCTACTTCGAGCTTTACGATCTGGCGCCGGTGGGTTATTGCTCGATCAGCGAAAGCGGGCTGATCCTGCACGCCAATCTTGCTGCCGCGACCCTGCTTGGCGTAACGCGCGGTGCGCTGGTCAGGCGAAGGTTCAGCCGCTTCATTCTCAGGGACGATCAGGACAGTTATTACCTGCGGCGCAAGCAGCTCATCGGGGGAGGCGAGCCGCAGTCGTTCGAGCTGCGCATGGTCACGAGTGACGGTACGCCGTTCTGGTCGAGCGTGGCCTGCAGCGTGGCGCAGAACGAGGGCGCGCCCGAAATCCGTATCGTGCTGACCGACATTTCTGCCCGCAAGTCCGTCGAGGCCAAGCTGGAGCAAACCCAGAGCCAGTTGCTGCAATCGGAAAAGATGGCGGCCATTGGCCAGCTGGCAGCGGGTGTGGCGCATGAAATAAACAATCCAGTCGGTTTTGTCAATTCCAATGTCGGCACGCTGGGCGAGTACCTGACGGGTCTCCTGCAGCTGGTGGACGCCTACCGCTTCGCCGTAAAATCAAGCCCTCCTGATGATTTCGCGCTGGGTAAAGCGAACCGTCTGGCCGACGAATTCGAACTTGATTACGTGCGCGGTGACGCGGTCGCGCTGCTGGCGGAATCGAAGGACGGGCTGGAGCGCATCAAGCGCATCGTGAACGATCTGAAGGATTTCGCTCATATTGATGCCGTGGTGTGGGAGTCCTTTGATCTCCACGCCTGCCTCGACCGCACACTGAACGTGGTGTGGAATGAACTGAAATACAAGGTCACGCTGGCCAAGGAGTATGGCGAGCTGCCGGCGATTACCGGCCTGCCGCATCAACTCAGCCAGGTCTTCATGAATCTGCTGATCAACGCGGCTCAGGCGATTCCCGAGCGCGGAACGATTACCCTGCGCACCGGGCGCGAGGCGGATTCGGTCTGGGTCGAGGTGGAGGATACCGGGGTCGGCATTGCACCGGAAAATCTGTCTCACATCTTCGAGCCGTTTTTTACCACCAAACCCGTTGGTCTCGGCACCGGTCTTGGTATGGCGGTTGCCTACGGCATTGTCAAAAAGCATGAAGGGCGGATCGAGGTGCGCAGCATTGTCGGTCAAGGCAGCACCTTTCGCGTCAGCTTGCCTATTTGCGCCGCAGAAACAGCGGGGCAGAGGGGGCCGCTGGAGGATACTGATCGCGTCAGGGAGGCGTTATGACCACATTCGAGACGGCGGACGAGCTTCGCCGGTTAGCCGAAGCGCTGTTGCGGGAAAAAGACGCGCAGTCGCAGGAAGGCGCTGATTTTCTGTCGCCTGACGCCAGCCGGCTGCTGTTGCATGAATTGCGCGTGCATCAGATCGAGCTGGAAATGCAGAACGAGGAACTGCGCTGCGCGCAGATCGAATTGGATGCGTCGCGAGCGCGCTACGTCGAGCTTTATGATCTGGCACCGGTGGGTTATTGCTCGATCAGCGAAAGCGGACTGATCCTGAAGGCCAACCTTGCCGCAGCGACGCTGCTCGGTGTTGCGCGCGGTGCGCTGATCAGGCGAATGTTCAGCTGCTTCATTCTCAGGGACGATCAGGACAGCTACTACCTGCGGCGCAAGCAGCTCATCGAGGGAGGCGAGCCGCAGTCGTTCGAGTTGCGCATGGTCAGGGATGATGGCACGCCGTTCTGGGCGAGCGTGGCCTGCAGCGTGGCGCAGAACGATGGCGTACTCGAAATCCGTAGCGTGCTGACTGATATTTCGGCCCGCAAGTCGGCCGAGGCTGAGCTGGAACAGTACCGCCAGCACCTGGAAAAACTAGTCGCTTCGCGTACGGCCGAACTGGTGCAGGCGAAAAACGCTGCAGAGTCGGCGAATCTCGCCAAGAGCGCTTTTCTGGCCAACATGAGTCACGAGATTCGCACGCCGATGAATGCCATCCTGGGGATGGCCAACATCCTGCGTCGCGAGGGTGTCACCGCCGGGCAGGCCAGGCGCCTGGACAGTATCGACGTCGCCAGCACGCATCTGCTCGGGCTGATCACCAATATCCTTGACCTGTCGAGGATCGAAGCCGGCAAGTTCATCATCGATGAGGCGCCGGTGGCCGTCGATGCCATTCTGAGCCACACCCGCTCGATCATCGCCGAGCGCGCGCAGGCCAAGGGGCTCGGTTTGTTTGTGGAGTGCGGCGCCTTCCCGCCGGGTCTGCTGGGTGACCCGGCGCGCCTGCAGCAGGCGGTGCTCAACTACGCCACCAATGCCGTCAAATTTACAGAAGCGGGTTCGCTGACGCTGCGCGCCAGCGTGCAGGAGGAGCGCGTCGAGTCGGTCACGGTGCGCTTCGAGGTGCAGGATAGCGGTATCGGCATCCCGCCTGAAATCCTGCCCCGCCTGTTCAATGTGTTTGAGCAGGCGGACAATTCGATCACGCGCAACTATGGTGGCAGCGGGCTCGGACTGTCGATCACACGGCGGCTGGCCGAACTGATGGGCGGGGCGTCGGGCGTTGAGAGCACACCGGCGCATGGCAGCACATTCTGGTTTACTGCGCGCCTGAAGCGAAGCAATCGCCCGGGCGCTTTCGTACCGGGTGAAGAATGTGCCGATGCCGAGACGCTGATCCGCGAGCGTTATCTCGGTGCCCGTATTCTGCTGGTCGATGATGACCCGCTCAATCTGGTCGTCGCCCAGTTTCTTCTGGAAGGCAGCGGCTTGCATGTCGAGACTGCTGAGGATGGCGTGGAAGGCGTGCGCAAGGCCAGTGAAGGAAATTACGCGGCCATTTTGATGGACATGCAGATGCCGAACATGAATGGCCTTGAGGCAACGCGACAGATCCGCAGGCTCCCCGGCCACCGCGAAACGCCGATTCTGGCGATGACCGCCAATGCCTTTACCGAGGACAAGGTGCGCTGCTCCGAAGCCGGGATGAATGATTTCCTCGTGAAACCCATCGACCCGGTGCTGATTTTTGCCAGCTTGCTCAAGTGGCTGGTAAAGGCGAATAATACGACGTGTAGTTAACGGAACCGCTCGCGAGGGATGTTATGAACAAACGCCCCGAGGACACCACCAAATTACGCCAGCGGGCCGAGGCGGCGAGTAAGGCATGGGCGGCCTTGCCTGAGCCTCTTGAAGCGACTTCCCCCGAGGCTGCACGGCAAATGTTGCACGAATTGCGCGTACATCAGGTCGAGCTGGAAATACAGAACGAAGAGTTGCGCGCCGCGCAGATCGAGCTGGAAGTGTCGCGGGCGCGTTATGTCGATCTTTATGATCTGGCGCCGGTGGGTTATTGCTGCCTTGGCGAAACGGGCTTGATCATGCAAGCCAATCTCAAGCTTGCTGCTTTGCTGGGAAAGAGCCGGGGCGCGCTGCTCAAACAAGCGTTCTCGCGCTTCATTTTCAAGGGCGATCAGGACAAATTCTATTTGTTTCGCGAGCAGCTTCTTACCACCGGCGCGCCCCAGTCCTGCGAGTTGCGCCTGCGCAAGAGTGACGGTTCGCCGGTCTGGGCACACCTGGCGGCCACCATTGCACAGGAAGCTGAGGCACGGGTACTGCGCATCGTCCTGAGTGACATCAGTGACCGTAAGCATGCAGAGGTGCTGCTGTACGAGAGCGAGGCCTTCAACCGTGCGGTACTCGACTCGCTGAGCGCCGAAATTGCCGTTCTCAACAGGGAGGGAACGATTGTTGCGATCAATCGCGCGTGGCGGCGCTTTGCTCAGGAAAACGGAGCAGGGAGCAGTCCTGCGGCGCATCAGATCATTGTCGGCAGCAATTATCTGATGGCCTGCCAGGTGGAGGGCGCACGAGCTGCCCACGACGGTATCCGGTCTGTACTGGATGGTCGTTTGCCCGACTTCAGCATGGAATACCCCTGCCATTCGCCGGAACAGCAACGCTGGTTCAACATGAACGTCACCCCTCTGGGTGACGGGGTGGTCATCGCGCATACGAACATCACTGAACTCAAGAAAATCGAAAACGCCTTGCGTGAGCAGGAGGCGTTTTTCCATCTGATTGCCGAGAACATGGGCGACTATATTGCCGTTCTCGACCCGCAAGGCCGGGGACTCTATAACAGTCCATCGTATCTCCAGTTTTTTGGCGACAAAGAGGATTTGCGCGGTACGGATTCTTTCGCTGATATTCATCCGGATGACAAGGAGCGCGTCAAGCAGGTCTTCAGGGAAACCGTGCAAACCGGCATCGGGCGCCACATCAATTATCGCTTCGTCACCACCGACGGTCGTATTCGCGAAATGGAATCGCGCGGCAACGTCATCACCGACAGTGAGGGCCGAGTGGCGCGCGTGGTTGTCGTCGCACAGGATATTACCGAGCGCCGGCAACTGGAGGAGGACGTGCGTCAACTGGCGTTCCACGATGCGCTGACGCAGTTGCCAAACCGCCGCCTGCTCAATGATCGCGTGGGGCAGGCGATGGCTGCCAGCGCGCGCAGTGGATGTTATGGCGCGCTGATGTTTCTTGATCTGGATAACTTCAAGCTGCTCAATGACACGCACGGGCATGTGGTCGGCGATTTGTTGCTGATCGAGGCGGCGAATCGCTTGAAAGCCTGCGTTCGCGGGGTGGACACGGTTGCCCGCTTTGGCGGCGATGAGTTCGTCGTGATGATCAGTGAGCTTGACACGGATCACGCCGAGTCTGTTGCCCAGGCTCGATTCGTTGCGGAAAAGATTCTGGCCACCTTGTCTGAACCCTATTTGCTGGCAGTTGGACACGACGACTTGCCGGGAAATGTAATCGAGCATCGATGCACGGTGAGCGTGGGTGTGGTGCTGTTCATCAACCATGAAGAAAACCAGATCGATATCCTCAAGTGGGCGGATCGGGGCCAAGAAAGCCGGCGGCGATTTGATCTGGTTTCATCAGTAAGCGATTCGCCCGGCTATTGGCCTGTAACGCTCGTCGAATGGCGATCTGCAAGATGGATGCCGCGGAGGGCAATGTTTACGCCGGTCTTCGGGGTAGTGTTCTGTAGACCGCCATTTCATAAGCCTTTGCAGCCATATGGCATTTCTGGTCCCGGCTTCAGGCGGTTTTGTGTGGCTGGCACGTCGCACCGATTGAACCAATGCATGGTCGCCGTGCCTTAGCTTCAGCCCTAAATCCCTGTAGAATCCGCCCCCTATGATTACCGCCAAGCTGGACGCGCAGGCCGACGTCCCTAAAAACATTTTTTCTTACCGCAAGTACTGGGCGAAGCGCTTCGGCATCGCGCCCTTTTTGCCCATGTCGCGCGCCGAGATGGATGTGCTCGGCTGGGATTCGTGCGACATCATCCTGGTGACCGGCGATGCCTACATCGACCATCCGAGTTTCGGGATGGCGCTGGTTGGGCGTTTGCTGGAAGCGCAGGGGTTCCGCGTCGGCATCATCGCGCAGCCCGACTGGTTGTCGGCCAAAGCCTTCAAGACGCTGGGCAAGCCAAATCTGTTTTTCGGCGTTACCTCGGGCAACATGGATTCGATGGTCAATCGCTATACCTCGGACCGGAAAATCCGTTCGGACGATGCCTATACGCCCAATGCCGAGCCGAACAAGCGCCCGGATCGTGCGGTGGTGGTCTATGCCCAGCGCTGCCGCGAGGCGTATCCGGGGGCGAATGTCATCATCGGTTCGATTGAAGCCAGTCTGCGCCGAATCGCGCACTATGATTACTGGTCGGACAAGGTGCGGCGTTCCGTCCTGCCCGATTCGAAAGCCGACATGCTGATCTTCGGCAGCGCCGAGCGGGCGCTGGTCGAGTTGTCGCATCGCCTGGCCGCAGGCGAGGAAATCGACCAGATTCGCGATTTGCGCGGCACGGCCTTCATGGTGCCGCGCGGCTGGTTGCCAGCCAGCGACTGGGCCGAGATAGATTCGACCGACGTCGATGCGCCGGGGCCGCTGATTCGCCATGCCGATCCGTATGCGATGGAGCCTGAGAAAGACAAGGGCGCTGCCTGTGCCACGCCAGACGCGGCGGCCGGCAAGGTGATCCAGTTCCAGCCGCATACGCGCATGCCCAAACTTGATCGGGCGAAGACGGCGATTCGCCTGCCGTCCTACGAACAGGTGGTTGGCGATCCCGTGCTTTATGCCCACGCCTCGCGCACCTTCCACCTTGAATCGAATCCGGGCAACGCCCGAGCGTTGATCCAGGCGCACGGCGAGCGCGATGTGTGGCTCAATCCGCCGCCGATCCCGTTGACCACACCGGAAATGGATGGCGTTTTTGCTGCGCCCTTCCAGCGGAAACCGCATCCCGCGTACGGCGAAGCCAAGATTCCGGCCTTCGACATGATCCGTTTTTCGATCAACATCATGCGCGGCTGTTTTGGCGGCTGCACCTTTTGTTCGATCACCGAGCATGAAGGGCGCATCATCCAGAGCCGTTCGGAGGCGTCGATCCTGCACGAGATCGAGGAAATCCGCGATAAAACACCGGGCTTCACCGGCACCATCTCCGACCTCGGCGGGCCGACAGCCAATATGTACCGGCTGGCGTGCAAGGACCCGAAAATCGAGTCCTCGTGCCGCCGCCTGTCCTGCGTTTATCCGGGTATCTGCGAAAATCTCAATACCGACCACGCACCGTTGATTCAGCTCTACCGCAAGGCGCGGGCGATCAAGGGCGTCAAGCGTGTGCTGATCGGCTCCGGGCTGCGCTACGACCTGGCCGTGCGCTCGCCGGAGTATGTGAAGGAACTTGTCCAGAATCACGTCGGCGGCTACCTGAAGATCGCCCCCGAGCACACGGAAGCCGGGCCGCTCTCGCACATGATGAAGCCGTCGATCAGCAGCTACGACGCGTTCAAGGCAATGTTCGAGAAGTTTTCGAAGGAGGCCGGCAAGGAGCAGTACCTGATCCCGTACTTCATCGCCGCGCACCCGGGAACCAGTGATCTGGACATGCTCAATCTGGCGCTGTGGCTCAAGCAGAACAATTTCCGGCTCGACCAGGTACAGACTTTCCTGCCAACGCCGATGGCCATCGCCACGGCGATGTACCACTCGCAACGCAATCCGCTGAAGAAGGTGATGCGCACCTCGGAGCAAGTCGAAACCGTACGCGCCGGTCGCATGCGCAAGTTGCACAAGGCGTTCTTGCGTTACCACGATCCTGAAAACTGGCCGCTGCTGCGTGAGGCGCTCCGGCAACTGGGTCGCGCCGATTTGATCGGTAATAGCAAGAAACAGCTGATTCCCAGTTTTCAGCCACCGGGAACGGGGCTGAAGCACCGCGAAGTGCGGCCCGCGAAAACCAGCAAACAGCCACCGCAAAGCCGCAAAGAAGCAAAGGGAGCGCAAAGAAGAGCCAAGTGAAGTCAAGCGCTATATCGAGCGAGAGAACACGGGTTTCTTTGCGTAATCTTTGCGTTCTTTGAGGCTTTGCGGTGGATTTAAGGCAATGCAAGCGACTGGTTCGTGCTAGAATCGCCCCCTTTTTCAAAGAGTTAGCCTCCACATGTCCCGTCCCGTTCGAAATATCGCCATCATTGCCCACGTCGACCACGGC
>JFJP01002210.1_pt1 | contig 12783 bp, 12 predicted proteins | sample 431651 | NCBI WGS metagenome assembly JFJP01 (sample SAMN02602958, study PRJNA72255) | Microbial mat metagenome, whole genome shotgun sequencing project. | biome: fresh water; feature: sink hole; material: water; isolation source: purple microbial (photo- and chemosynthetic) mats found in... | reverse complement strand
CCGCCTACCGCGACCACGGCCACGCCCTCGCCGTCGGCATGGGAATGAACGAATGCATGGCGGAAATGTTCGGCAAACAAACCGGATGCTCGAAAGGCAAAGGCGGATCGATGCACTTTTTCGCACCCGACAAGAATTTCTGGGGCGGCCACGGCATCGTCGCCGGCCAAACACCGCTTGGCCTCGGCCTCGCATACGGCGTCAAATACCTTGGCCGTGAAGGTTGTTGCCTGTGTTACCTCGGAGATGGCGCGGTCAATCAAGGCGCTTTCCACGAATCGCTCAACCTCGCCGCACTCTTCGACATCCCGGTGGTCTATATCATCGAAAACAATGGTTACTCGATGGGCACTTCGCAGGATCGATCATCGTCTTATGGCGGCTGCCTCGCCCAGCGCGCCGAAGCCTACGGCATGGCATGGGACGTCATCGATGGCTCGGACATCTACGAAGTTCGCGCGAAAACCCACATCGCCATGGAGCGCGCCCGCAAGGAGCACAAGCCTTCCCTGCTGGAAATCGATACCTACCGCTACTACGGGCACAGCATCGCGGACGCCAATCACAAGAAATACCGCACTCCGGAGGAAATCGAGAACTACAAACAAAACCACGACCCGATTTCCGTGTTTCGCCGCAAGCTCATCGCCGAAGGCATCCTCACCGAAGAAAGCGCCACCGCGATCAACAAGACCGCTGCCGACGAAGCCGCTGCTTCCGTCAAATTCGCCGATGAATCGCCCGCACCCACCATCGCGGACATCAGCACCGATATTTACTGGGAAACGGACCATGACACCCCCGCCTCCAAAATCGGCCATCATTTCTTCAACGATTGATTTTTCCTCCCGATTTTTACCGGACGAACCGCCGCTGAGAAAGCCGCTCCGCTTCAATTAACACATTCCCTTTTCCATCTTTCATTTTCCATGTCTCGCACACTTACCTACCGTGAAGCCCTCCGCGAAGGCCTCGATGAGGAACTCGCCCGCGATCCAAATGTCGTCCTCATGGGCGAGGAAGTCGCCCAATACAACGGGGCCTACAAAGTCACCGAAGGCCTCTGGAAAAAATGGGGCGACAAACGTGTGGTCGATACCCCCATTTCCGAAGCCGGCTTCATCGGCATGGGCATCGGTGCCTCGATGCTCGGAGTCCGGCCGGTAATGGAGCTGATGTTTTGGTCCTTCCACTCGGTCGCTTTCGATCAACTCGTCAGCAACGCCGCCTGCGTCCGCTACATGTCTGGCGGTCTCTGCAATTGTCCGATCGTCGTCCGCGGACCCGCCAATGGCGGCACCGGCGTCGGTGCCACCCATTCGCATGTTCCAGAAGGCCTTTTCGCCGCATTCCCGGGCCTCAAAGTCTGTGTTCCCGCCACTCCCGCCGATGCCAAGGGCCTGATCAAAGCCGCGATTCGTGACAACGATCCGGTCTATTTCATGGAAAACACCCTGCTTTACGGCAATATCGGCGAGGTTCCAGATCCCGCCGATGGTGATTTTGTCGTCCCCCTCGGTGTCGCCGACCTGAAACGTGAAGGTTCGGACATCTCCATCATCGCCCATGGCCGCTCGGTCATCCATTCCCTCGCCGCTGCGGAAATCCTTCAAGCTGAGCACGGTATCAACGCCGAAGTCCTCGACCTCCGCTCGATCCGCCCGCTCGATGTGGACGCCATTCTCAAGACTGTCATGAAAACCAATCGGGTTCTCCTAGTGGATGAATCGAAGCCCTTCGGTGGAGTTTCCGCCATGGTGGCCATGCTCATTCAAGAGCATGCCTTTGATTATCTTGATGGTCCTATCAAACGTGTCTGCTCGATTGATGCCCCCGCAATTTATTCACCACACATTGAGCATGAACAACTTCCGAACCCAAGACGGATCGTCGAGAAAGTCTTGAGCATGGCATGATTGCCATTTTTTCATTGCAATCCGGACCGAGAATTCTAGCATGCCGATCATGTTTCTACGCATCCTGATGACCGCCATTTCCTTTGTTTTCTTCGGCGCGTTGACTTCCTGCTGCTGCCTTTTTTGAACTCATTGTCATTCACTTAAACTACGATCATGAAAAACCTCGCTTTAGCTTTGTCCTTGGCCGCCATTTCCCTCGGCTTCTCGTCCTGTTGCTCGATGTTTGGCAATCCATCACGTTCCGCTGGCTATCGGACCGAAACCCGCCAAGTCAAAGCCTGTGGTTATGACATCGTCACCGAGCAAGTCATCACTCCCGGCAGCGCAAAAAGCGGCAAGGGTGGCATGGTTCAGACGATCGAAAAGAAAGTCCCCCGCTACAAAACCGTCACCGTAAAAGTCCGTAACCCAGGCAGTGGTCGATGCGTCCGCTTGTATTGTCCGAAAAAGGATCACTGCGGCACCACTTCCGAATCCACCATGCGGCTTGCAACCACTCAGTCTTCTGTTGGAAGCCCAAATCTCGGGTTGATCCCGACCATGAGAGAACTGCCAATCGCCACAAAATCCGCCAACCCTTAAAGCAATTCCCATCAGTTTTCCAAGCGCGGAGGAGGAACACTCCCCGCGCTTTTTTGTTTTCCGGTAAAAAGACTGGAATTCATGCTGTATTTTTCCATCCTCCCCCCACTTCAAATCTTTATCTCCATACCATGTCTGTGAACATCGAAATGCCTAAACTCTCGGATACCATGACCGAGGGCACCCTCGTCAAATGGCACAAAAACGTTGGTGATACCGTAGAAATCGGCGACATTCTAGCCGATATCGAAACCGACAAGGCAACGATGGAAATGGAAGCTTTCGATGACGGTGTGATCACCGAGATACTCATCCAAGCTGGCGAAAAAGCAATGATCGGCGCAACACTTGCCATCCTCAATGGCGACTCCGGCCGCGCACCCGATGAAGGACATCTAGCCGTTGCACCGATAACAGCTGCTCCCACTCAATCTAGCAATTCAACACCCGTTCCTGTCGCAGCCGCACCATTGATCGCAGCTCAAAACGGTGAACGGATCATGGCATCACCGCTTGCTCGCAAGGTTGCAAATGACTTGGGAATCGATCTTGCTACTGTCATCGGCACCGGTCCTGCCGGGCGTATCACCCGTGGCGATGTGGAATCCACATCCAACGTACCCGTGAAACCTGTCGCTGCCACCGCATCCCCAGATGCTACCGCTGCCGCCGCTCTCACCGCATCGATCAAATCCAAAGCCGTCACCGCCGCACCTGCTCCCACCTCACCTGCCGCTGTTGCTGCACCGGCTCCACAAGCCATCCTTCCCGTAGCCAAATCCGGCGATGAAATCATCGAGCTTAGCACGATGCGGAAAATTATCGCATCCCGCCTACTCACTTCCAAAACAACGATCCCCCATTTCTATCTGCACCTTGAAGTGGACGCGGAACCACTGATGTCGATCCGCAAACAAATCAACGACCAAGCCGAAAAAACTCACGGTAACAAATATTCGGTCAACGATTTCATCCTCAAGGCGGTCATCAATGCTGCCCAAGCCGTGCCAGCCATCAACGCATCATTTGCTGGCGATCACATCGTTAAATTCAAACATGTCGGCTTATCCGTCGCCATCGCTGTGGAAGATGGCCTTGTCACTCCCGTCATCAAGGAAGCGGAAACAAAAACCCTATTTGCCATCTCACAAGCAGTGAAAGATTTCGCCGCGCGTGCCAAAGACAAGAAACTCAAACCCGATGAATTCGATGGCGGCACAATTACCGTTTCGAACCTCGGCGCATGGGGCATCGAATCCTTCGATGCGATCGTCAATCCTCCCCAAGCCTCAATTCTTTCCGTCGGTGCAGCCATCGAAAAACCAGTCGTCAAAAATGGCCAAATCGTCCCCGGACTCCGAATGAATCTCGGCCTCTCGTGTGACCACCGTGTGGTCGATGGAGCCGTCGGTGCTCAATTCCTGGCTGAGGTCCGCAAACTCATTGAACAACCCGCCCTGATGCTTCTCTGAGGCAAACAGAGCCACTTCTCTCAAACCATGGTCCCACGAGTTTTCTTACACTTGTGGGGCCTTTGTCATTTTAGACTTCATGATGAATCTGTTCTTTTTTGACCTCATAAGATATTCTTCTTCATAGTGTGAATAAACCTCAAAAAATCGCGTTCCTCAGCACAAACTCAGGCGTTCCACGGGAAGAACAACTTGGGCAATAGACGGAATCGCAGCCGAATGACTCCACATTTCTATCGCAAGCGCCTCCGATTTCCTCAGTCATTCCGACCTTATTCACATGCCTTGCCCAACTTATTGCGGCAGGATAAACGCGGACTTGCACCCGCCTAAATCGCCAGGCCAATCTCACAGCGGCATGCGGCAGGAAATTCAACACGCGGTAATCACCGGCGGCACGGGTTCACTCGGCACTGCAATTGCAGAGGCCTTGCAGCATCCAGGTTGGAGTATCGCTTCTCCCGGTAGCCAGCAACTCGACATGCGGGATTCTATTGTGATCCAACAATATTTTCACGAGCGCCCGGTCGATTTATTAGTTTGTGCAGCCGGAATCATCCGAGACGCCCCGCTTGCCCGACTTTCCGAAGACGCTTGGGATGATACCTGGGCAATCAATTTTAAAGGCGCTGCAACCTGTGCCAACGCCGTATTGTCCTCAATGGCGGCCAAAGGCGCGGGTCATATTATTTTGATCTCGAGCTTTTCCGCACTTCACCCACCCACCGGCCAAGCTGCTTATGCCACGGCCAAGGCCGCATTGTTAGGATTGGTCAGCGATTTAGCAATACGTCATGGATCGTCCAACATCCGCATCAACGCCGTATTACCAGGATTCCTCGAAACCCCGATGACCGCCGCTGTAAGTGACCGCCGCCGGACTGAAATTGTCGCCGCACACCAACTCGGCCGGTTGAATACGTGCCAAACGACCGCCAACTTCATCCGATTCCTCCATCACGAAATGCCCCATACCTCAGGCCAGATTTTTCAGTTAGACAGTCGTTTGGGAATCATTTGACGCGTTGCACATCCGGCTTGCGTGACACGTGAGGAAGAGGCATTTCATGGGTATGGTGTTTTCGGCAGTGCTTTTTGATTTCGATGGGGTGTTGGTGGATACCGAGTGGGCGATTTATCAATCCTGGAAACGGGTGTTCGAGGGGCACGGTCAACACTTGCCGTTGGAGATTTACACACGCTGCATTGGTTCGGATTTTGCAACTTGGTCGCCGAAAACGCATCTGGAAGAATTGACCGGCTTGGCCTTCGATTGGCACGACTTGGATGCACGGCGACAGGAGGAAATTTTAAAGGATTTGACCCATGAGGGGGCGATGCATGGCGCAGCAATGTTTCTCGAAAAACTCAGCGCTATCGGGCTGCCGCAGACGGTAGTATCCAGTTCATCGCACCGGTGGGTGGATGGTTGGCTGGAAAAAATCGAGCTAGCCGGGTATTTTCAGACGACGGTTTGCCGGGGTGATGCGCCGCGCATCAAGCCGGCACCGGACTTGTTTTTGGAGGCGGCAAGTCGGCTGGCCGTTGCGCCGGAGTGCTGTCTTGTCATCGAGGACTCGCTCAATGGCCTGAAGGCGGCGAAGGCGGCTGGAATGGCGGTTTGGGTGGTGCCGAACCGGGTCACGGAAAGCCTCGATTTCTCGCCTGCCGATCGGGTTTTCCGCTCGTTGGCGGATTGTGCCGCGGAGTTTTAGTGCAATTCATCTAAAATCAGCGACCCATGGAACGCGAACGAAACATGGAGCGGCGGAATGTGTCCGCCGATGCCCATGAAAAGCCAGTGAGGTGAGCGAAGCGCATTCCATTGTCGCCCCATGATCAGGGCGAACACGTTTCGCCCTTCCTTGGCGCGAACGAACCAGTGGAGCCCGAAGGCAAATCCTTATGGTATTGCATTTCAAAGTCCGGACGGATGGCGCATGACGTGGCCCTTGCTTTGGCGGGTCTGCGGTTTCCAGCTTGGGCCTGAACGGTTGTCGGGGCCGCCAGTATCGAGCCGTAAGCCTGCGATGGTCATGAAAACGTGGCCTTTGCGGGTGTAGATGGTGATCCATTTTCCTTCGCCCTTTTTGCCGTAGCTGAAGTAACTGCGGGATGGTATCGAGCCCTTGAGGAGGCCGGCTTCGCGGAGAACGTAGGAGACGGTGCCGGAACAATCGTAGCCGGTGTCGTGAGCGTTGGCATGGCCGCCGCCCCATTTGTAGGGTTTGCCTTGCAGGCGGTTACCGGCGGCGATGGCGCGCTTCACGGCAGTGGGCGCGCTTTTCGGTGCATAGGCCATGCCATTTTTCAAAAGCGCGGTGCGGCCGTATTCAAAATGGTAGGAAACCGGTTGCCGGGCTTTCACCTGGTTCGAGCACGAAACCATGCCTCCAGCCAATGGCAGCAGGGCAAACAGTAGCAACAATCGAGAATTCACGGCGGCGAAAATGCCAATTTCATAAAGAAATGTAAAATATTTTGATGTTCATGGGTTAAACTGATCCGAAAGAAATCTCACTGACGATCTTCGATCTTGCAGCGGGCTTGGCTTTACAAAAAATCCGTTGGCAGCCAACGGTCAGCCCGTCCGATGAAGTCCATTCTGCGAGTTTTTTCTTATTTGCGCCATTATCCCGGCTTGGCCACAGCCCAATTGCTGTGCGCCGTCGGGATGACGATGGCGGTGTTCGTGTTCCCGAAGGCAACCGGTCACGTGATCGATCAAATCATTCCAAACCCCGGCCGCCACGAGGAGTTCGGGTTTTGGATCGCACTGGCATTGCTCGGATTTCTAACTAAAGACGGGCTGAACTCGCTACGCATTTTCATCAACAACATCTTCGAGCAAAAAGTGATCTTCGACATCCGCTCGGATCTTTACGCGAAAATCCAACGCCTGCCGTTGCGTTGGTTCGATACCCGCCGCACGGGCGATATCATGACGCGGGTGGTCGAGGATGTGACCAATATGGAGCGCGTGCTCATCGATGGCGTCGAGCAAGGCCTGATCGCCGCGTTGCAAGTCGTGGGGATCGGAATCTATCTGTTTTTCCTGAACCCGACGGTGGCGGCGTGGGCGACGTTGCCGGTGCCGATACTGGCGCTTGGCGCATGGCTTTACTCGACACGCGGGCGCGACCGCTACCGTAACCAACGCGATGCGGCGTCTGATTTGAACGCGCTGCTCCACGACAACATTTCCGGGGTGCGCCAAATCAAGGCGTATGCTGCGGAGACCGCCGAGCACGCCCGATTCAACCGGTTTTCCAACCAATTGCGCAACACCACGCTGAGAATGATGAAATGGTGGGCGCTTTACTCGCCGGGCATGTCGTTTTTACGGATGACGGGTTACGTATTGGTGCTCGCTTTCGGTGGGGCGGCGGTGATGCGAGGCGAGCTGACCATCGGAAAATTCACCGAGTTCCTGTTGTTTCTATCGTTGTTTTACGAGCCGATCGACCGCTTGAATTCGCTTAATCAAATGCTTCTATCAGGACGGGCGGCGGCGGACCGGGTTTTTGAGATCCTTGATTCGAATGATGAGCCGAATGCGCTTGAGGGGGCGGCGCTGCCGGAAAAAATCGCGGGGCACGTGCGCTTCGAGCGGGTGTCGTTTTCCTATCAGGAACAACCGACCTTGCATGAGATCACACTTGATGCGCTACCCGGCCAGACCATTGCGCTGGTTGGCTCGACGGGTGCCGGGAAAACCACGGTGCTTTCGCTGTTGGCGCGGTTTTATGAGGCCACTTCCGGATCGATCACCATCGACGGCGTGGCCATCGACACTCTAGCGAAATCTTCCCTGCGCGAGCGTTTGGCCTACGTCACCCAGGAGCCGTTTCTCTTCAATGGCACCGTCCGGGAAAACCTACTGCTGGCCAAGCGCGAGGCCACGGATGCCGAGTTATGGGCGGCCCTCAGCGCCGCCTATGCGGAGAGTTTTGTCCGCGAGCTTCCCGAGCAGCTTGACACCAACGTTGGTGAGCGCGGAGTGAAACTTTCCGGCGGCGAGAAACAACGGTTATCGATCGCCCGCGCCTTGCTCAAAAACGCGCCGATCCTGTTGCTCGACGAGGCCACCGCATCGGTCGATTCCGAGACGGAGCGGCAGATTCAGCAAGCGCTCGATCGCTTGATGGAAAATCGCACCGCCTTCGTCATCGCCCACCGGCTTTCCACCATCCAGAATGCGGACCGCATTTATGTGTTAGAAAAAGGCGAAGTCATCGAGCAAGGCACGCATGCCGCATTACTTGCCCAAAGTGGGAAATACGCCGAACTCTGTCGGAAATCGTTTCTCACGGCGGATAAGGAATGAACCATCTCGGCCTCGTCAGGAGATTCAGAGCCTACGCCTGAAACTGCCCGCCGATCATCGATTGATAGATCGGACTGCTCACGCGGAGTTGTTCGTGATTTCCATCCGCTACGATCTGCCCGGCTTGGAAAACCAAAATCCGATCAGCGATGGTGATCGTGCTGAAACGATGGGCAATGATGAAAGTCGTGCGGCCCTTGACGAGCTCGGCGAGCGCCAACTGCACCATCGCTTCGCTTTCGGAATCGAGCGCGCTGGTGGCCTCGTCGAGAATCAGAATCGGAGCATCGCGCAAGAAGGCGCGGGCGATGGCGATGCGTTGGCGTTGGCCGCCTGAGAGTTGGTCGCCGCGTTCGCCCACCTCCGTTTGGTATCCGTTCTGCAAGCCGAGGATGAACTTGTCCGCATGCGCTTTGGTGGCGGCTTCGATGATTTGTTCTTCCGTGGCGTCGAGTCGGCCGAGACGGATGTTTTCAGCGATCGTTCCGGAGAACAACGAGGGCATTTGCGGCACCACGGCGATGTGCTCGCGGAGGTTCTTTTTGGTGAAATCGCGGAGGTCGATGCCATCGATGGTGATGCGGCCGGACAGCGGATCATAGAAACGGGGAATCAGGCTGGCGAAAGTGGATTTCCCGGCACCGCTGGGGCCGACGAGTGCGATGACTTGACCGATGGGGATCTCGACATTCACTTCCCGCAGCACGGGCTCGGCGTCATAGGCAAACGAGAGATTTTCAAAGCGGATCGATTGTTTTGGCAGGGCGAATGGTCGCGGCGATGTGGGATCGGGCAAGGTGTCCGGTTGGTGCAGGATGTATTCCATGCGTTCGAGAGCGGCACCGCCTTGGCGGAAGCGCGAGTGAATGGCGCCGAGCTTTTTGATCGGCTCATAAGACATGTAGAGTGCCATGCCGAGCGTCATGAATCCTTCGAGCGTCATGCCGCTGCGGACGCCGAAAAACAAGGCTGCGGCAAATCCTGCGGAGGCGACCACCTCAATGGCGGGAGAGATGGCCTGGCGGTATTTGACGACCTTGAGTGAGAGGTTGAGAATGCTCCGCACGCGTTTCCGAAATTCGGAAATCTGCCGTTCTTCCAAGTTGTAGGCCCGGATTTCCAGCGATGACTGGAGGCTTTCAGAAAGTGTCGCGGTGTGGTTGCCGCCTTGGTTCTGGAGACTTCTGGCGCGGTCTGCGAGACGTTTTCCCGCTGCGCGGATCACGATCACACAGACCGGCACCGTGATCAGGGCGATCAATGCGATGAAAATACTGTGATCCTTGAACGACAAATAAATCAGCACGGCGAAGGCGGAGATCAGTGTGACCGGTTGTTTGATCAAATCGCTCGATGCATTGGCCAGCACTTGGCGGAGGATTTCTGTGTCGCTCATCAACCGCGCCAGCAGATCGCCCGAACGGTTTTTTTTGAAAAACGAGAGCGGCAAGCCCTGCAATTTCACGAACATGTCGGTGCGGATTGACTCCAGCACGCGCAACCCGGAAAGCTGGATTAGGTAGGCGTTGGCGTAGCCCGCAATCGCACGAATCAGAAAAATAAAGGGAATCCAGAGACAGGTGACCAGCAGGAGAGTCTCATGAGAAACTCCGCCAATCAGCCCGCGGAGCCACACTTCATAGGGTTTCGTCGCCTCCGAACTTGCGTTGAAGAGCACCGGAAACACCAACTTGGTCATCAACGGGAGTCCTGCCCCGCTCGCCACCGCATAGACCATGCCGCATGAAACCCCCGCGATAAACGGCCATTTCACGGCAAGCAAGTGGCGGTAATAAGGGAGAAACTTTTTCACAGGGCGGGCGGAAGATTCTGCGGATCAAGCAGCCGGGGCAAGCTTGATTCTTGGGGTGAAACGCAGCTCTGGGATTTCCGTCTTGTCGCGGAGTCCCGCTGTTGCGACCCTCCAGTCTCCCAAATGGCCGCTCCCCAGAACACCATCGCATTGGTTTACGATTACGATCAAACGCTCAGCCCGCGCTACATGCAGGATGATGTGCTGTTTCCCGAGTTTGGCATCGATCCGCAACAATTCTGGAAAAAGTGCAACGCGCTCGTCAGCGACCAGAAGTGGGACGGCGAATTGGCCTACATGAAATGCCTGCTCGACTACCTCGGCATGGACAATGTGACCAACGCCCGGCTGACCGAACTCGGCCGTGGTCTGAGTTTTTTTCCCGGCTTGCCCGAGCTTTTCAAGGCCTTGCCGAAAGCCGTGTTGACGATGGAACATGAAATGGCCGGCATCACCGTCGAGCATTACATCATCTCGTCCGGCCTGAAGGCGCTACTCGATGGATCCCGTCTCCAGCCGCATGTGAAATCCATCTTTGGTTGCGAATTCAGCGAGGATGCCGAGGGCCGCATCAGTTTTCCCAAACGCGTCATTTCCCACACCACCAAGACCCAGTTCCTTTTCCGCATCAACAAGGGTATGCTTCGTTACGATCAGGATGTGAACGATCACATGCCCGCCGATCAACGACCGATCCCGTTTGAAAACATGGTTTATGTCGGTGACGGCCCGACCGATGTTCCGTGTTTCACCGTGATGAATCGCAACGGTGGCAATGCTATCGCGGTTTACAACCCGGAGGACACCACCGGCCGATCGTTTCGTAAATGCTATCAACTCTCCACCCACGCCGGCCGCGTCAAACACATCGCCCCTGCGGATTACCGTGAAGGCTCGCACCTCTGGCTACTACTCGCCGAGATGACCCGTGAAATCGCCGATCGCATCCTGCGCCTCCGCGTCGAGGAGCGTAACAACGCCACCATCGCGGCCCCGGGATTTTGAGGCGTAGGGAAAAAGCGGACATGCCAGCCAGCTAGCTGGTCAGCATGGATTTTTCGCCAGCAACCACGCGATGTGCGGGGTGTAGAGATTTGGCTCTAGCAGGAATGAATCGTGTCCTTTGTCGGAGTGCACGATGATGTGCATGACATCGACCTTGGCGGTCTCCAGATGTTTCACGAGTTCCGCTTGTTCTTCGGGATAGAAGCAGAAATCCGAGTCGATCGAGAAGACCAACCAATGTTGCCCGGCGAGGCGGGCGCGCTCGAAGAGATCCTCTGGAGTCTCGGCATCGCCCTCGTCGGCTGCGTTATAGCGCGACCACAAATCGATGATGCGGAGATAGGTGTTTGCATCGAAGCGGCCGACGAATTTTTTCCCCTGGTGGAGCATGTAGCTTTGGAATTGGTCGCGCACGCGGTACCAGGCGAGCACGTCGTCAGGTTGGACCACATCCTGCCGGGCCCGGCGTTCGATGGCATCGAGATGGACGAAGGTTTTGTGCGAGATCATGCGGGCGAGCGCCAAGCCATAGAGCGGGGCCGGGCCGTCGTAATAATCGCCACCGTTGAAATGCGGGTCATTTTCGATGGCGAGGATTTGTTCGAAGAGGATCAGCCGGTTGAGCACCGTGGTTTTGAAGCCGGAGGCGATGGCGATCACGTTGCGGACACGCTGCGGGAAACGAGTGGCAAAAGTCAGTGCGACCAAGCCGCCGACGGATGGGCCGATGACGGCGTGCAGGGTTTCGATGCCGAGGTGGTCGAGCAGGCGGGTGAGCACCTCGACTTGGTCCGCCGCCGCGACCGCCGGGAAGCTGGAACCCCAAGGTTTTCCGGTTTCCGGATTGATCGAGGTCGGGCCGGTGCTGCCATAACACCCGCCGAGATAGTTCGCGCAGAGGATAAAATGTTTGTCGGTATCGAGCGCTTTTCCGGGGCCGATCATGTCCTCCCACCAGCCTTCGTGGAGTTCGGGTTGCCAGAGTTGGCCGGTGCCTTCGATGGCTGGATTATGGCCCGCCGCGTGATGAGAGCCGGACAGCGCATGGAAAAGCAGGATCGCATTGGAGGCGTCTGCATTCAATTCCCCCCAACTCTCGTAGGCGATCCGGATGCCGGGTAAATGCCCGCCATCGCGCAACCGCAATGGATGCTCGGGGCTGCCGGTATTGAAAAACTGGGTGCGGGTCTCAGCGGACATGGGCGGAGCCTAGCGGCCGATGGCGCATGCCGCAAGACTCGGCTTGTCATGGGCGGAGATCCCCGGAATCCTGCGCGCCATGAAATTGCTTTCTTGGAACGTGAATGGCATCCGCGCGGTAATCGGTAAGGGATTCCCCGAATTTGTCGCTGCCGAACAACCGGATATTTTGTGCCTCCAGGAAACCAAGGCGCGGCCGGAGCAAGTGCAGCTGCCCTTGGAACTCGGCGGCTACCAAGCGTTCTGGAGCTCCGCCCAAAAACCCGGCTACTCGGGCGTCGCGGTGTTCACTCGCGAGAAACCGCTCAACGTCACCGAAGGACTCGGCATCGCAGATCATGACACGGAAGGCCGCGTGCTCACGCTGGAATATCAGGATTTCATCCTCGTGAATGTCTATACACCCAACGCCCAGGATTTTCTCCGGCGGCTTCCCTATCGCTTGCAATGGGACGCGGCGTTCCG
>JFJP01039732.1_pt1 | contig 12784 bp, 24 predicted proteins | sample 431651 | NCBI WGS metagenome assembly JFJP01 (sample SAMN02602958, study PRJNA72255) | Microbial mat metagenome, whole genome shotgun sequencing project. | biome: fresh water; feature: sink hole; material: water; isolation source: purple microbial (photo- and chemosynthetic) mats found in... | reverse complement strand
GGGACCTTAGTGAAAGGCAACGGCTACACCGACCATTGCCCGGCCTGCCTGTGGTCGCGGCACGTGGACACGAACCCCGGCGACCGCGCCAACCCCTGCGGGGGCATGATGGAGCCGGTCTGGGCCGAACGGAAGGGGACGGGGTGCCGAATCTACTACCGCTGCCAGAAGTGTTCCGCGCCCCACCGCGTGAAGGCCCTGGACGCCGACGATTCCGCCTGCATTTTGAAAGCGATGTCCCGCCCGGTGGACGCGGAATTCCTGAAGGCGGCGGGGAAAGAGCTGAGATAGCGGACGTTTGACATTTCCCCCGTTCCCCGGAAACTGCCCCCGATGTCCATTTCCCGCAAATTCTCGCTGCTCGTGCTGGCCATCGTGGCCGTCACGGTGGCGGTCAACGTCACGGCGCTACGCTACTTCGCGGGCCGGTATTTCGCCGAGTACCTCACGACGCTCCCGGACGCGTCCGTCCTGTCGTTCGACAACAACGCCCCTTCCGCCAACGCGGACCTTTCCGTCCTGGACAACCTTTCGCTGCACCGCGAGGCGCTGCCGGAGGTGCTGTAGCGCTACAAGACCATCAACGACGACTTGTCCCGCATTTCCCAGGCCCTGTCCGACTACGTGGACGCGAGTCCCGAGATCAACCGCGCCCCGGGTTCGCCCGCCCCGCTGCCCGTCGGCGCGCGCGCCACGCCGCTGGGGTCGTTCTTCGCCAGCTTGACGCGGCTGGCCCGCGTGGACGCCGATTCCCCGGAATTCCGGTTCGTCACGCAGGTCTTCGAGTCCATATTGGTGGTCAACGCCATCCTGACGTCCATCGTGCTGGCCGCCACGTACGCCTTCATGGACGCCACGTTCTCGCCCATCTGGCGCATCGTGGCCAAGGTCCGGGACATCGCGCACCGGGGACGCTCCGAGCGCATCGAATATTCCCGCAAGGACGAATTCGGCACGCTGGTGGAGGCCGTCAACGAGCTGGGGGAGAAGCTTTCCCGGCAGGAGGCCATCCGGTCGCGCTTCCTGGCGGACGTGAGCCACGAGATCAAGACGCCCATCACGTCCGTGAAGTGCTACATGGAGGGCATCCGCGACGGCGTCATCCAGTTGGACGAAGGCACGGTGAAAGCCGTCGTGTTCGAGCTGGACCGCCTGACGCGCATCACGCAGGCCATCATGGAGTTCCAGAAGCTGGAGAACGACGACGTGAGCCTGCGCTACGAGATGGTGGACTTCCCGGAGCTGCTGGGGTTCGTGCAGGCCAACTGGGCCCAGCGCCTGGCCAAGAACGGCCAGCGCGTCATCTATTCCCGCGGCCGCAAGTTCCAGGTGTTCTTCGACAAGGACCGGTTGGCCCAGGTGGCGCACAACGTCATCGTGAACTTCATCAAGTACGCCGGGACCGGGACCAACCTGTACGTCAGCTGGTCGCTGGTGAAGGACGGCTACCGCTTGGCCTTCGCGGACAACGGCCGCGGCGTGGACCGCAAGGAGATCCCGTTCCTGACGGAAAAATTCTACCAGGCCGATTCCTCCAAGTCCGGCGACATCGAGGACCGCGGCATCGGCGTGGGCCTGTCCATCGTGCGCAAGATCGTGGACGCCGCGGGCGGCGACTGGCGCATCGATTCCGACGCCGGCAAGGGATTCCGCATCGAGGTGACGCTTCCCCGCCTGGTCCAAAAATAGGAAAACCATGAAACGCCTCGCCCTGCTCCTGACTCTCGCCCTGGCCGCCCTGGCGGCCGGTTCCGCGTGGGCCGCGCCCGCCCAGCCCACCGCCGACGACGTGGTGAAGCTGGTGACGGAGAAGCTCCAGGCCAAGTACCGCGCCGAGGTGGACCGCACCTGCGACCGCCTGTGGGAGAAGGTGAAGCTGTTTTCTCCCGGCGAGCGCGACGGCATCCTCTCGGGCATGCGCTTTTCCGTGGTCAAGAAGGTGGAGCAGGTCCGGGGCTTGGCCAGCATCGACCCGATCCGCCGCCAGGCCGACCTGGACCTGCTGGAATACGTGGTCCGCAAGCTCGACGCGCTGGCCGCGCGGGAAGGGTAGGGGAGGCCCCGGAAAATCCCCGGATTTTCTTTTGACACGGAGGGGGTCTTCCATACTATGGCCGGGTCCTTTCGGAACCTTTGCCGATTTGTTGAACACGGTGCGCGCTCCTCCAATCGGAGCGACCGCCCGATTTTTTTCTACCTTCCACAGCTATGTTCGGACTCCTCGTCCGCAAGCTCGACATGACCCAGCTTCCCCACGAGGGAGGCGTGTCCGCTGTCACGCTCGCCCGCATCCCCAGCCTCCGGGTGGCCCAGGTCAAGACCGTCGCCGTCGACGGTTATGACGCCGTCGTCCTCGAAGCCTTCGACAACGACAAGATCCTCCTTCGCCGCGAAATCCGCGTCGACGCCACGACCCTCAAGGCCGGCGACCTCGTCGGTCCCGAAGTCCTCAAGGATATCAAGACCGTGGAAATCACGGCCACGTCCAAGGGTCTCGGTTTCACGGGCGCCATGAAGCGCCACAACTTCGCCGGCGGCCCCGGCCGCGTCGGTTCCAAGTTCCACCGCGCCCTGGGTTCGATCGGTATGCGCAAGCCGCGCCGCACCAAGCCGGGTAAGCGCATGCACGGCCACTGCGGCGACGACACCATCACCCTCAAGGAGGTGACCGTGGTCGCCGTCGACGCCGCCCGCAACGTCGTGGCCCTCAAGGGCCCGGTCCCGGGAGGCCGCAATACCTGGTTCACGGTCACGTTCTAAGCCGCCCCACCACCATGAAAGCCAATATTTTCACGCAGGAAGGCGCGCAGAAGGGCTCCGTCGAGCTCGACCCGAAGTACTTCGGCCTCGAGGTCAACAAGGGCTCCAACCTCGCCCACCGCCTCCTCCTCCTGCAGCAGTCCAACGCCCGCGTCGCCTTGGCCCACACCAAGACCCGCGGCGAGCGCCAGGGTTCCACGCGCAAGATCTACCCGCAGAAGGGCACCGGCCGCGCCCGCATGGGTTCCAACCGCGCCCCGATGCGCCGCAAGGGCGGCGTCGCCCTGGGCCCCCGCAGCGACCGCAACTTCACGATCTCCCTGAACAAGAAGGAGCGCCGCAAGGCCCTCTTCACGATCCTCTCCGGCAAGGCCGCCGAGGGCAAGGTCTCCGTCATGGGCGCGTTCAAGGGCGCCAAGACGTCCGACCTCGCCGCCTTCGTCGCCAAGGCCCTGGCCGGGCAGAAGATCGTCCTGGCCGTCACCAAGGCGCAGTCGGAGCTCTACCAGTCCGCCCGCAACCTCCCGGAGGTCAAGGTCGTCTACGCGAACTACCTCAACCCGCAGGACCTGCTCAAGTATTCCGGCGTCATGTTCACCCAGGAGGCCCTCGCCGAACTGCCCGTCATCTTCAAGTAAGCTCCCCACACCATGTACGGCGTCATCAAGGAAGCGATCGTCACCGAGAAGGCCAAGACCCTGGAACTCCAGGGCTGGCAGTGCTTCTTCGTCGATCCCAAGGCCACCAAGTCGGACATCACGAGCGCCCTCGAGACCCTCTACGGCGCCAAGGTCGAAGCCGTCCGCATCGTCAAGGTCCTCGAGAAGACGAAGTCCGGCAAGCACGGTTCGGTCCGCCGCCGCGCGGCCGCCGTCAAGGCCTACGTCAAGATCGACAAGCAGATCGCCCAGCTCGCCAAGGTGAAGTAAGCGCAACTTAAAACGACGCGAACATGCCGATCAAGATCTACAAGCCGACGACGAACGCCCGCCGCAACATGTCGGTCAACTCGTATATCGAGCTGACGACGGACAAGCCGTTCAAGGCGCTCACCGTCAACAAGAAGAAGACGGGCGGCCGCAACCACCACGGCTCCATCACGTGCCGGCACATGGGCGGCGGCAGCAAGCAGCGCCTGCGCAACGTGGACTTTTTCTACCTCGACAAGAAGGGCATCCCGTCCACCGTCGAGACGGTCGAATACGACCCGAACCGCTCGTCCTACATCTCCCTGATCCGCTACGCGGACGGCGAGCGCCGCTACGTCATCGCCCACAAGGACATCAAGGTCGGCGACAAGCTGGTCACCGAAGAGAACGCCAAGCCGGTCGCCGGCAACCGCCTCCTCGTCTCCAACGTCCCGGTCGGCCTCTTCGTCCACAACGTCGAGACCATCGTCGGCAACGGCGCCCAGATGGCCCGCTCCGCCGGCTCCTTCGCCCAGGTCCTCTCGCAGGAAGGCGAATACACCCAGGTCAAGGTCCCGTCCGGCGAAATCCGCTTGGTCAACAAGCAGTGCTGGGCCACGATCGGCATCGTCTCCAACGTCGACTGGAACCAGATCCGCATCGGCAACGCCGGCCGCAAGCGCCACATGGGCATCCGCCCGACGGTCCTCGGTAAGTCGATGAACGCCGTCGACCACCCGCACGGAGGCGGCGAAGGCCACTGCCCGATCGGTCTCAAGTACCCGAAGACGCCGTGGGGACAGTGCGCGCTGGGCAAGAAGACCCGCCGCCGCAAGTACTCCACCCGCTGGATCCTCCAGGACCGCCGCGGCAAGCTCCTCAACGGCTAACGTAAACCCCAAGACCCATGACTCGCAGCTTAAAGAAAGGCCCGTTCATCTACGACCGCTTGGTCGCCAAGGTCGCCAAGATGAAGGAGTCCGGCAAGAAGATGGTCATCAAGACCTGGTCGCGCGACTGCACGATCGTCCCGGATTTCGTCGGCCAGACGTTCGGCGTCCACAACGGCAAGGACTTCACGCCGGTGTTCGTCACGGAAAACATGATCGGCCACAAGCTCGGCGAATTCTCCCACACCCGCACGTTCCGCGCCCACGGCGGAGCCAACAAGGCCGCCGAAGCCGCCGCTGCCGCCCCGGCCGCCAAGTAAGCGCTTAACGTCACCCCGCACCCATGAAAGCTTTCGTCAACAACGTCCGTATCGCCCCCAAGAAGATGCGCGTCATCGCGGAGATCGTCCGCGGGATGGAGGCGTCCAAGGCGTTGGACATCCTCAAGTTCATGCCCAAGAAGGGCGCCCTGATCATGCACAAGGTCATGGCCAGCGCCGCCGCCAACGCGGTGCACAACGACAACATGAGCTTGGCCGACCTGAAGGTCGCGCGGGTCACGGTCGACCGCGGCATCGTCTACCGCCGCAGCCAGCCCATCTCCCGCGGCCGCAGCCACCGCATCCTGAAGCCCACCTGCGTCGTCTCCGTCCACCTCTCCAAGTAAGCTAAGCACTCACCCATGGGTCAGAAAGTCCATCCGATCGCCTGGCGCCTCGGCTACACGGCCAAGTGGAAGTCCGTCGGCTTCAGCGACGCCAAGTCGTACGCCCACGACATCCGCCGCGACATGCTCGTCCGCGAGCTCGTCAACAAGGAGCTCAAGGGCATGCCGGTCGCTTCCGTCCAGCTGACCCACGCCGACGGCCAGTGCCGCGTCGGCATCTCCACCAGCAAGCCGGCCATCGTCGCGGGCACCAACAACGCCACGCTGACGGCCCTGGAGGCCAAGCTCACCAAGAAGTTCCTCGGGAAGTTCTCGGTCGAGGTCAAGGAGGTCAAGTCCCCGGAGACGAACGCCCGCCTGGTCGCGGATTCCATCTGCCGCCAGATCGAGCGCCGCATGCCGTACCGCCGCACCATCAAGAAGGCCATCCAGACGGCCATGGAGAAGGGCGCCAAGGGCATCAAGGTCACCGCCCACGGCCGCTTGAACGGCGTGGAGATCGCCCGCCGCGAGAAGTACAAGGAAGGTTCCGTCCCCGCCCAGACGATCCGCGCCAACATCGATTACGACGTGGACATGGCCAAGACCATGTACGGCGCCATCGGCATCAAGGTCTGGATCTACAAGGGTGACGTCGCCGTCTAAGTCCTCCGCACGAACACTTCGCGAATTTTCCCACTATGCTGCAGCCCGCACGCACCAAATACCGCAAGCCCCGCCGCGGCCTCATCAAGAAGGCCGGCCTGGCGACCAAGGGTTCCACGATGTCCTTCGGCGATTTCGGACTGAAGTCCCTCGAGCTGGGCTGGGTCTCCTCCCGCCAGATCGAAGCCGCCCGCAAGTCCATCACGCGCTACGTCGCCCGCGGCGGCAAGATGTGGATCCGCGTCTTCCCGGACATCGCCTACACCAAGAAGCCCTTGGAAGTCCCCATGGGAGGCGGTAAGGGTGACGTCCTCATGTACGTCGCCCCCCTCAAGCGCGGCCGCATCCTCTTCGAGGTCGCCGGCATCACGGAAGCCGAGGCCCGCGAAGCTTTCCGCCTCGCCTCCTACAAGCTCCCGGTCAAGACCAAGTTCGTCTCCGTAAACGACTAAGCCATGACGTTCGAACCCAAAGACAGCGCCAAGCTGCGCGGCCTCTCCCCGGAGAAGCTCGCCGAAGAGCTGAAGTCCGCCCAGGTCGAGCTCTACGCCGCCACCCAGAAGCTCGCCGCCGGCGAATTGAAGGACACGTCCTCCGTCCGCCCGCTGCGCCGCTACGTCGCCCGCGTCAAGACGCTCGCCAACGAGAACAAGTAAGCCACTCCACCATGCACACCAAGATCGGACTCGTCACCAGCGCCAAGATGCTCAAGACCGTCGTCGTGACGGTCGAAGAGAAGGTCGTCCACCCGCTGTACCGCAAGTCCTTCCGCCGCTCCCCGAAGTTCTACGCCCACACGGAGACGGTCATCGCCGAAGGCTCCAAGGTCAAGATCGTGGAGTGCCGCCCCCTCTCCAAGCTGAAGCGCTGGAAGGTCGTGGAAGTCCTGCCCGCCTAAATTCGCCCTTTTTACCAGAACCATGATCCAGCTCGGAACCCGCCTCGTCGTCGCCGACAACACCGGTGCCAAATCGGCCAAGTGTTTCAAGGTGCTGCGCGGCTCTCGCCACCGTTACGCCACCGTCGGCGACGTCATCGTCGTCGCCATCAAGGAGGCTTCGCCCACCGCGACGGTGAAGAAGAAGTCGGTCGCCAAGGCCGTGGTCGTGCGCACCACGAACCGCATCCGCCGCGACGACGGCACGTACGTCCGCTCGGACGACAACGCCTGCGTCATCATCGACGACAAGAAGGAGCCGAAGGGCACCCGTATCTTCGGCCCGGTGTTCCGCGAGCTGCGCGAGGCCGGCTACCAGAAGATCATCTCGCTGGCGCAGGAAGTCATCTAAGCTACGACGCAAAATTATGAAGATCCACAAGGGAGACTTGGTCCAGATCATCGCCGGCAAGGACAAGGGCAAGCAGGGCAAGGTCCTGTTGGCCGTCCCGGCCGACCTGCGCGTCGTCGTCGAAGGCGCCAACAAGGTGACCCGCCACGTCAAGCGCAACGGCAACACGCCGGGCCAGATCATCCAGATCGAGCGGCCGATCCACGTGTCGAACGTGGCGCTGCTGGACCCGACCGAAAAGAAGCCCACCCGCGTCGGCTACAAGGTCGAAGGCGGCAAGAAGGTCCGCTTCGCGAAGCTTTCCGGCAAGGCCATCTAAATAGCGACGAGCTAACTTCCCAACCATGCTCAAGGAGCAGTACAAGGACATCCTCAAGAAGGTCGCCACGGAACTGGGGATCAAGAACCCCATGGCCGTGCCCCGCCTCGAGAAGGTCACCCTCAACATGGGTATCGGCACCTTCATGAAGACCAGCAAGGACTTCTCCGGCCTCCAGAAGGAGCTGGGCCTGATCGCCGGCCAAGCCCCCGTGGTGCGCCAGACGAACAAGTCCATCGCCAACTTCAAGACGCGCGAAGGCATGCCGGTCGGCCTGTCCGTCACGCTCCGCGGCGACCGGATGTTCCAGTTCCTGGAGCGCCTGATCCACATCGCCCTGCCGCGCGTCCGCGACTTCCACGGCCTCTCCAAGAAAGCCTTCGACGACGCCGGCAACTACTCCATCGGCCTCAAGGAACACGTCGTTTTCCCGGAAGTCCCGCAAGCCGACGTGGTCAAGGCCCACGGCATGCAGATCACGATCACCATCAAGAACGGCACCGGCGCCAAGTCCGGCATGGCCCTCCTGAAGGCCGTCGGCATCCCCTTCGCGAAGTAAGCCCAAACCTCCCACCCATGGCTCGCAAAGCTCTCAAGGTCAAGTGCGCTCGGCAGCAGTCCGCCGCCCGCGCCGCCCACCTCGCCGGTAAGAAGGCGAAGTTCGCCACCAAGGTCTACAACCGCTGCTCCATCTGCGGCCGCAACCACGGCTACCTGGGCAAGTTCGGCATCTGCCGCATCTGCTTCCGTGAGCGCGCCAACCGCGGCGAGATCATCGGCGTCCGCAAGGCCAGCTGGTAAGAAGCCCCCAGAATCCCAAGCAAGCAACTTTTCCTCCCACTATGATCACCGACCCGATAGCCGACCTGTTCACCCGCATCCGCAACGGGTACATGGCGCGCCTCCAGGAGGTGTCCGTGCCGTACTCCAAGATCAACGAGCGCATCGTCACGATCCTCGTCAAGAACCGCTACGTGGCGGGCTTCGAGGCCGTGGCCGAAGGCGCCGTCAAGACGCTGAAGGTCGCGCTCAACGACGTGCGCAAGACCAAGTACGTCCCGACGCTCACCCGCATCTCCAAGCCGAGCCGCCGCGTCTACGTGGGCGCCGGGGAGATCAAGAAGTCCCGCAACGGCCTGGGCATTTTCATCCTGTCCACGCCGAAGGGGGTGATCACCGGCTACGAGGCCCACACGCTCAACGTCGGCGGCGAGATGATCGGCGAAATCTACTAATCGCTCCGCACCCATGTCCCGCATCGGAAAACAGCCCGTGGCCGTCCCGGCCGGCGTCACCGTCTCCTTCAAGGATGGCGTCCTGACCGTCGTCGGTAAGCTCGGTACGCTCGTCCAAAAGCTCCCGGAGCACGTCTCCGTGAAGTCCGAAGGCGCCAGCGCCGTCGTCACCCTCGACAACCCCGCCGACGAGAACCTCGGCAAGTTCTGGGGCCTTTCCCGCTCGCTCCTGGCCAACATGGTCCTGGGCGTCACGGAAGGCTACAAGAAGTCCCTCCAGATCGAGGGCGTCGGTTACAAGTTCGAGTCCGTCACGCCCGCCAAGGTCGTGATGGCCGTCGGCTTCTCCCACCGCGTGGAGGTCGCCGTCCCGAAGGGCATCAAGATCGAGGTCGACGCCAAGGAGAAGTCCATCGTCCACGTCTCGGGCGCCGACAAGCAGCTCGTCGGCCAGTTCGCCGCCCACATCCACTCCGTCAAGGAGCCGGAGCCGTACAAGGGCAAGGGCATCCACTACGTCGGCGAGACCATCCGCCGCAAGGCCGGTAAGACCGCCGCCAAGTAAAGTTCCGCAAAAACCACCGTCACCATGCTCGCCAAGACCCTCCGCCACAACGCCCGCGCCACGCGCGTCCGCGCCCGCATCGTCGGGACCGCGCAGAAGCCGCGCCTCTCGGTGTTCCGCTCGAACTCCTGCCTTTCCGTGCAGGCGATCGACGACGTCGCCGCGCGCACGCTGGCCGCCGCCAACGACCTCAAGCTCGACAAGGGCACCAAGACCGAGCGCGCCGCGCAGGTCGGGACCGCCATCGCGCAGGCCCTCTCCAAGCTCGGCGTCACGACGGCGATCTTCGACCGCGGAGGCTACCGCTACCACGGCCGCGTCAAGGCCTTGGCCGACGCCGCCCGCGCCGCGGGCATCCAGTTCTAACGTATCACCCAAGTTTTCCCCACTATGGCTGCAGACAACAGGCGCAAAGACCGTCCTTCCTTCCGGGACGCCCCGAAGGAATTCGACGAGGTCCTCCTCCAGGTGGCCCGCGTCACCAAGGTGACCGCCGGCGGACGCCAGCTCGGCTTCCGCGCCTCGATCGTCCTGGGCAACCGCAAGGGCAAGATCGGCCTCGGCGTCGGCAAGGCTTCCGAAGTCGTGCACGCCGTCGAAAAGGCGACGCGCCAGGCCAAGAAGAACATGGTCGACGTCCCGCTCGTCGGCGGCACGGTCCCGTACGAGACCACGGCCAAGCTGAAGCGCGCCATCCTGTTCCTCCACCCCGCCAAGCCGGGTACGGGCATCATCGCCGGAGGTTCCGCCCGCCGCATCCTGGAACTCGCCGGTTACACCGACGTGGTCGCCAAGTGCCACGGCTCCAAGAACCCGCTCGCCAACGCCTACGTCACGTTCATCGCCCTGGAGCAGCTCAAGCTGAAGGCGAACCCGTTCCTGGCCTCCAAGGCCAAGGCCGCCGCCGTCGCCGCTCCCGCCCCCAAGGCCGCCTAACGAGCCCCCAGTCCCTTTTCCCACGCAACCATGATCTCCCACGCCACCGTCCGCGCCAACCGCGGTTCCCGCTACAAGTCCAAGATCGTCGGCCGCGGACACTCGTCCGGCGTCGGCGGTTCCTGCTGCCGCGGCCTCAACGGCCAGACCAAGCGCGGCGACGGTAAGGTCAAGCCCCTGTTCGAGGGAGGCCAGACCCCGTTGGCCCGCCGCCTGCCGAAGCTCAAGGGCTTCAACAACGTCAACCAGGACAAGGCCGAGGTGGTCAACCTCGACGTCATCGAGGTCTTGGCCGCCGAAGGCGCCACGCGCATCGACGCCAAGCTGCTGGAAGAGAAGGGTTTCATCAAGTGCGCCGCCTCGCAGGTCAAGCTGCTGGGCAACGGGGCGCTCACCAAGAAGGTCACGGTCGCCGTGAACGCCGCTTCCGCCTCGGCCAAGGCCGCGGTCGAGAAGGCCGGGGGAGCCCTGGAAATCGTCGCTGCCTAAATCGGCGCGGGCGTCGCCCGCGCTTTTTGCGAAACAATTTCCCATGATGCTGAAGAATTTCCACAAGATCTTCCGTTCGGAATCCCTCAAGCGCAAGATTCTTTGGACGCTGGGGCTGATTCTCGTGGTCAAGTTCCTCTCGATCATCCCGGTGCCGGGCGTCGACTTGGGAGCCCTCCAGGCCCTCCGCCTGCAGATGGAGGCCCAGTCCTCTTCCGGCCTCTCGTTCTTCTCGGCCCTCATGGGCGGCGGCATGGCGAACTTTTCCATCATCCTGATGGGCCTGTCGCCGTACATCAACGCGTCCATCATCCTGCAGCTGCTGACCGTCGTCATCCCCAAGCTGGAAGCCATCAAGAAGGAGGGCGAGCAGGGCCAGCGCAAGATCAACCAGTACACGCGCCTGCTGACGGTCCCGTTGGCCGTGGCGCAGTCGTACGGCATGATCCTCCTTTTGAACACGCTCATCGCGGGCCAGGGCCAGCTCATCAACACGTCCGACTTCCTGGGCGCCGTCCTGCCCGCCATGCTCTTCGTCACGGCCGGCACCGTCCTGCTCATGTGGCTGGGCGAGCTCGTCAATGAAAAAGGCATCGGCAACGGCATCTCGCTGATCATCTTCGCGGGCGTCTTGGCCGGCGTCCCCGGCACCATCGCCCAGTACCTCGACCAGCCGCTGGTGTTGGCGGGCCTCTTCGCCCTGACGCTGGGCGTCATCTGGGTCATCATCCGCTTCACGGAAGGCTACCGCAAGATCCCGCTCATCTACACCCGCACGGGCCGCGACGAGCGCAGCTACTTCCCGATCCGCGTCAACCAGGCCGGCATGGTGCCGATCATCTTCGCCATCTCCCTGGTCACGTTCCCGTCCATCGTCGGCCAGATCCTGGCCAAGCGCGGCGCCGGCTTTTCCGCCGACCTGGGCACGTTCCTCTCCAACTGGTTCAATCCCCAGAACGGCAGCTGGCTCTTCATCGGCCTGTACTTCGCGTTCGTCCTCGGGTTCACGTTCTTCTACGTCTCCATCACGTTCAACGCCGCGGACGTGGCGGAGAACATCCAGCGCCGCGGCGGCTATATCCCGGGCATCCGGCCGGGCGCGGACACCGCCAAGCACTTGGGCGAGGTCTCGGCGCGCCTGAACGTGTGGGGCGGCGGCTTCCTGGCCCTCATCGCCGTCTTCCCGTACCTGGCGACCAAGCTCAACTCCCTGATGGCGGCCAACGGGTTCTACTCCCTCCCGGTCTCCAACGTCGACTTCATCGTGTCGGGCGCCGGTCTCATCATCGCGGTGGGCACCGTCCTGGAACTGATGCGCCGCGCGGACGTGGAGCTCAAGAGCTACGACTATAAGCGCTTCCAGTAAGTCGTCCCCACGGGGCGGGGCTAAGCCCCGCCCTTTTCTTTTCCCAGCGCCATGAAAATCTTCGTCTTCGACACCGAGACCACCGGCTTCCCCCAGAAGAACGAGCCGTTGGAGAAGCAGCCGCACGTCGTGCAGGTGGCGGGCGTCCTGGTGGACATCGACCCCGCGACCGGCAAGATGACGGAACTGGAGCGCCTGGACGAGAAGTGCAAGCCGCCGGTGTCCATCCCGTTCGGGGCGAGCCAGGTGCACGGCATCTACGACAAGGACGTGGCGGACAAGCCGCCGTTCGGGGACGTCGCCGACCGCCTTTTGAAGATGGCCAACGGCGCCGACGCCGTGTCGGGCCACAACGTCAGCTTCGACGAGGAAATCCTTTCCTTCGAGCTCAAGCGCCTGGGGCGCGACGGCTGGTGGCACCCGCGCCAGGTCATCTGCACCATGCGGACGTCCACGGAATACTGCAAGCTGGAGGGCAGGGGATTTTCCTGGAAGCCGCCCAAGCTCAACGAACTGCACAAGAAGCTCTTCGGCGCGTTCTTCGACGGGGCGCACAACGCCATCTTCGACGTGGAATCCACGGCCAAGTGCCTGGCCGAGTTGGTCCGCCTGAAGGTGATCATGCTCGAGGAGCCGAAGGAGTTGCGGCTGTTCTAGCGGCTTGAACTTTCTACGTAACCCCGCCCAGAAGGACGGGGTTTTTCGTGCGTGGAAA
>JFJP01039731.1_pt1 | contig 12785 bp, 10 predicted proteins | sample 431651 | NCBI WGS metagenome assembly JFJP01 (sample SAMN02602958, study PRJNA72255) | Microbial mat metagenome, whole genome shotgun sequencing project. | biome: fresh water; feature: sink hole; material: water; isolation source: purple microbial (photo- and chemosynthetic) mats found in... | reverse complement strand
ACCATTTATAGAGGGATGCAAAAATTACAGAATATAACAGATATGTATAAAGCTATGGTGTCAATTAAAACTTAAGGTTAATTGAAAGGACATATCCTATATTGTATGAAGATGAAAATGACAATATTATTCGAGTAGTGGCGCCACGTAAGGATTCTCATAATGAATCTAGTTCACAATCGCCATTTACAGATTTAGACTGGCATGTTGACGCTGCTTATAGACCTATGTCTAAAGATGCTATGTTATCACCAATGCCTGATTATCTTGTTTTTGGGGTTATTCATCAAGGTCAAGAACAGTTACCAATAACCTATGTGGCTCTCGAAAATGTTATAAAAGAGCTAAAACCCGACGACCTTGCTATTGGTCTTAGCCCAGAATTTACTCTTTTGAGTGCAGATTCTTTTAAAGATAGAGTTATAAGTAAAAATGTCTCTCTATTATTGAAGGGTGACGATGGTTTATTTTATAATCGAATAACACTGCAGAACACTATACCACAAACCGAAAGAGCTGAATATTTTTTGCAAAAAATTAGATCAATATTAGATAAACCTTGTATAAGAAATGTAGTTAATGTTGAGGTTGGAGACGTTGTAATACTAAACAACAAAACTACTTTACATAAGAGGGACAGTTACGAACCAAAATGGAACGGTACAGATCGATATTTTATACGAATTTACTCTGTCAAAGACTTGAATCAAGGAATATTAAGTAATGCTGATAAACCATGGGAATGGCGGTAGTATAGCTTTGCAAGAAAATTTTCGAGCTAATTAGCTTTTTTCTTAAAAATGGCTAATTGCTGGACCCGTCATTGCTGTGAGCTAATAACTTTGTAGGTCATCACTGTTTAGTCTCATTTTTTCCACCAACAAAATGTTTTTATTTTATCTTACATTTTGTCAACGAATTATCTAACCTTTACAGCAATGACTGGTTTTTCGTCTTCTAATAATAGATGGCCACGTTTCTAGCGCTACTCGCTATGACGGAGTAAGCGTTCACTGATTTCACAAAAGCGAATTTCAATATCAATCATGAATCTTTAAATACGTTTTTTTATATTTTCTAATAATAATAATAACTTTGGAGCTAAGTTGAACATCTGATTTAAATATCTGGCGGTAATTTCTGGATGATCGGGGTATTCATGAGTTAAGTGATTCCTTATCTCTCTCATTTCGAGCCATAAATTTGCGTCATCAATAATATTCAATTTCTCTAATTTATTGATTTTATCAATCATAGTCATATTATTGATCACCTCTCCTTGGGATTCTAGAAAAGCATCAGTAAGTTTTGTTCCTATAAAATCTTGTAATTTTGAGAATCTACTAACTAGTAATTCAATCAATAAAAAGTTTTGTTCTAGCGTTTTGTCTATAGTCGATCCTGATATTGGGAATAAATTAGCTAATTGATCTAGTGCGTAACGCACTCTTGAAGCGTGTATATCAGCAGTTTTTATAAATTCTGCTAAATTATTCATACAAGACGAACTCCTTGCGATTTTGCTACTTCATAAATTGGAAGGTGGTGATCAGAAGACATAATACGCAGTACTACATCTATTTTTTGATCGCCAATTTCTTTCTTTAAGTTTGATAAAAAGGCTATTTTTTTATCAAAAGCAATATCATAAATATTGATATTTGTCTCAATATATAAGTCAATATCACCTCCCTTTTTGCTACTATCTACTCTTGAACCAAATAACCATAATTTATCGGTTGGTAAGAAATGTTCAAGGAACTTTCTTGATATCGTAGCAATTATATTAGTGGATAATCTTACTTTTTGATCTATTCTCATATTTACTTACAGCCGACTAATAAAGATTTTATCGTAAAATAAAGTCTAGTTTATTACCAAGCATTATATCAATATTTTCAGTTGATGGAGGTACTGGTACTTCTGTGTTAATACTAATGCTTTGTGAAGGAGAAAGATTGATGTTGCTATGATCATCAATTCTTGCATTTATCACTCTGTTATTTTTGTCAAATAATCTAATTCTCACCAGGGGCATTTTTACATTTTTTGTAGATGAGTTAAGTACTTTGTAATTAACAATTATTTTACCAAGTTCCTTATTATTGGTTATTTGGAGGTCTCGAATGCTCAGTTCTTTATCATTTAAAACAGACTGAAGTCCAAATGAATCTTGAAATAAGGTGATAGTCATAAAAATAATCATACCTATAAGCAAAACGGGTAAGCCATATAAATATGCTGGGATTTTTATTGGTAATAAGGCAGGCAGATTGACTCCTTGACCAAGTGGGGTAGGTTTTATGACCACCGGTTCTAATATTGGTTCAATTTTTAAATGTTTGTCAAGTCTTTGGTGCCAAATATGCGAACACTTTGAGCATTTGACTTTTCTACCGTGCGTGCCTATTTGTTCTGGGGTTACAACAAATCTAGTGTCACATTCTGGGCAAGCAATATACATATTCTCTTATTTCTTTAAAAATTATAATTCATTAATTGTAAAAAACAATTTACCTAAATAAAAAATAAAGCTATTCATTATTTTATTCAATGTTTATTTAGGATAGGTGATGCAGAATTATATTACAGCAATAGAAGAACTTTGGCAAATAAGAGATTCGATAAGTGAGCAAAATCAACTATATGTAAATGCAAAAAAGCTTATTGATGAAATAATACAGCAGCTTAGCGACGGAAAAATAACTGTTTGCACAAAGGACAATGTCGGTTGGCAAGTTAATGAATGGGTAAAAAAAGCTATATTGCTCAATTTTAAAGTTTCTAAGATGAAACTTTATGATAGTAATTGCATAAAATGGTACGATAAGATCGATCCTCGGTTTTTAAATTTTTCTGAAGAAGGTTTTAAAAAAGGAGGTTTCCGTATTGTGCCTGGTGCTTTTGTTCGTAATGGTGCTTATATCGGAAAAAATGCTGTGGTTATGCCGTCTTTTATCAATATTGGCGCTTATATTGGTGATGGTACGATGATAGATAGCTGGGCCACCGTGGGGTCATGTGCATACATTGGTAAGAATTGTCATATTTCTAGTGGCGTTGGTGTTGGTGGAGTTCTAGAGCCACTACAAGCAAAACCAGTAATTATAGAAGATAGTTGTTTTGTTGGAGCAGGGTCACAAATTGTAGAAGGTATGATAGTTGAAGAGGGGGCGGTGATCGGCACAGGGGTATTTATTGGATCATCGACAAAAATTGTTGATCGTAGTAATGGTAAGGTAATGTACGGTAAAATTCCTGCGTACTCAGTTGTTGTGCCGGGGGTTCTTCCAGGTGCAAGACAAGATTTGCCTGGAATTTGCTGTGCGGTTATTGTAAAACAAGTTGATAAAAAAACTAGGGAAAAAACAAGTATAAATGAACTTTTAAGAGATTAATAATATGATAGAACAAGTTTTAGAAACTCTTGCTAAATTGGTTAGCTTTAAATCTGTTACACCAAAAAGTGGTGGAGCAATAGAGTATATTGCGGAGTTGTTGACTAGCGTTGGATTTGCTTGTGATATTCAGATTTTTGGAGAAACGGAGGAAGAAAAAACTGTAAATCTATATGCAAAATATGGTACAGATTCGCCCAATATATGTTTTTCTGGGCATATAGATGTTGTTCCGCCGATGAACGAAAATCTTTGGGATCATAACCCTTTTGAATTAAAGATAGTTGGAGAAGAGGTGTACGGTCGTGGAGTTGTTGATATGAAAGGATCAATTGCTTGTGCTATAGTAGCTGCTTTGAATTATCTAAAAGAGAATAGCAAACAAAATGGTTCAATTAGTTTTTTGCTAACTAGCGATGAAGAAGGTTGTGCAAAATATGGCACGAAACCAATGCTTGAATATTTAGTGGAAAAAGGTGAGAAAATTGATTTTTCAATTCTTGGTGAACCAACAGCAAGAGTACATTTTGGTGATACTGTTGCCATAGGGCGTCGTGGTAGTGTTAATTTTACTCTCGCAGTTACTGGTAAGCAAGGCCATGTGGCATATCCTTATACCGCTGTTAATCCAATTACTATTTCAGTAAAAATTGCTATGGATTTAATGAATATAAAATTTGATGAGGGTTCTGAATTTTTTGAAAAAACAAATTTAGAAATCACCTCATTTGACGTAGGAAATAGCGTGGTTAATATCATTCCAGAGCAAGCTACCCTTAACTTTAATGTGCGTTTTAATAATCTGCATACTGCTAAAACTATATTTGGAACTGTGCTTGAAACAATAGCAAAACATGAAGTGATATTTGATCTACAATACGAATCATCTAGTGAAGCGTTTATTCAAGAATATTCGGAGAAAATGAAAAAATTTGCTAATATCGTAAAAAATCAATGTAATATTGTTCCAGAAATCGAGACTAATGGAGGGACTTCTGATGCGCGCTTTATTCACAAATATTCAGAAATAGTAGAATTTGGATTAAGCTTTGATCAAGCTCACAAAATTAATGAACACACCAAAATTAGTGATTTACAAACATTGTATAACGTGTATTATACTTCACTGGTTGAATTCTTAGAAAAATAGCTTGAGTATTTTTAGCTAATTTAATGAATTCATAATGCGGGTGTGGCGGAACTGGTAGACGCGCTAGATTTAGGTTCTAGTACCGTGAGGTGTGGGGGTTCAAGTCCCTCCATCCGTACCAAAATAACATTTATAATTTTATTTATATCAATTTTTCACTAAAGCTTTAGGTTCAATATGAAGATTACCGAAATAAAAAATGCTAATACTGATTTACATCTTAGAGTAACTATTCCCTCAAAAGACCTATCTTCTGAAGTTGACCGAGAGTTAGCTAAGTTAGCTAAGAGCGCAAAGATTGACGGTTTTCGTGTTGGAAAAGTACCAACATCTTTTTTAAAGAAGAAATATGGAATTTCTTTGAGAGCTGATGCTGTGCGGAACAAAATTGTCAAAGCTATAAGTGATATTACAAAAGATAGAAAATTAAGGGTTTTCACTGATCCTGAAATTGAAGATATAAAAAATGAAGAAAATAAGGACTTAGAATTTACTTTAAAATATCAGTTGATTCCAGAAGTAACTATGCCTGATTTTAAAAAGATTTCAATTGAAAAGCCAGTTTTGGAATTGAAAGATAAGGATATAGATGAGCAGATGGAGAAATTGATAGGTGCTGCAAAAGAATATAAGAAGATCAGTAAATCAAAAGCCAAAAATGGTGATCAAGTTACTATAGATGCCGTCGGATATGTGGATGGAAAAGCGTTTGCTGGCGGTAAATTAACTTCTCATAAACTAGTGCTTGGTAGCGGGGCGTTTATCCCTGGTTTTGAAGATCAGTTAATTGGAGCTAAGGCTGGCGATGATGTCTCTGTACAAGTTGACTTTCCTAAAGAATATCATGAAAAGACTCTTGCTGGAAAACCTTCTGAATTTAAAGTTAAAGTTTTAGAAGTTCATAACGAAACTCCAGCTAAGCTTGATGATGAATTTGCTAAGAAGTTTAATTTCGAGAATGTAGAAAAATTGAGAGAGCAGATTGAAAAAAATGTGCGTTCCAGTTACGAAGAGCCTATTACAACAATGATGAAAATGGAACTTTTTAATAAACTAGAAACTGTGTTGAAATTTGATATTCCAAAATCATTGCTTGACAGAGAAATTAGTGTTTTGGAGAGGCAAGCTCCGCAAATAGATGACGAAGAATTTAAAACTAAATCACAAGAAAATAAAGAAGCTTATTTTAAAAAGCTGGCAGCAAGAAGAGTGAAACTTGGCTTAATGCTTGCAGAATATGTAAAATTACAAAAATTAGAAATTGATAAAACTGATATTCAAAAAGCAGTTATGGATCAAGCGAGAAATTTCCCAGGGAGAGAAAATGAGATTATTGATTTTTATTTAAAAAATGAAAATGCCCTTGAATCTTTGAAAGGCCCTATTTTAGAGGATAAAGCAGTCAAGATTATTTTTGAGAAAGAAGTGAAGTTAGTTGAAAAATCTTATACTAAAGCAAAATTAGAAAAGTTGTTAGAAAAAGATAATCAGGTTCATTCTCATGAGCATAGTCATGATGGATATACTCATACTCATGATCATACTCACAACCATTCGCATGATGATCATGTGCATGATGAGAGTTGTAATCATGACCATAAACATGATAATGAATATGATCATGATGGTTATACACGTACTCATAAAAAAGATCATATTAATAATCCTGAGATATCTCATGATCACACACGTGACCATAGCGATAGGAGAGATCAGAAAAAAGCTAAGCCTAAAAAATGAGTTTAAATAGTTCTCGAGTAAAAGCTATGGCGGGTGATATTTTTAGATAATATCTACCGTGTAATAGATTGCTGCCCTTTGTCGTCATGGCGAGGAGCGAATAGAGACGTGACTTCTATTTACTATTGCCACGCTTCGCTTGCAATGACAAAAGGTCGCGGAGATGACGCACTGCTAAAAATAATTAGCACCTAATACTAGATGATGTGCTATAGCAAAAGTAGTTGAATTAGCATATGTTAATTTCAAAGAGAGGCTTCGGAGCCTATATGAATAGGTGAGCACAGACGAGACTTGCAAAATTGGCATATGCTAATTAAAGCTAATAAAGCTATATATCTCAACCTAAAAAAACTATACATGTCATTATTTGAATTATTAGTTATATTTGTAGTTGCGTTTCTTGTAGTCAAGCCAGAAGATCTTCCACAGATAGCAAAGAAAGTCAAAGAATTCTACAAGTTTTTTACAAAAACTAAAACAGAAATTCTCTCGTATTTTGACTTGAGTCATCAGAATAGTGTTGCAGTGGATGATGATATAGATCAAATAAATTTTTATTTAGAGAAAATCACGAATCTTGGTGGGGAGTATGAAGGTGAATATTCTTTAAACAAGATTAAAAATTACTATCAAAGACTAGTTGATCAGTCAATCAAATCTAATATACAATCTTGTAAAAAAACTCAGAAAGAAGAGTCGAAAAAATAAGCTGACCATCTGTTTTAAAAATACTGTTGTTTATGTTTGAAGTGGGTAAAGTTTTTATACTCATTATAGTAATTTTAAGTTTATTCACTTATTAAGTATATGTTATCATAGCTATTGTCTAAATAATTGATGGTAGTCTATGTCTAAATCACCTGATGAACTAAGTAAAAAAAAATCCGAAGTTTTTGAGAAGGTAACAAAAAAAATCGCTGCCGTTGCGGATAAATTTAAAGACAAAACTGATAAGAGTATTAAGGAGCAACGTAAGTATAAAGACAAAGAAGCGCGTAGAATGAAGCGTAGGGAACGTGATAATGCTCTTAGAACAAGAAATCCTGATGTGAGCGGTCAATTTAGTAGGGAGCTTAGCGCGTTGGAAAGGGCGCAGTTGATGGGATATGATAAATTAAGAGTGATTAAAGAAGTAAAGCCAAAGGCAGAAAAAGTTATAAAAAATACAAAAAATTATGTAAAAGCTAAGCTTAATGATAAACTTGTGGATGAAGATATAGATAGACTGCAGAAGACATCATCCGTAGCTGCTCCTTTGCTACCGCAGACGAATGCACAGATGGCTTCTCAGCCAGTGTTGCCTGTGGATAGTAGTCGTGATGAACTAAGTAAAAAAAATGCTGAAGTTTTTGAGAAGGTACACAAAGTTAAAGAAGATAGGTCGATGCAACCAGATAGTCTAAGAGTCATGTCAGCACTTTCTACTTCAGCGACATCAGTAGAAGATACACAGAAAGACAAAAGACAAACTAGCATAAGAGCAGAGCGTGAGGTGAATCAAGCTGAATGGGAGGGAACAAGGCAAATTCTACCTACTAAGAAAAGTCAAATAAATATTGGTGAGCATAGAATAGATAGTGGGCTTATAGATAAAGAAGATGGGTTGATGCAACCGCAATCAAGCCCTAAGATACAATCTCCTATGGAGAAGCCAGATATAACAGGAAGTAAGTTAACGTCAGAAGAGCGTGTGGAAGATAGAATGATGCCACCAGATAGTCCAAGAGTCATGTCAGTACTTTCTACTTCAGCGACATCAGTAGAAGATACACAGAAAGACAAACTTCGGGAGCATAGAATAGATAGTAGGCTTATAGATGCTGCGCACAATATTGAACATATGCTTGAAGATAAAGGGTTGGTTAGTCACAAAAGCCACGAAATGGAAGCAAGGCCTGTTTCCTCGATTTCATCAGCGGTCGTTAAGACTACTCATCCCGTAGCTACAAAGCAACATTCTTTGACGCAGGAGGTAGAGCACTTGGAAACAATGCCATCACAGGTGGCGCGTGCACACACATCTGTGCAATCATTGCATCAAGAAGTGGGTCAAGCTCAGCATGGTCTTGAAAAACCTAAAAAACCAGCTCATCCAGGATGGGCGCTTGGAATATCTTTTGGGGTTGCTGTGACAGCTGTAGCGTTGGCGGGTCCGGCTGGTCTACCAATAGCTGCAATTGCTTTATCAGTGGGGAGCGGTGTTGCTATATATAACGGTGTAAAACGATACCAAATAGAAAAAAAATATCAGAAAGATCTAGCTGTTGCTGAGCAGTTGAATGTATCCGAGAAAACTGGGAAAGTACATAACCAAGAGCAATCAAAAACGCAAGAGTTAACGACTCCAGACACACCTTCATTACATATTCAAAAGAAGCATAGCAGGTAACACGTATTTGAGTGCTAGGATAAATAATGCTAATCGTTCACGGAAAATAAAAAATCATGTAATTGGTACCTCTGGCCGGATTTGAACCGGCACACTCTAGGAGCAACAGATTTTGAATCTGTCGTGTCTACCAATTCCACCACAGAGGCATTAGAAATAAATACTTAAAGCAGCAGATTATACAGGTGATGAATTTTTGTCAATTTAAAAATCGCCTGCATTAAAAACTTATACTAGGTTGAAGGATTATCTTTAAAAGTAAAATTTATAGTGTTAAAGTTTAAGAAATGAACATTTTTTTTATTATGTAAAAAGGGGGAAGAGATGGATAATAAATCAATGATTGAGGCTTTAAAAGCGTTGTTAATTGATAGCTATGCTTTATATTTTAAAACACAAAATTACCATTGGAATGTGCAAGGCCCAGAATTTAGCTCTCTTCATTTACTTTTTGAAGAGCAATATCAGGATTTAGCTACATCAATAGACACTGTAGCTGAGTTGATTCGTGGCTTAAATCAAAAGGTACCAGGATTGTTTGCGTTAAATTCTCCTTATCCAAAAACAAGCATTAACCCTCCAAACGAGCATGCTCCGTCTAATCAGATGATCACAGAGCTTATACATGACTATCTTGCTATTGAAAAAACATTAAAGATGGGTTTAGCAGAGGCGGAAAAAACTGATGATCAAGTAATAGCAGATTTTATGATAGAGCGTCTTACAGTATGCCGTAAGTCACTTTGGAAACTAAAAAGTAGTTTGTAAAATTATTAGAATATTTAGTAAATAAATTAATAAAAAACAAAAATTATGGCCAAAGAAAAAACTGATATTCCAGAAGTAGAAGATCAAGCAAAAAAAGCTAAGTCTAAAAAGGCCTTTACAGCACTAGAGCATATCTTTTCTGGAAAAGAAAAGGGGTTAATAGATAGTGTTTTAAATGATTATGCTCCTGTAACAAAAATAGTTGATGGTCAAGAAGTTACAAAGGCTCCTGGTTTAAGTTTTGGTTCATTTTTTAGAGCCGTTGGTTTTGCTATAAGGCATCCTGGGCATATTAGTAGCTTATATGCCTTATATAAATCACCAGAAATAATTCAGGCACCAGCTTTTCAAGAACAGCTACTAAAGAGCGATAATACATGGAAATTTGTAGGGTATGTAGGAGAGAAATTACCCCAAATTGGCAAAGTTCTTGATTACTTTCAATTTCCAGAATTTGCTGAAGGAGGTATACTAGATAACAAAGGGTTAAAGTCTTTAAGTGTTGTTCTTACCAATCCAGAAAGCCGTGACCAATTAAAGGAAATAGCTCTTGAATCAAGGAAAACAACTCCTGATACGAATAAAACAATCAATAATATTTTAGATTTAATGCAAACCGAAGGGTTTGCCAATTATATGAGTAGCAAGGGAGGGGCTTTGCAAAGTTATATAGTTAAATCGCTGCAAGGGCAGAAAGATATGGATGTTTGGTTAGATGCTTATGGTTTAAAACCAGAAAATTTACAACAAATTACCAATATAGTTCCGTTACTTCTTGATAAACCCAAAGCTTTAAAGAATTTTTACGGTCAATTTAGCGAAGGGCGTTATACTGACATGGTTAAAGAGCTTTTGGTATTATCAAAGGATAATCCTAAAATTAAAGAATATTTTCAAGAGAATCAAGATTTATTTGTTGGGGTTATTGATAAAATTGTGAAAACAACACCTGGACTAGATGGGTATGATCTTAAAGGTGATCTGTATAAAATAGTTCCTAATTTGCTAGAACACCCTGATAAATTAATTAGCATTATTAATCTTTACGATAAGGGTAAATATTCCGAGATAGGAAAAGAGTTTTTAGGACTGGTTCAAGAAGACAAAAATATAAAACAATATTTTACAGATAATGGTGAACTATTTAAGCGTATTTTAGTTGATAAAGCCATGGGCATGAAAAGCTATGGTGTGAAGGATGAAGTAGCTGATATATTTAAGCATGTTATGAGTGACCAGAATATTCCTAAAGTAAAAGGTCTTTTAGATCAATACGAAAAAGGAAACTGGTTGGGATTAATTACAGACACATGCCGTATGATTGAAGATGATCCTAAGTTTGCTCAGTATATGAGAGATAATAAAGAAAGTTTTGGCAAAATCGTAACAGCAATAGTTGACTCTTATCCAATAATAAAAACATATACAGGTAATGTTGATGTGGGGACGCTTGCGTCTAACTTGTTAAAAGATCCTAAATCAATAAGAGAAGTTTTAGAAAGTTACCAGGCTGGTGGAGTTAGTATGGTTGCTCAAGGAGCAAAATTCTTGGCTAAAAAAGCTATGGATGGAGAAGTAAGAGGAGTGGTTTTAGGAGCAGTTAGTAGCTGGATATTTGGAGATGGAACTGGTAAGCAGGAAGTGATAAATCGTATTCCTGAAGCGTTGATAGAAACAAGTGTAAGCCAGGAAAGTCGTGTTTCGTTAAATGATGCTGCTAGGATGGTTATTGAATCTGGAGATGACGGAATTAAGAAAAAAGAACTAATTAAATTGATAGATAGAAATATATTATTTGATGGAGTAACTATCGGTAACTCTCAAAAACAAGTTAAGCTAGAACATTTAGATATAAATAATAGTTTTGTTAATAGTAAATTTAACAATGTTTCATTTCAAGGTTCAAAGTTTATTAATGCTAGTTTTACAGGAGCTACTTTTGTTAATACTGATTTTAGCAAAACTGAAATAGATGGGGCAACACTCAGTAGTTTGGTTCCAGCATTAAAAAATGGTACGATTTCCTTAAATGGAGCTAAGATAGTTGGTGCTATGCCAGCTGGTCTTGATTTATCAGATATTTCACTTAAAGGAGTAGATTTATCAGCAGTTACATCGATGAGTGGTGTGAATTTGAAAAATACTGACTTACGAGGAGCAACCTTGCCAAGTGATCAAACAATATTGAGAACTTCATATAACTTGACTTCTGCTCGTTTTGATTCTGATATGTCTGTGCTAAAAGAACAAAACCAAAAATATATGATGGATTTGATTACCGACTCCATTATATCAAAGGCAGAATATTTAGGCGAGCCATTATCAGATCCAGTATTACTGCGTCAAAATATAGAGAAAATATATATGAGTGATTCGCTAGTTGGAGAGGAATTAAGAAAATCCATTAGTCAAAATCCGGATAGTATAAAGTATAAATATTTTCCAGTAGCGTCTGATAGTTACAAGAATACTTCAGATTTATCAACAACAAGCGCTGTGATGACGGTACTTTACGAGAATAGAAATGATAGCGACAATATTCAGGTCAAATTAGCTGCTAATATTATTGCTGATCAAGTGACAGAAAAATTATTTGATCAAGGTAGTGGTAGAGGTAAAGATGGCCGTATGATAAGAGAAGCATGCCAAGTGGCTATTCAAGATTTCCTAAAAGAGAATCCTGGTATTGCTGCTCATGACCTCCTAAACAGTAAAAATTTACCAGAATTAGTAGATGAATTAGCGATAGATATTCGGAAAAAAACAAAATATACAACTGTGGGATTGGCGTCAGGAGGTATATATTTGCCAGAAGGGGCAATTACAGAAGAATTAACCACCAGAATGACTAAGCAAATAAATAATTCTTATTTATTCAGTAAATCTGAGTTAGAACAAATTCAGGGGATGACAAAAGAAATTGCTCAGAATTTATTTCAAGGTGGAGAAGAGGGGAGGCGTAAGGAAGATACAAAGCTAATATTTGAAAGTTTGAAAGATGTTATCTTGGAAATAAAAAAAGAACGTGGTGGAATTGACGTTACAGATGTTTTAAAAGAAAAAAGGGAGGAGCTAGTTGGGAAAGTGGATGTGGGGTATTTTTCAACTTCTAGAACTGGTCTTACTGAAAAATACTACCAAAACACAAGTTATACAACAGTAGGATTAGCTTCTGGAGGAGTGTATTTGGATTCAGCAAAGTCAAAAAATCCTATATTTTTATCAGCTGTAAAAGAGTTTATAACGACCTTAATAGGTGAAGATCTATCTAAGCAAGAAAAATCAGTGCAAGCAATATCAGGTAAACCAAAAAGTCTAAAGGGAATGGTAGATGAAG
>JFJP01041646.1_pt1 | contig 12786 bp, 11 predicted proteins | sample 431651 | NCBI WGS metagenome assembly JFJP01 (sample SAMN02602958, study PRJNA72255) | Microbial mat metagenome, whole genome shotgun sequencing project. | biome: fresh water; feature: sink hole; material: water; isolation source: purple microbial (photo- and chemosynthetic) mats found in... | reverse complement strand
CTTCTCAAAAGGCTTAAGTTTTCTAATGATCAGATAGATCAGATAGTTTTTGCAGTTAGAAATCACATGAAACTTCATAAAGTGAGCGAGATGAACAAAAGCACTCTCAGGAGGCTTGTTGCTGAAGTTCATTTTGATACTGTAAAGAAGGTTTCTACTGCAGACGTTGCAGGTAGCAACAAAGATTTCAGTGAGATTGAGATTCTTGAGAAGAGAATTGCTGAGTTCAATGCTGAGCCCAAACTTCCTGATCCTATTTTAACGGGAAAAATTTTGATCAGTATGGGATTTATTCCAGGTCCTCAATTTAAAGAAATTCTAGTTCATGCTATGAACAAACAGCTAGAGGGAGATTTAATCACTCTACAAGATGCTCGGGAGTTTGTTGTAAAAACTTATAGATCTTAGAGATAGCCAGAAATCTATCTCTAAGATCTGACTCCCATATTTCAAATATTTTATAGCCATTCTCTTGCGCCCAAGCTTTCTTAATATTGTCAGAGTTCCATAATTCTTCTGCTGTTATGTTTAAAACAGGATGTAAAAAATCTTTTGAATATTTGTTGGGATTACAGTGCCAAAAATCTCCATTGACTAAAATTAAAGAATTATAATTTGGTAAAAATATATCATACACATAAAATAATTTTTCTTGTGTTTTAAATGATATGTTGAGTACAGATAGGATATCACATACTATTAACTCAGGTTGTGTATCAAAGCTTTTTGTAAATATTTTTGATTTCAATCTTTTTTGTAGAAAATATTCTTTTAATTTTTTTGATATTTTATCTCTTGTTTCTTGAGAACGAACACAGTGTTTTCTAGGTATTTCAGAATTTTTCAGGGAATCACTAATTTTTTTTCTATGTTCTTCCGACATAGGTCCTAATTTTCGCCCTTTTCTTGAATTTGACATTTTCTTCTTAGTTTCTTCTGAATATTTTTTTCCAAGATGTGAATTTCTCATTTTTTCTTTAATTTCTTTCTTGCCTAATGATTGTTTTCTTAAACTATTTGTTTTTTCTCTATCTTCCTTAGAAATATTATTCATTGTTTCTTTGGTTTTAATTGATATTTTCTCTTTAATTTCACTAGAAACATGTGTTCCTATTCTAGCATCTGACATACATTTTCTAGAACAAAATTTCTGTTGATATGTTAATTCTTTACCACAATAACTGCAATTCATGTTTTAAACCTTCTTTAATTAAACTAAACTTATAATTATCTTTAATGGTACAATCTTCACTAAAGAGGAGGGAATAGAGCTTGTCAGGAAAAGTTTATAGACATAACAGACACTTTGATGCTTTTTGCATTGATGAGGGAGGTGAAAGAAAAGTCTATAAGTTCATCAAGGGTCTATTCCGTAAAACGGAAGATTGCGATTCAGATGAACATTATAGAGAAGCATCAGGAGAAGAAAAGAACTTATTTGAAAGATTGAAAGATCATAAGTAATTGGGAGCCCGAAAGGGCTCCCTTTTAATTTAAATATTAATCATTTTTTGATATTGCTATAGATTTGGTGCATACTTAGATGTGTCAGTTAAAAACAACTAAGAAAAAGGGAGGTGAGCTTAAACCAATTCTTATGACTGACAATGTAAGATAAATTGAAGGGACACTCTAACAGAGTGTCCCTTTTTTTGTAAGATAAACACAATGAAAAAAGACCACTTTTTAGACAGTATACAGTATATTTATTTGGCATTCAAATCTTTATTAAAAACTTTAAAGAAAACTTATACGATAATGCTTGTTCCCCATGATGGAAAGACTACTCGAGGAATAAACACGTCGTTATTTACAATTATAGTTTTTTTTATGATTATGTCGTCGTTTGTGATGATAGTTCTTCTAACCTCTTCTAGTTCTATAAGTAAAGAAAACAAACTTGTAAATCTATCTTCCAACTTATCAATTCAATCTGAAGAGATGAGCATGCTGAAGACACAGATTCATGAATTTATTCTTCAATCTAAAGATCTCAAACAAAATATAAATAATATTCTACAAAGATCTCCAGTTTCAATAGCTATATCAGATCTATCTACATTTCAAAGTGAATATGAATTTCTTAGATTATTTTCTGAAGATTTGTTGATGATAAATGAATCATTAGAAGAAGTAACGGATCTTGTCTTACGTAAAAACATTCTTTATAGTAAAATACCTCATCTATGGCCAGTTAAAAATGGAGCCGGTCATATCTCTATGTATTTTGGATTGAATAATAATCCCTTTTCTGGAGCATTGTATATTCATAGTGGATTAGATATTAGCACATATTATTCTGGAAACTCTATAATTGCTTCGGGTGACGGTGTAGTTGCAGAGTTGGGTTATAATGCAAATGGATTGGGAAATTATATAAGCATCAAACATTCATATGGATATTATTCTGTCTATGGACATCTTGAAAAAATATCAGTTCGTATTGGTCAGAGAGTATCTGCAGGAGAGACAATAGGACGACTTGGAAATACTGGGCTATCTACTGGACCCCATCTACATTATGGAATTGTAATAGGTACTTCTGTTGTTGACCCTATTAATTTCTTAGATGAAAGAAATAGAAAAAGTAATTATTAACACTAACGCAACAAGATAATTACTGAGGATTAAAATGAAATTTCAACAAATTATATTAGAAGCTCCGGGAAGTATTGATATTAATTTAAAAATGAATCCAGAACAGCATAAAAAGTGGATGGATGATCAGATGGCTACTTGGGAAATAATTAGAAAAAAAGAACATCTGGGAGAATTAAGCTCTGATCATAAAGCATTTAATAAATTTATGGTTTTTATAAAGAAATTCGGAGAGAAATTTTCAGAACCATATGAAAAATATTTCAAGGGTGAAATAGATATCCTTCCTTCTCCAGATAAAATAGCATCAGAAATATAATAAATCACATCATTCCCTCTATGAAATCAAGATAATCAATATCTAAAAATGTTTCGTGGAGGTAATTATAATGGATATCCTGCTACTTAAAAACAGTTCTACTGTTGATAAATTAATAGTCCCTGATCTTGGAATTGAATTAGGCATTAATGAATCTACAAGTCTTATCGCCAACTTCGAAAATGAACAAATTATTGAATCTTTAGACTTACAAACAGCTATGTCTGGTACTGCAGAAGCTTGGTTAACGGTTGCTCCAGCTGCAGCGGTCGAGCTCACTTATCAAGAAGTCATAGATTATTTCACACAATTAAGTAAATACGACAAACTTGATTACTCTTATATATCTGCGAAAGATGATAATACAGATGTAACTGGTGCAGAGTTAGAAAGATTGACAAATGGCACTGATGCTTCTGCAACAACACAATTACACACACATGATACCAGATATTACACTAAAACAAACTTGCAAACAACTGGTGAAGCTGTGGTTGCTTGGACTAATATTAGTGGAGTTCCTGCATTTGGTTCTTTGCAATGGAAAGATCCTGTAGATAGAACTAATTCTGGATATGGATCTGGTTCTATATTACCAGTTACTGCAAACTTGATCAATGATGCTAGAATGGTTAAAGATGATGGAGATGGTAAACCCGCGCAATATGTTTGTGTCGCAACTACTGGAACATATGATCAGCAGTGGAAGAAGATTGCTGATATAGATTGGGGATCTGCTAATTCTATAGCTGTTACTCCCGCCGGAAACTTGAGTTCTAGTAATATTCAATCTGCATTGGAAGAATTGCAGGGAGATATCAACAATATAGTTTCTGGAACACTTGACATCACTCACTCGTTACAAGATGCTTATGATGATGGTTCTACAATTGCAGTTTCTGGAGCAAATGTAGTATGGGCGTTGAGTAATTCCAAGTCATTTACAATAACTGATGGAACAACAAATATAATTAGCGCTACCGCTGGAACAGTTAATGGAGTAGCACTCACAGGATCTGTAGGTGTTGTTGGAGACTTAACACAATCTGGAGGAACATTCTCACTAACAGGAAATGCTGCTTCTACAATCAGTGTTTCTGGTGCAAATCTAAATATCACCACCACTACTGCTGGAGATATTTTACTCAACTCTGCTAATGAATTAAAATTAAAAGACAAATATCTATCTGCTGGAATTGCAGTTTCTCAAACTGGCGTTACTGCCCTTGACTATAGATTTACTGCATCTTCTATCGTTGGTGCTTTGAATGAATTAAAGACAATGGATGCAGCTACTACATTACAGCAGGCATATGATGGTAGTGCTGGATCTGGTACTGGAAGATCTATAGTAGCTGCTAACGGATCAGTTAAAATTGATGCATCAGGTTCTACTAATGCTCCATTAGAACTCGTTCCTCACACAACAATGCCATCAACTGGTCTTGCTGCTGGACAAATTGTGCCATATGAAAATGAATTATATATGTATGATGCCAGTAGATCTAAATGGCTTTCTATAGATTCTACTACTTATATACTATCTGCTAATAGTGTCAAGGGACAAATAATGCCAGTTGGATCAACAACTGATATTAATGTTGGATATATAATGCCACAGAATGCATGTTTAGTTAAAGTATCTGTTAGTTCGACAGGAGGAGATGCTACTCATGGATTCGAAGTTAGAAAAGTAGGAAGTGGAACTGCTCTAAAGTCATTCAATCTTGTAGCAGGGAATTATTCCTCCGTAGGAGACAATATTAATTTAAATGCTGGAGAAATTGTTCAAGTATATGTTCTTGGAAATGGAACTCCAGTTAAAAATGTTGTAGTGACTTTATTTATCAAGTGGAGACCAAATTAATATTATATAATATATTCGGAGCAAAAATGTAAATGTCAAGCTATAAGATAAGATGCATAATTAAGATGGGAACTCATATATGAAACTTAAGTTATTAAACATATCGGTGGACTCTGTGACTATAGGAGACATTGGAATAATTTTAAATGCGGGAGAGTCTACTTATATTGATTTTATTCCGGAGATCAATATATTAGATTCTTCTAATCTTTACACAGCTATGACAGCGGGACTTATATCAGCTTATATAGAAGAAGTTGAATTCAACTATACAGATTTTATTGCTTCTTTCAATCGACTGACAGAAGCAGACCATGAAGCATTAGATACATTAACACATAATTTATCAAAGACAAATCACATGACAACTACTAAAGATGTGACGGGTAGAACAAAATATATAACATATTGGACAGATTCTTCTATGATTTTGAAAGAAAGAGAAGATGAAATTATTAGGGATTCTTTTGGTAAATCATCAGAAATAATTTCTAAACAATATAATAGTTCTGGCTCAGTAATATATACTGAAACACAATACTTAAATAGATCTATTGCTGGATCAGTTGATTCTGTAACTCTGGTGAAATCATGAAAGTAATGTATCAGAGATTAAAGAAATATTTTGGACATGTGGGAATAGAACACTACATGTTGACAAGTGAATTCGAAGCTAAGGCTCAGGCATATGAGCTAAGAGATGAGGGGCTACTCTCGTGTGAAGGTGCTTCTATTGTGATGAAAAATTTGCATGGAGCAGATAAGCTAGCTAGTGCATTTGGAATCACGTTGAAGGGAATTCAAACATTAGCTGCATTATTCCCAGAAGATGAAGAATGTTTAGATATGCAAAGACAAATAATAAGATATATTATGAATATGAATGATAATTCTTATGGAAGAAAAACTTTAGAAATATTGGATAGGAGACAGAATTACACAAGAGGTGATCATTCTCCAATATTCTTTAAGAAGGTATAATATGAACCTAAATGAAATAAATAAAGAATTAGATCACTTAGATGAAGTGGTTATATCGCATGAAGATGATAAACAGGTCGATCATCAAGTAAAAGAAAAGCTCAGAGAATTAATCTCTACTGGTAGATATAATAACTTAAGAGATTTAAAATGGGAATTCATGAGAAGAAGAAACAATTCTAAATTGATAGAGACGTATGGTAAGCCCGTATTATATGATATGATTGAAAAATATTATTACGAGATCGAGGATTCAAAATGATAACAGAAGATGGACAAAATGATTTCTCTTCCAATAATTCTATATTTAAAAACCATGGTATAACTAAATTTGCTATAGAAGTACTAGCTGGAGATGACAAGCAGGAAGTTGACAGAGAGCAATTGAAAGATCCAACTGAAGTACAAAAACTTTATTATGGAGATCCATCTAATGGAGTTTCTTCTATAGATCAAAATGATATAAACAAACAACTCGATTTCATAGAAAAAAAATGGAAAGATGAGAGAAGAAGATCAATAAAGGGAAGAAATAAATCCATGGATAAAGAAAGATCTAATGGATATCTAAGAATAGAACCAGAATCTGGGAGTAAGTAATGGCATTAAGTAGAGAAGATATCAAAAAAATACAGTCGCAAAAAGATACTCTGCTAAAAATAATAAAAAATATTTATTTATATTAGACGATTTTGATTTTGAAAAATATTTAGGAGGTGATTTAAATTTCGTTTAATATCACTGAAATAGATGGAGTTGTAGTAAATCCCATCTCTAAAAGATTTCCAGTAGAAATACAAACAGATCCTCATGCATTAAATGATATCACAGTTCACACTGGAATTCTTAATGACAATCAAGTTCCATTGTCAATCATGAGGATATCTGATCATCAATTAGATCCTCACACAATGACTATTGACGGAAGAGATGTTTCTCAAGATGGGTCTAAATTAGATACAATTCAAGCAGGAGCACAAGTAAACAATCTATCAGATATACAGGCTCAATCACTGACTTCAGGATCAAATTCTAATTGGCATACACATGATGCAAGATATTTTACCAAAGGTGAGCTACAAACATCAGGATCTTCTCAAGTTCATTGGGGGAATTTAACATCTATTCCCGCAACATTTACTCCATCAGTACATAATCATGATGATCTATATTATACAGAGACAGAAAGTGATGCTAAATATTCTCTATTGACTCATTTACATGACGATAGATATTATACAGAATCTGAAATTGATGGAAATATATACACTAAAATAGAATTAGATGCAGGTCAATTAGATAATAGATACTATACAGAGACAGAAATAAACACTTTATTGACAGATTATAGTTTGACTTCTCATTTACATGATGACAGATATTATACTGAAAGTGAAACAGATAATTTATTGTCCAATTATAGTTTGACTTCTCATCTACATGATGACAGATATTATACTGAAAGTGAAATAGATTCATCATTAAATACAAAAATAGATAAAATTTCTTCTCCAACACTAAACAATTTTGTAATGCAATTAGAGAGTGGGAATTTAGTAGATTCAGGAACAAATTCTTCTACGTTTTCACTAGCAGTTCACTCACATGCTACAAGTGATATTACTTCAGGAACATTACCTCTTGTAAGAGGTGGAACTAATAATGATACCTATATATCTGCAAAATTTATTGCTTTTGATGGAACTAAACTTTCATCAACAACCTTTTCAAATACATCTTTTGCTGCTGCTTCACACAATCACTCTGCAACAAACATAACATCAGGAACTCTAGTTATTGCAAGAGGAGGCACAAATGCAACCTCATTCACAGCAAATAAATTTATAATTTTTAATGGAACATCATTAGTTGCATCATCATATGATTGGAATAATTTCTCTTTAGTAGGACACACTCATACTAAATCTAATATAACAGATTTTGTAGAAAGTGATTACGTTCATATTACAGGTTCTGAAACAATTACAGGAAATAAAATATTCTCAGGTGATGTGACAATACAAGGAACCTTGACAAATGTCAATTCAACTGATCTATCAGTTTCAGATAATGAAATAATTTTAAATTCTGGAGAGATAGGATCAGGTGTGTCAGATGGTTATTCAGGATTAGCTATAGGCAGAGGAACATTAGATAATGCATTTTTGAGATTTGATGAAGTCGACGATAAATGGAAAATAGGAATAGGCACAAATCTTCTAACTATATCTACAAATGATCATTTTCATGATGATAGATATTTCACAGAATCTGAAATAACTTCTTTATTGACAGAATATTCACTCACATCTCATTTACACGATGACAGATATTTTACTGAAAGTGAAATCAACACTTTATTAAGTGATTATTATACTAAATTTCAAATTGATTCTAATATTTATACTAAAACAGAAAGTGATTCTTTATTTTCAGCCGCGGGACATTTTCATGATGATAGATATTTCACTGAGTTAGAAAGTGATTTGAGATATTCTCTAATATCTCACTTACATGATGATAGATATTATACTGAATCTGAAATCACTTCTTTATTATCTGGATATTCTTTAATTTTTCATTTACACGACGATAGGTATTATACTGAGACAGAACTGCAAACTTCAGGATCTTCTCAAGTTCATTGGGGAAACTTGATTTCAGTACCTTCCACATTTACTCCTTCAGTACATCTACATGATGACAGATACTACACAGAAAGTGAAATTATTTCTCTATTATCAGGATATTCACTCACTTCTCATCTACATGATGATAGATACTTTACTGAGAGTGAAATTACTTCTCTATTATCAGGATATTCTATAACTACTCATTTACATGATGATAGATATTATACTGAGAGTGAAATAGATAGTTTGTTATCTGGAAAATCTAATACAGGTCATTCACATGATGACAGATACTTTACTGAGAGTGAAATCACTTCAAACTATTATTCCAAGACAGAAATTGATACCAATATTTATACTAAAACTCAACTAAATGGGGGTCAATTAGATAACAGATATTATACTGAGACTGAATTAAATAATGGTCAACTAGATAGTAGATATTTTACTGAAACAGAAATAAATAATAGTTTTTATACAAAGGCGCAATTAAATGCCGGTCAGTTAAATAATCTTTATTATACTGAGACTGAGTTAAATAATCAAGGCGCTCAACTAATAGGTATAGCACCAATATCAGGATTGACTGCCGATAATGTTCAAACAGCATTGGAGGAGATAAATACAACTCTATCATCTACATCATCTACATTGCAAGATGCTTATGATAATGGAAATACAATAACAATATCTACTGCTACAGTGAAAATACAGTCAACAAACGCTAACGCTCCATTAGAACTTAGTAATATGACTCTTACACCTTCTGCAAATCTTGCAGCAGGACAAATAGCTGTAATAGAAAATGAACTATATATTTATGATGGTGGAAGATCAAAGTGGATAACTCCATCAAAAACATTGTTATTTGGAAAAGATGGTGGAGCTGATGGAACAAATTTAAGACCTGTAGGTCAATCTCCTTCTTCAAGTACTGGATATAGAATGTCTAAAAATGGAGTAATATTGGGTGCAACTCTAAATTCTACTTCTAATATATCTAAAAATGTATATATAAGATTAAATGGATCTAATGTTTACACTATGTCTATAGTGGGAGGTGTTTTTAATTTGAGTAATTTGAATATCAATTTTAATCTTAATGATGTTCTTTCAGTATATGTTGATGCGGCAGGAGGATCTATAAATGATTCTACTTGTGTAATAGAATTCGGATGGAGAAAATAATGAAAACAATTATTCTAAAGAACACAACAAGTTCAAATATCTCAATTGAGTCATTAGGTTTAACAATTCTAAAACAAGAAAATGTAACAATTGATTCTTCAGATTTAATAAGACTATCAATGAATGATGAATTATTTTCTCTTATACAATCAGGTAGTATAGTTGTAAATAATGGAAGCAAAGATTTAAACTATAATGAATCAAAATTATTCTTGCAACCTGTGAGTGAAAATATATTTTCTACTTTTGTTCATGCTCATTCTAAGAATGAAATATCTGATTTTACTCATGATCATGATGATAAATATTTTACTGAGGATGAGATTACTACAAACTATTTCAACAAAAACTATATATCATCTAATTTTTCTACAATATCACATGATCATGATACTCAATATTATATTAAAGAAAATGTATATACTAAGTCTGAATTACAGACATCGGGTTCTTCTCAAATAAATTGGAATAATTTAACTTCAGTACCTTCTACATTTACTCCTTCAGCACACTCACATGATGATAGATATTATACTGAGTTAGAAAGTGATGCTAAATATTCTTTGTTAGCACATATTCATGATGATCGTTATTATACTGAGACAGAAATAAATAATAATTTATACACCAAGACTCAATTAGATGTTGGTCAGTTAGACAGCAGATATTATACTAAATCTCAATTACAAACAACAGGTTCTTCTCAAGTTAGTTGGGGCAACTTGACATCTGTTCCCGCTACATTTACTCCTTCAACTCACTCACATGATGATAGATATTACACTCAGTCAATATTAGATACAAAATTTGGATTATATTATACTAAAACTGAAGTAAATTCCATCACTTCAGGATATTACACTAAAACAGAGAGTGATAACAAATACTCTGTAGTTAGTCATGCTCATGATGATAGATATTACACTGACACTGAGATAGATCAAATGATTACAGCATCTACTTTTGGAATTGCGGGAGCAGTTGATACATATGCAGATCTACCAGTCACAACGGACACTGGAATTATGATTTTACAAATGGAATGGAACATGGCAGTTTCTTGCAAATAACACAGGGACTTCTGTACACAATCAAACTCTTGGTTTGAATGATGGTGACTACAAACATCTTACTCAAATAGAATATTCAGATTTAACTGATGGCGAAGATACATCTCTACATAAGCATGACAGTAGATATTATACTGAATCAGAAGTAGATTATAAAATTGAAAACATAAAAACTGCTGGAGTAAAATCTGTAGTTGATCAATATGAAGATTTATTAGAACATACAGATGAGTTGCCTGGAACAGTCTATATTGTAAGAGAAAGAAGTGGAGTTCAAGTTGGAGTTCCTCAATTATATCAACAAAATTCAAATACAATTATTCATATGAAATTTGATGGAAACACTAATGATGTTATGGGTCATATCAACACTGGTTCCGGAACAATAACATATGAAGCGGGAAAAGTGGGTCAGGCTGCTAATTTCAATAATGCTTTTAGAACATATGCAAATACAACTGATCTAAATGTTACTAATACTTTCTCTTGTGGCGTTTGGCTCTATCCTACTCAATTAGATCCTGCAAAATCATATTCGTTGTTTGATAAATATCCTACAAATAGTTCACAATCAGGCTGGGGATTGATCATAGAAGATGGTGGAAAGATACAAATTTGGGCAATGGGCCCCAATCAACCATTTGTAAGAGTAAGAACTTACTCTAAATTAAGATTAAATGAATGGACTCACATTGGATTGTCATTTGAAGGAACAATAATCAAATTGTGGAAGAATGCAGTTGTTGTTGCAGAACTTCCATTCAATGGAGATATTGGAGCGAACACAGCTCCTCTTGATATTGGTAGATATTATACTGATTATTTATATGGCAAATTAGATGATTTATTTTATACGAAAGATACTTATTCTTATAATGATTTCATGAGAATTGTGAACAACGGGCCTTTCGCTGAATATAGAGACGAGGGATTCTGGATGTGGGATGGAACATCATGGAAGTTCTTAATTCAAAACATGTCTGGAATTTATCATAATGAACTTTTAGGAATCAATAGAGAAGAGTTCATGCATCTTACAAAGAATGAATATGCAGGATTAACAAAAGGATTAGAAACAGATCTTCATAGACATGATGGAAGATATTATACTGAATTTGAAAGCGATTCTAAATATTCTATATTAACTCACACTCATGATGATAGATATTATACTGAAACAGAGAGCGATGCTAAATATTCTATTATTAGTCATTCTCATAGTAATTATTATGAAAAAACATGGATTGACTCTAATATATACACAAAATCAAACATTCAGACAGATGGTCAAGCTCAAGTTCATTGGAACAATTTGACATCAGTCCCTTCTACATTTACTCCTTCAGTTCATTTACATGATGATAGATATTATACTGAAACAGAGAGCGATGCTAAATATTCTCTTCTCTCTCATCTACATGATGATAGATATTATACAGAAGCAGAGACAACTACTCTATTATCTGGAAAAGCAAATACAGTTCACACTCATGATGATAGATATTATACAGAAGTTGAGACAACTACTTTGTTATCTGGTAAGGCGAACACTTCTCACTCGCATGACGATCGCTATTATACTGAAACAGAAACAGATACAAAATTAGGTCAGATAAATATTGCATTTGTTGTTGCTAACGATTCTACTACTAATGTAACTGGCGCTGAATTAGAGGCATTGACTAATGGATCTAATGCTGATGGTCTTCATACTCATACTGGAACTGGTGGAGGCGGAACATTAGATGACGCTTATGGAGCATGGGGCGAAGGAAGAGAAATAGATGTAGATAAAGGCCCAGTTTTGTTGAGCGCATCTGATGGATTTGCCCCGTTAAGATTAGAAGAGGTGGATTATACTCCAAATCAATGGTTAAGTGGTGGAGAGATTGTATTCAAAGACAAGGAGATGTGGTATAGAGATGTTGACAGAGTGAAGTTTTTGAGTTTTGCTATGATGGCAGTACAATATTCTTCTAACTCAAATGGATTTTCTGGTTATATGTATTATGGAAATGCTCAATGCAATACTGCAACAGGTTTTTCGATGCCTTGGGATGGAGTTATAGTAGGAATAAGTGGAAGAAGCCAGAACAGCACTACTTCAAGTGTTGAGATAAGAATAAATGG
>JFJP01041320.1_pt1 | contig 12786 bp, 9 predicted proteins | sample 431651 | NCBI WGS metagenome assembly JFJP01 (sample SAMN02602958, study PRJNA72255) | Microbial mat metagenome, whole genome shotgun sequencing project. | biome: fresh water; feature: sink hole; material: water; isolation source: purple microbial (photo- and chemosynthetic) mats found in... | reverse complement strand
ATTTCGGCATGGATGAGGCCCCGGCGGGCGCGTGCATCCTATACGCCGTCTCCTGCGGCATCTCGGATCGGGAATTGTCCGGAACCTGGGACCTGATCGGATTCACCAAGGGCAAAGGCAAGGACGACGAGGAGGAGGAAGCCGATGCCGATGCGGAGAGTGACGATTCTGCCGATGACTCGGGCAGCAAGGTGAAGCTCAAGACGTGGGCACAGCGCAAGGGCAAATCGATGGGCTACGAAGCGCCAGGCGGCAAGCCGATCCCACTGATTGACCGCGTGCATTGCCTGATGCATCTTTGGAAAGCTGGCGACCTCTCGAAGGTGGATGGGTATCTGGACAGCAACGGATTGCGGCGGCATGAGCTTTTCAAGCGGCTTCTCCAGTCGCTCATCGAGCTTTCCCCGCACGGCAGCGAGGAGCGCTCGCTCATGGAGTCCATCAGCAATCACATCGGCGCAAGAGGCGCAACGAGGGAGAATTATCGGGAATTATTTACCACAGAGGTCACAGGGAACACGGAGGATTAATCATGATTACACGAATCGAAGCCAATGGATTCCGGTGTCTGCGCTATGTAAGCCAGTATCTTGGCCCATTTCATGTACTGGTCGGCCCCAATGCCAGCGGCAAGACCACGTTTCTCGACGTCGTTAGCTTCCTTGGACGTATGGTGTCCGACGGGATTGATGCGGCCGTGAGCGAGAGAACCTCAAACTTCTCGGATCTAGTGTGGGGCCGACATGGCGATGCTTTCGAACTGGCTGTAGAAGCAGCGGTGCCGGATCATTGCAAGGGCAAGCTGGCGAAACCGTTTACATCGTTTCGGTACGAAATCAAAGTCGGTCTAGATCCCGAGACGCAGCAAACGGGAATTCTAGATGAAAAGGCGTGGCTTCAGCAGCCTGCCAAGGACAGCGCAAAACCTGAGCAGCGAGACCTCTTTCCTATGGAACGAACGGCACCAGCGTCCATACTAACCAGTCGCAATGGCCGATGGCAGCGGGTACTGAGCAAGGCGCACGGCGGGAACGACAACTTTTACGTCGAAGTACGGCACAAAGAGAAGCGGGCGGGCAAGGGGTGGTTTCCGTCCATTCGTTTGGGACCGCGTAAGTCAGCCTTGGCTAACTTACCCGAAGACGAGAGCAAGTTTCCGGTAGCAACCTGGTTCAAGAGCATGCTTCTTGAGGGAGTTCAGCAGGTTGTGCTTAATAGCATACACTTGAGAAAGCCAAGTCCATCCAACCGCGGGAAGGGGTTCAGTCCTGACGGATCTAATCTACCGTGGGTGATCTGGAATCTTGAGCAGCCAGAAAACCGCGAGCGATACGGCTGGTGGTTAGATCATGTGCGCACGGCCTTGCCGGACATCGAAGCCATTCGTACGGTAGAGCGGCCGGAAGACCGCAGTCGGTACATCGTGATCACTTACAAGGGCGGCCTTGATGTGCCCTCATGGATGGCATCCGACGGTACGCTCCGGTTGCTGGCGTTGACCATACCCGCCTATGTCTCTGACTTCTCCGGGATCTGTCTCATCGAGGAGCCGGAAAATGGCATTCACCCGCAGGCCGTGGAAACCGTGTTCAGATCTCTTTCGAGTGTCTATGGTGCACAAATCCTGCTGGCGACTCACTCGCCTGTGATTCTGAGTGTCGCTGAAGTGGACAAGGTTCTGTGCTTCAAGAAGACTGCATCGGGATCGACTGACATCATCATGGGCAGTGAACATCCCGCTTTGCGAGATTGGCGTGGCGGCGTCAACCTGGGGACGCTCTTTGCCGGGGGGGTCCTGTAATGATCTCTCTGCCGTTCTACAGGAAGGATCTGGTCATCCTCACCGCTGACTTGGACGCTGAGAACGCGGTGCGTGGCATTCTGACGCGATCACCGTCTCTTAACATTCGCCAGCTTGAAGAGGGGGCTAATTTCGCCATACATCGGCATCCTCAACGTGACGCCGGTTGCCGATCTGCCGCAGAATCATTTCTGGAAGGCTTCGTTCGCACACATCGTCATGCGCTGGTGGTCTTCGATCACGATGGATGCGGATGGGAAGACCGTTGCCCGGATGCGGTCGAATCCGAGCTTGAAGGCCGTCTCTCCCGTGCTGGGTGGGAGGGGCGTTGTGCCGTTGTTGTGATAGCACCGGAACTTGAAGCCTGGGTATGGAGCGACTCGCCGAACGTGGACTCGGAACTTGGGTGGACGGGGCGTCATCCCACGCTTCGTGAATGGTTGGTTTCGGATAACCTTCTGGCGGCCAATGGCACTAAGCCTGCCGACCCCAAGACAGCAATGGAGCGAGCCATGAGACAGGCGCGAAAACCGCTGTCACCCAATGTGTTCGCTCGGTTGGCGGAAACGGTCGGATTGAATCGATGCGAAGACCGTGCTTTTTTGAAACTCAAGACGACACTGCAGGGGTGGTATGGTCATTGATTATGCGGAATTGGCGGATTTCAAGGGGGCGTCTCGTATGCATTTCCGAGGGGAAGTGAGCGGGCCTCTGCATAGCTCCTTTGATTGCACTTCCATGCAAGTTCCGTGCAAGTTGCTATGGGGCTGCAAGGCAATCGTATTGACACAAAAGTCTTATGATAAGTAATTTAACCAACCCGCAACTTGCATGTATTTTGATTGCAACCTGCAAGTTCGATGCAATCAGGATTCAAAGCAAACGTAATAGGAACAAGGAGAACGATAATGGCTAAATTACCCTGGAAACCCTGGCATGAAGTGGTGAAGCTGCGGGACGATCTACGTTCCGGCGAATTGCCGATGCATATGTTCGCCGCCGACCTCTATGAGGTAATGATGCAGCGCGGTAAGCGCCCGATCTACGAGAAGGTAATGATGCAGCGCGGTAAGCGCCCGATCTACGAGAAGCCGGAGCACTTCTTTGCCCTGACCTTCCCGACCTACAACCTGCGCCACCTGGTGCGCGACGTGGTGTTACGGCTTGCTGGAAAGAACGATAAGGCCGTGCGTCAACTGGCGTTGACCTACGGCGGCGGCAAGACGCATACGCTGATCACACTTCGCCATCTGGTCAACGACCCGCAACGTTTGCCCGACATGCCTGCTGTGGCCGAGTTCGTGCAGGAGATCGGCCAGACTCCACCGCCATGCCGTATCGCATGCCTCTGCTTCGACAAGCTCGATGTCGAGAAGGGCATGGAAGTCCGTGCGCCAGACGGCAAGATCCGAACGCTCAAGCACCCTTGGAGTGTACTGGCCTACCAGTTGGCGGGCGATGCGGGACTGCGGCTGTTACATGCCGAGGGGGCTGCGGATGAACGCGAATCCGCCCCCGCCGAGAACCTCCTGTCCGAACTGCTCCAGCTTCCGCAAAAGGATGGCATGGGGACGCTGGTGCTGCTCGACGAGGTGCTGATGTATGCCCGCGAGAAGGTCGCACAGAGCAAGGAATGGATGAGTAAACTGCTCAATTTCTTCCAGTACCTGACGCAGGCGGCAACCAAGAGCGACAGATGCTGCCTGGTCGTGTCGTTGCTGGCCAGCGATCCGCGCAAGAGCGATACTCTGGGGCGGGAGATCGATGCCGGGTTCCAGGACATCTTCCAGCGCCAACGCGAAGAGGTCGTGGAGCCTGTCGTGAAGGAGGATGTGGCCGAGGTGCTTCGCCGCCGGTTTTTCACACCCGAATCGCTCAAGGATCGCGAGTCGTTCCGCCAGCATGTCCTGGCCGCCATCAAAGGCATTGCCGCTGTGGATGAACAGACCGCCAAGCAGGGCGCGGAGGCCGAGGAGCGCTTCCTCAAGAGCTTCCCGTTCCATCCCGACCTGACGGAAGTGCTCTACTCGAAATGGACGCAACTGGCCCGCTTCCAGCGTACACGCGGGGTGCTCAGAACCTTCGCGCTGGCGTTGCGCGAAGGTGAAAAATGGGACACAAGTCCAGTGGTCGGCCCTTCGGTTTTTCTCTCCGCCCCCGAGAAGGATGGTTTATCCGAGGCACTTCGCGAGCTGGTCGCCGTGGCGGACACCGAGGAATGGGAAGGCAAGAAACAGGCTTGGACCGGTATTCTGGACAACGAGTTTTCACAGGCACGGCGGATTCAGATGGAGTCAGTCGGCCTCAGGAACCGCGAGGTCGAGCAAGCCGTCGTGGCGACATTCCTGCATTCACAGCCAGTCGGGCAGAACGCCCGCACACGGGATCTTGTCGTGCTTCTGGGCTCCGTGCGGCCCGACAAGATCGAGTTGGAAAAAGGATTGGCCCGCTGGGCGCAATCAAGCTACTGGCTGGACGACCTCTACACGGCGGTTTCAGACGGTCAGCTTCCCGGCACATGGCGGCTAGGCAACCGGCCGAACCTCACCCAGATGCATGCGGTGGCGGCGAAGAACATACCGGACGACACCGTTCGCGCCCGTTTGCTTGACGATATCGGCAAGGCCAAGTCACTCACCGCCAACGCTTCAGCGGCGGGCGTCCGCGTTCATACGCTTCCGACCCGCCCAAAGGACATCGAAGACGACGGCACATTCCACTATGCCGTACTTGGACTGAATGCGTCATCGGAGTCCGGTAAGCCCAGCGCGGAGGCCAGGCGGTTTCTCGACGAAACCACCGGACCGGACCGGCCTCGCGTCTACCGGAACGCCGTGTTGCTGCTTGCGCCGTCAAAGGACGGTATGGAGCTCGCCATGGCACGTGTGCGCGACTATCTGGCATGGGAGGTCGTACGCGATGAGGTAAAGAAGCAGCAGAAGGACGGGAATGTGGACCCGGCCCGCGCGCAGACGATGCAGATCAACATCGACAAAGCGAAGGGGCGAATCCCGGAGGCCATCAAGCAGGCGTACTGCATTGTCGTTACCCTCGCTGAAAAGGATGACGCGCAGGCATTCAAGATAACGGTGACCGAAGAACCGCACTTCAACACGATCAAGGCCGACAAGCGCTCACGTGTACAAGATACGGCCATCACCGCTGAGGCATTGCTGCCGGACGGCCCGTACAATCTATGGCGCACCGGGGAAACCGCCCGTCGGGTCAAAGACCTGGCGGGAGCGTTTGCTCAACTTCCCCATCTGCCAAAGATGCTGAAGGCCAGCGCCATCCTCGATACACTGGTTGAAGGCTGCGAGCATGGCACGTTTGTGCTGCGGTTGACGCGCCCCGACGGGACGTCGCGCTCGTGGTGGATGGCGAGGCCGGATGAAAACGCACTGAGCGATCCAGCAATGGAACTCGTCTTGCCGGAAGCGGCGAGTCTCACGGATATCACACCGGCGTTACTCGCCCCCAAGAAGCTACCGAATCTGTGGAGTGCTGACGAAATCGCCGTTAAGGCGGTGTTTGACTACTTCAGCGGCAAAATGATCGTCCAGGTTGATCGAGGCGGCTATAAGGAACCCATGCAGATTCCGATGGCTACGCAGGGGGTTGTCGAGACAGCAATTTCTGAAGCCGTGGCGGACGCATCCATATGGTTGCTATCGGGGCCAGCCAGCATCCTTGGCGAGCCCATTCCGGCCGGAGTTCTGAATGCGAGCGGAAAGCTCTGCGTGCCGCCTGCGGTCATTGCTGCAGCCGAGATTCTTCCTGAGAACCTCAACGAAGCGTGGAAGGATGGTGTGGCGTCCGGCCTCTCTATCGCCACTGCGCTATCCGTCAAGGCGGGAAAGACGCTCCCGTGGAAAACGGTGCGGGACGTGATCAGTGGCGCTCTCCAGGCGCGATTCCTGGAGTTGGATTCCGGATCGCAGGCATGGCCATGTGATTTCCCGTCCGCCCAGTTCGTGAAGGTCAAGATCGCCAACGCCGGGGCTGGTTTTGGAGGCGGTGCTAGCGGAACGGGCGGAGGCGTTGTGCGTGAAACCACCAAGACGCTCGTTGCTGACGCCGCTCTCGAACCGTCGCAGGTCCAGGACTTAGGCGACATCGTACCCAAACTGTTGGACGTCAAGAACAAGTCCAATGTGCCCATACGTTTCCATATCCGGATCGAGTTGGGCGACGGCAAGACCATGCCATCAACCGAAGTGACCCAGAAAATCAATGCCATTCTGATGGGGGTGAAGGAAGGCTTGCAGATGAGATAGATGATAAGCGCATCGCCGTTAAGAGTGAAGGATATGCTAAATGAGTCGGGGAATTTAACGGCGACTTGTCGGGGATGGTCATCTAGACTAGGGGTATCAAGACGGATGTTTTATTGCACCACCTTTCGCACCACCTTTTGCACCACCATTAACTAACCCGGTTTGTGCGAGCAAACCATCAGGCTGGCTGCCTGGGGATGGATCGGAAGCCGCACCATGATGATGAATAGTCTTCATCGAAGTCGAAAATAGGCGAGGGCGAACCGTTGGACTCCATGGCGTTCAGTATTTTCGGGATTCCCGTCGAGCGACTCTCGGTCATGTCCAATTCCCAAAATTAAGCTGTACTTAGTTCGCATTATATCAATAATATGTACATTATGAATGCGAACTTAAAGACTTCTGCACGCCAGCCAGCGAAACGAACTATACGCTGTGCGGTTTATACTCGTGTTTCAACGGATGATCAGGCACGGGGGGAATACAGCTCACTGAATGCCCAGAAGGATATCTGTGAGCATTACATTTCCATCCATCGCGAGGAGGATTGGATCTCTGCCGCCCATTTCGAGGATGCAGGGTATTCGGGTAGTAATATGGATCGGCCCGGCATCAAGAATCTTCTGGAGGAGGTTCGGGCCGGGAATGTCGACATGATCGTTGTCTACAAGCTGGACCGGATTTCCAGGTCGCTGAGGGAGTTTTACGATTTCTGGGAAAACCTGCAAAATCATAATGTCAATTTCGCGTCGGCCACTCAGCAGATTGACACCGCCACCCCCCATGGGATGCTCTTCCTGAACATGCTGCTGAGTTTTGCAGAGTTTGAACGGGAACAGACACGTGAGCGTACGATTGCCAAGCTTACCGAGCGCGCCAAGCACGGCAAGTGGAATGGCGGCTGGGTGCCGCTTGGTTATATCTATGACAAGGCCACGCAGAAGCTGATGCCGAATCCAGATGAGCATGAGCTGATTGAGGACCTCTTTAACCAGGCTATCAGGCTGAAGAATCCCACCGCCGTTGCGAAATACCTCAACACGCTAGGCCGTCGCACCCGTAAACGTACCCTCGTGCGGAAGGATGGCTCTACGCGTACGGTTGGCGAGAAACGATTCGTCGGTGATCGGGTGCTCGCGACAATCACCAATCCGCTATATAAAGGGATGATCGTGCATAACGAGCAGGAATATCCGGCTGAACATCCCGGGCTTGTATCCAAGAGCCTCTGGCAAGCTGCTAATGACGCGCTATCCCACGATACCGGCATTCGCCGTATGTATACCCGGGATAAGCATGTCCATCTGCTGAAGGGGCTTATTAAATGTGGCCATTGCGGCATGAGTTTGACACCCAAGCCAGCAGGCAAGAAGGATCCACAAGGCAACCCATACCTGTATTATACATGCACGAATGTTTCAAAGGACGGTGGTGCGGCCACCTGCCGGGTCAGGAACATCCCCGTGAGACCGTTCGAGGACCTGATCATTGGCTATATCGGCCAGATCGGCGAGAATCCCGAGCTCATTGAAGCAACCGTCCGGGCGGCGAACGAAACAAAGAACAAGACGATCAAACCGCTCAAGGTGAAGCTGGATAAGCTGGACAAGCGTCATGCCGAGCTGGCTGAAGGAATGAAGCAGTGCATTGCAGCGGCCAAGAAGAAGGGGACCAGGAACCTTGCCGACGAATTTCTCCAGGAGGGCGAGCGGATGGCAACGGAGAAGCGAGAGATCGAACTGGAGAGAGAGAAGCTCAAGATCGACATTCTTTACAAAGAGAAGGTGGTAACGGATGCCAGAATCATTGCCGACACGCTTAAGCAGTTCGTGCAGGTCATCAGGAAGCTTTCCGATGATGAGCAGAAGGAGTTGATTCGGCTGCTGGTGAAGGAGATCACTGTTAACCACTTTGATCCTGATAAAGACAGGGATCCGGCGGGAGTGGGGGCATTCAAGGCGAAAATACGAACTCGCTGGTACTCGGTTAACATCAGCCTCTACGCAAACGACTTGTTTTCAGGCATTTATGAAAACAGTGTTAAAAGTTCGCATTTGGATGGGATTGGCTCCGGCGGCTGGGCTCGAACCAGCAACCAAGTGGTTAACAGCCACCTACTCTACCATTGAGCTACGCCGGAATAATCGCATGAAACGGGCATAAAAATAGCATTCTTAAAGCGAATGTCAATCCTGAATATTATTATTTTTGCATCCGCGTGTTGCGCCACCTGGCCGCCAGAGAGTCCCGATGCCATGCATAAGCAGGGCGGCGGTGAAGCCGCCGAGGACGCCGCCGGCGTGGCATAGGGTCAGGGGATGGCCGACGGGACCGGCGTGCAAGGATGACAGGAACACCTGTCCGGTGATTGCTTCCCACATGGTTTTGGCGATCAGGCCGATCAAGAGCAGGCTGCCCGCGCGCACCAGTGCGGGCTGCCGGCACCATTGCACACAGACGGCGGCAAAGAGGCCATGGCCAATCCCCGATAACCCGCAGAGCCCCAGACTTTCAAGCCGGGGCTCGCCCCACCACACCGCCAGCATCTGGCCTGCCCAGGCTGAGGCCAGGATCGTCCAACGCGACAGGGGACGCCTACGGTCCAGCATAAAGAAAAGACACAGGAAGGCGGACGCATCCAGCACGGCGTGATAGGGGCTGACATGCACCCAGGGATGCAGCAGGAGGCGCTCCCATTCGCCCTGCCGCACGGCAGAAGGCACCAGCATCCAGCCGGTCTTCGGCGTTCCCGACCAGAGCCCTCCATTGGCCGCCACGAGGAGTGCGGCGAAAACAAAACCTTCAACCAGGCCATATCTGTGCCTACGCATAATATGGACGAGATTACGGGAACGTGAGCAGAAAGCAATGCTAATGTAAATGTCTACTGTAAATGTCTTGTAAATGATCGCAAAATACGTCATTATCGGCGCGTCATGTTGACTAGTAAAAAGAGAAGGCTGGGTTGGCGATTATCAAGCGAGTTGGTGCTTTGGCATTCCCTGGCACTGGCGGTTCTCTGTATCGGCATCGGAATGGCCAGTCAATTCCTGCTTTTAAAACCGTTGACCGAGTCGTTGCCGCGTGAAGCCGAGGCCTTTGCCGCCGCCGTGGCCGAGGAAATCCAGGAGCCGCTCTGGCTGCTGGATAGCGGGGCGATCAAACAGGCATTGAAACGTCATCGGATTTATCCCGCCCTGCAGGCGATACGTGTCGACAACCAATTCGGGGATGTCCTGGCGGAGTGGAGAACACCGACACCTCTGGACCGGGCGACGGGCATCCAGGCCATCCACCCGGTTTATTACCGCGATGAGGCGATCGGCACGGTTTATGTGCAATGGTCGAGCTATGCGGTGGCCGCGCTGCGCTCGGGGTTGTGGCCCGCCCTGCTGGCGATCACCATCGGCGGGATCATCGTCCAGTTCCTATTGACCTGGCTGATGTCGCATCATTTCCTGAGGCTACCATTGGCCTCCCTGATCAAAAGCCTGCGGGAGATTGCCAGGGGGAATTTTGATGTATCCCTGCCAGCCTCGCGACATCAGGAACTCCGCCTGCTGCTGTTCGAGTCGCGGCGCATGGCGGGGCGGATCAGGCAGCGAACGGAGCGGATGAATCAGGAAATCAACGAGCGCCGGGCGATCGAGGAGGAGCTCATCAAGCATCGGGATCACCTGGAAGAGCTGGCACTCCAGCGCACGAAGGCACTTGATGTGGCGAACCGGACTCTCCTGCTGGAGATGGAACTTCGCAAAAAGGCGCAGAAAGCCATCATCAATGTCAGCACCCGCGAACAGCAACGGATCGGGCAGGACCTGCATGACACCCTGGGGCAGGAGCTGGTGGCCGCCCGCTTCCTGCTGGGCTCGCTGGAGCGCGTGCTGGCGGCAACCCCCCCACCCTACTGTGACCGGGCGAAGCAACTGGGTATCATGCTCCAGGATATGATGGAGCATGCCCGCATGCTGGCACATGGCCTGATGGTGGTCGATCTGCGCGAGGGGGGCCTGGCGCAGGCGCTGCGGCAGTCGGCGGAAAAAACATCGCGCTTGTTTTCCGTGGATTGCACATTCCAGGAGGACCTTTCCCTGAAGCTGGACATGGATAGCGCAGCGGCCGTGCAGATCTACTATATCATCCAGGAATCCATCACCAACGCCATACGGCATGGAGCGGCCACGAAGATCCGCCTGCGCATCGGCACCTATCGCCAGCATACCACGATATGGGTGACGGATAACGGGCGCGGGTTTGTCCCGGACAGCGTATCCGACGGAATGGGGTTGATCATCATGCGCAACCGGGCGGAGTCGATCAATGTCGAGTTCTCCGTCTGGAGCAAGCCCGGACGGGGAACCTGCATCCGGGTGTTTTGCAATCCTTAACGCCTGAACGGATCGTTGAAAACATCCTCCAGCCGATGGCGCGTACGGGTGACTTCCGCCCGCTGGGCGGGCCCTTTGATGTAAGGGGGAGGGCTGATCAGGACGGTATTCTCATCCGGCAGGGGCGGTTCGTCTGCCGCCGCTTGCGCCGCGGCATCGCCTTCCGGCGGGGGTTCACTGGTGCCGAATCCGCGTTTGCGCATCAGTTCCTCCACCTGGACCTGGCGGAACTCGCGTTCCCCATAGAGGGTTACAAAACCAGCGACGGCGATCAGCCCGATGCTTCCGCCATTGAAAAGGGAGGTTCCCGGGATTCCGAAAATGCCGACAAACGCCATGATGACGGCAATCACCTTGCCGACCGTGGCAGCGATGCGGGTAGCCTGCAGACGGCCGAAGCGGGGGCTTAGCATGGCACGGAAAACACGCCCCCCGTCCATCGGGAAGGCAGGGAGGAGGTTGAAGATGGTCAGGCCAACATTGATTACGCCGACCCATAACATCAGGCTGGCAATGATCGATATTAACGAATGGCTGGCGGATGGGGCAGGATCCAGAAACTTGCCCAGGCTGTAGAAAGCAACCCCTAGCAGGGCACTGACCGCCGGACCGGCGATCGCCATCAGCAGTTCATCGCGCGGGCGCCTGGGGAGTTCCTCCATCTGGGCGGCCCCGCCCATGAACATCAGGGTGATCTCGCGCACACGGCACCCCTTGTGCAGGGCGACAAACGAATGGCCGAGTTCATGCAGGGCAATACTGAAGAACACGACGATGACGCCGATGAGCACGAAGACGATCGATATCAGACTGCCCAGCAGGCCGTTCTCGGCCGCCCCATTGTAGGCACCCTGCAGGACGAGGTAGCCCATCAGCAGCAAGAGGGAAAAATGCACGTTGATAGGGATCCCCCAGACCCTGCCTATTCGATATTCAGACTTCATACCGGAACTATAGCGCAAACGCAACGGGTGCGTCGAGACGGAATTGACAAACGAAAATTGTTTACATCGCGCTTGATTCGTTCATCAAGTTCTAGTAGATTGGAAGCGTAGTTTGGAGCGGTGGGTTGTGTTAACACGGGCTCTGGGATATCCTGAGCAAACAAGGAGATGAGGATGAAACGTATTGCAGGTATTGTCGGTTGTGCGGTGGCAGTGGCTCTGGTTTCCGGTTGCTCGAGCCCCAAGAAGGTACAAAGCGAGAAGACGCCGTTCGAGGTAATCCAGGAGAAGGCCAATGCGATCACGGCGGCGGGCGGCCTGGCAGCGGTCGGTGTGGGCTCCTCGAAGACGGTGCACCTGGCACTGGACAAGGCCAAGACGCGTGGACGCACGGAGCTGGCGCACATCATGGAAACCAAGGTTGAATCGCTGAAGAAGGACTTCTCGGAAGAGGTTGGCACGGCGGACAGCTCCGAGCTGAACGAGCTGTTCTCGGCGGCCAGCAAGCATATCGCCTCGCAGGTGCTTCGTGGTGCCGTGCCCAAGGACCTGAAGTATGACGTGCAGGATGGCATGGCCACGGCATGGGCACTGATGGTCGTGGATCCGAGCGTCATCGCGGATGCGTTCGCCGACCAGGCGAATACGGCGCGCAACCTCTACACGCGGTTCCGTGCATCGCAGGCGTTCGCCGAGCTGGATGCCGAAACCAAGAAGTATGAGGAATTCAAGAAGCAGGATGCCGGTGCCATCCTCGGCCAGTAAGGGCGACCGGGCAGGTTGATGCAAAAAGGGCAGGCGGCGCAGGCCGCCTGCCTTTTTTGTTTACGCCATTAATTTGTGTGTTGGGAGGGCCGGATTCCACGCAGGCCGCCGTGTTGTAAGCGCCGCGCAACCGTAAACTGCCATGCAAACGGCTTGCACGACGCGGACGGGGTGGAACCCGTCCCTCCCGGTGGCGGGGTAGAACCTGCCTTGATCGGAGTGGTGAACGAGAACGGAAAAGGGGTGGAGGCAGTATGCCAAGGTATCGGTACAAGGCAAAGGAAGGCCCGGGCAACGCCGTGGAACGGGAGCTGGTCGCGGAGTCAAAGGCGGCCGCACTGGCGCGGATAGAGGCTCAGGGCCTGGTGCCGATCTGGGTGCGTCAGATCGGGAACGAGGCATCGACCGGGGAAGGACGCCCCACCGGTCGCGGCATACGACCGACCGATATCACCCTGTTCACGCGGCAGCTCGCCAGCATGATCCGGGCGGGTGTACCTATCCTGCGGGCGCTCGACAGCCTTCAGGAGCAGACGGAAAATCCACGACTGCAGGCGGTTATCGCGGATCTTGAGCAATCCATCCGCAACGGGGTGATGCTCTCGGAGGCC
>JFJP01034220.1_pt1 | contig 12786 bp, 11 predicted proteins | sample 431651 | NCBI WGS metagenome assembly JFJP01 (sample SAMN02602958, study PRJNA72255) | Microbial mat metagenome, whole genome shotgun sequencing project. | biome: fresh water; feature: sink hole; material: water; isolation source: purple microbial (photo- and chemosynthetic) mats found in... | reverse complement strand
GTGCCCTCGGTGTTGCCCTTGCTCAGGATGCGGGCAGCGGTGCGGTGACCCACCGAAAGTCCGTCGGCGATCAGGAAGATCACATTCTTGGCAACCGCCTTGGTGGCGGCGGGGAAGACGGTCCAGGTGACCGACTTTTTGACGTCGCCCACTTTGACCTCGACCACATAGGTCCCCGCTTTGGCGACTTTGACATCGCGCAAAAGCAAGGCGGTGGCGGGCACATCTTTCTTGTCTTTTTCGGTGACGGCGGTCGCTTCTTTTCCGAGCACCGCGGCTACTTTTCCGCCGTTGATCGTGACGGTCACGGTGGCGGGGTCGACGACAGCGTCGAGCTCCACCTTGAAGTCAAACTTGGCTCCGGCCAGAATCTGGGCCTTGTCGATGGGGAAAATCGTCAGGGCGCTCAGTTGCGCCAAAGAAAGCATCGCCGCGACAGCGGCAAACAACATCTTTTTCATCAGGACCTCCTATGTCGAACCCAGAGTGGCGGCACTTTGTCAGGAATCTGTGAGCGGATGGTGAGTTCTTCCATTTTTTACGCTCCCACCGTGAGACTTTCGCGGTCAAACAGTTCGCGCAGCAACCCGGGTTCGTCGGTGATCAACCCGGTGACGCCCTTGGCGACAAGCTTCATGGCACGCTCGGGTTTGTTCACCGTCCACGCGTTCACTAGCAGGCCGCGGGCGCGGGCCACCGATACGAGTTTGCGGCGGCAGGCCGACTGCTCCGGATGAACAGCAACCAGAGGACCAAAATCACTTTCGGTGGCGAGCCCTTTGGTGTGTACCCTCAAAACGGCGCTTTGCAATTGGGCTGTACGCGCACCAGGAAGCAAGAGCCACAACTGGTGGAGCAGCACCGGGTCAAACGACGAAACCAGCACACTGTTGAGGCTCCCGCGAGGGCGGGTCGCGGCCCAGTCGCGCAACACGGCGGCGCTATTGGCCACCAGCTCGGCGTTCAGGTCTTTCCAGCGTCGAAAGTCCGATTTCGAAAGATTCTGCTGAAGTCCCCCCGACGCCGCCAAGGCCGGACTCTTGAGTTCCACATTGAGCAACAGGGTTCCCCCAAAGGTTTCCAGCACGTCTTCGAACCGGGGAATCGGCGTGTAGCGGAATGCGGGCGAAAAAGACAGCCCCGCGTCGAGGGTCGAAAGCTGCCGCCACGTGTGCTTGGCGACCGGCCCCTTCTCGCCGGTGAGCTTTTTCAAGGTGGGATCGTGGAACACCACCGGAACCCCGTCACGGCTGAGTTGAACGTCAAACTCGAGCGCATCGGCACCCAGCTTTTGCGCCAGCAGAAACGACGGCATGGTGTTTTGGGGCGCGTACCGCATGGCCCCCCGATGGGCGATAATCCAAGGTCTACCGGCGGGCAGGTCAGACCACGAAAGGCGGTTAAAGGCGTGCGACATGCGCCGATTGTCGTCGGGCCGGATGAGCGTTTCGTGAGGGCTTAGTGAGGAGTCGGTGCGAAAGCCCCTACCAGTCGCGGGTCAAAAAGTCGCGCAGGTGCAGGTGGCGGACTCCCCTTTCGTCGGCCATGAGCGGATCGAGGGAGACGACGAGCTTGGGGTGATTGTCGTCGATAGCCAACAGGTTACCAAACTCCCGGTCGCGGACGGCTTGGTCGGGAATCAGGTACGCCGCTTGGACGTAGAGCCTCTCGTTGCCGCGCCGCGCCACAAAGTCGATCTCGCGGTTTCCCCATTGCCCGACGCGCAAGTCCCACCCCTGCTGCTTCAAATGCAAAAAGACCGCGTTTTCCACCAACCCCGAAAGGTGGCGGTTTTCAAACCCTGCCAACGAGCCTTTCAGACCAAGGTCTTGGAAATACCATTTCTCTCCAACCTCCAGAAGGCGGCGTCCTACCAAGTCTTCCCTCTGAACCCGGAACACCAAAAAAGCCGACGCCAGGTGGGTCAGGTAGTCAGAAACCACCGCCGGAGAAAGACTGAACCGTTGGGACTTAAGAATATCGCTGATGCGTTTCACCGATGACAGCGAACCCACCGTGTCGGCGACGTATTCCGACAGGCGCTGAAGAAAGTCAACGTGCCGGAGCGCGTGACGAGCCACCACGTCCTTGAGAAACACTGAACTGAGAAGGCTGGCGAGGTAGTCGCGGCGCAGGCGGTCGTCGTTCGGCAAAAAAGCCAATTGGGGCATCCCCCCCCACCGCAGGTACCGAAGAAAGGCCTCGTCGCCGTTCGGGAGGCCGTGGAAGAGGAGAAACTCGGGGTAACTGAGGCCAAAAACAGGAATGGTGACATACCGACCGGCAAGCAGCGTGGCCAACTCGCCCGACAAGAGCCGTGCATTACTCCCGGTGACGTACAAATCCCAGGTTCCCCTAGCGAGAAGGCTTCGCAGGACCTCTTCAAATCCGGCGATATCCTGTACCTCGTCGATCAGCAGCGCGGAGTTTCCCGAGGTGGGAGCCCGCAGTTTCACCCAAGCCTCGAGGGCCACCGCCGAACGGATCTCGCGGTTGGCAAAGTCCTCAAGATCGAGGAAAAGCACCCGGTCGCGCCCGAGCCGGCCCACCAAGACGGCCTCAATCTGGCGCAAGAGGACCGACTTGCCGACCCGTCGTTGACCTTGCAGAACTTTGATGAACGGCTGGTCCGAAAAGGAAAGGGCAGTTCCGAGGTAACGATCACGCTTCACATCTGACCCGATATTCATACTTTATCAAGTATACTTCACACGACACCATCAAACAAGACCTTCGTGACGCATAGCCGTTTTGCGCTTTTCATGCCAAACTCATCACGCGAGGAGGCCTTGATGAGTTTCCGATGGGGTATGTTGGGCCTGATGGCCGCCGGTCTGTCCACAGGTTTGGCGGCCGAACCGCCTGCGGGCGCTGCCGGCACGGGCGTTTGGGCGGCGGCAGGAAAGGAAGCGGGGGCCACCACCGGCTACACCGGAAAGGTCGAGATTCTCCCGTTTGGCGCTTATCATCAGATCACCTGGCAAACCACGCGGGGCGTTTGGGAAGGCTTCGGCCAGTTTGTCGACGGCACCTTTGTCTGCGCCTGGGGCGAGCCAGGGTGGTACGGGTTCACGCTGTATGCGCTCTCTGGGCCGGGGGAAATGCGCGGCGACCTGGCCAAACGCGATACCGACAACAAGGTCTTCACGGGCCAAAGCGAGATTCTCAACCGGGTGGGCGACCGCAAGCCCGGCGAGGACGAGTTCTCGGGCCGTTTCCGGGTGACCGGCGTGCAGCGCGAAATCGGCGGCGCGTCCATCGACTACGTGGGATTGATCCAGATCACCCCGAAAGACGGGTATTACCAATTGGAATGGTGGGCCATCGGCAAAGAAGGGCGCAACTACTGGGGCGTCGGCTTCCGCGTAGGCAACAAACTCGGGGTTGCCTGGGGTGGCAACAACGACCACTACGGCGCCGCCATCTACCGCCCCTCGGGCGACAAGCTGAACGGGGTCTTTCTGCCGCAAAGCCAGAGCGTGCTCGGCACCGAGACCCTCACCCGTGCCGCAGCCGGCAAAAAAGTCGCCGTGCCCAGCGCGCCAGTGCACGTGCAGGCGTGGTCTTCCGTCCCGTTGCGAGCCCTCAAAAAGGGCGACGCCATCGAAATCAACCGCGTCGAGGCCGAAATGTGCTGGGGCGTCGGCAAGGTGTTCGCCCTCAAGGGCAATCAGGTGCAGGTGCAACCCGCCAACCCCGACTACCCGCCCGACAGCGAGTACGCCGCCGATTCCTACGAATGGCTGCCCGTCAAGCAAGTGCGCTTGTCTCCGCCGCCCGCCAACCTCGAGTTTGCCGTTGGCGATCTGGTCGAGGCGCTGTGGGACGGTCGGTGGTTTCAAGGGGTCGTGACGGGCCTCAACAAAGGCCATTACCGGGTCGACTTCCCGTGGGGTTCCGGTCAGGAACAGTGGTTCAAGGCGGCCGAGGTGCGAGCCCCGGTCAGGCAAAACTTCCGTTCGTGGCAACCCGGCGACAAACTGGAGTACTTTTTTGACTACGTGTGGTACCCGGGCGTGGTGCGCGAAATCCGGGGGCCCTTCGTACGCATCGAAGATCAGGAAGACCCCAGTTGGGGCCGCTGGACGGTGCCCGAGGCCGTGCGCAACCGCTGAACTTCCGGTATGCTGACGGCATGGCTCCGACCACCCGCTCCCGCCTTGTTTTTGCCGCCCCCGGTTCCGTCGTCGAAGAGTGGAAACAACTCCCCGGCGAAGCCCATCGTCTTGAGGGGACGCAAGTGCGCCTCCGCACGGTGGTGACGGCCATTTCGGCGGGTACCGAAGCCCTGCTGTGGCATGGGCAATGGCCCGGTGACATGCCCCTCGACGGTGGCTTACGGCTATGCTTCGGTGGGTGTCATCGAGGGCGTGGCCGACGGTTTGCCCGCTGAACTGCGCGGCCGACTGGCCTTCACCTTCACCGGCCACCAGACCCACAACCTGGTCAACGCCGACGAACTGCTTCTGCTGCCTCCCGGGTTGTCGGCCGAAGACGGGGTCTTTTTGGCGTCGATGGAGACGGCCCTGGCTCTGGCGCAAGATGCCGCGCCGACCGTGGGCGAGAGTGTCGGGGTGTGGGGCTTGGGCACCATCGGCATTCTGACGGCCGCTCTGTTGGGGCGCTCTTTCGCCGTCGCCGCGTGGGATCTTTCGGCGTACCGGCGCGAAAAAGCGGCGGCGCTGGGCGTCACACGCCTCGAAAAACCCGCACCCCGGTCGTGCGATGTGGCGGTCGAAGTGACCGGCAACCCGGCGGCTCTCAACGAGGCGCTGGCAGCCACCCGATTTTCGGGGCGGGTAGTGGCCGGTTCGTGGTACGGGGCCCAGCCGGTCACACTCAATCTGGGCGGCGAGTTTCACCGGTCGCGCATCGAGCTGGTGTCGAGCCAAGTCAGCACGGTGGCCCCGGCACTTTCGGGGCGGTGGACCAAGCGTCGCCGTCTGGAGGCCGCGCTGGCCCTGCTGGCCGAGCTGCGGCCTTCGCGCCTGATCACCCACCGGTTTTCGCTCGCGCAGGCCAACGACGCCTATCGGCAAGCCTGCGATGCCCGCCCCCAGCGACGCCGGTAAGTCGGCAGGGTTGGCCAGCGGGGCTCCCAACGCCACGGTAATCACCCCACCGCGCGGCCGCTGCCACAGAACTTGGCCAACCAGTTGCAACACCGCCGCCGTCCAGTCGCGGTGTTCCGGTCGCCGCCAGCGGGCCCACCACGGGTCGACAAAGCCGCGGTGGCGCACCCCGGCGACCAACAACGGCTGAATGACCAACCCCGGCACCGTGCGCGCCCACAAGGCGGTGCTCGACGACCAGGCCGACCACCCCGCAGGCGTGGTCCACGCGGGATCAGGTTCGATTCCCCCCGCCGGGAACGTGAGAACAGCCCCCCCGCCGGCCAGATGCGCCTGCACCCGCCGCAATACCACCACCGCATTGCGCTCGGGAATCAAAAACAGCCGGTCGGCCAACGAGGGCAACGCCCGCAAAAACGGCCGGTCGCGAGCGACCACCTTCAGGTCGGGGCTCGTCAACACCGTCATCAGCGCCAAAAAGTCGCCCAAACCGGGGTGATTGGCCACATAGAGCCGGGGCCCCGAGGTCACCAGCGCGGCACCGGTCTGAACCACTTTGGTTCCCAAAACCGTCAGCAGCTTTTGCGACGCCCCGGCGGCTTCACCCCGACCGATGGAATCATCGAACGCCGCCAACTGCCGGGCGAGCACCAGCGAGGCACCGTCGGCGAGCCGCCGCAAAGCCGGCCACCGTCGCGCCCAACCCGTGAGCGCGGCAGCCTGTAACAAGTCGTCGGTGTTCAGATCGCGCAAAACACGCAGGTTCGCACGCAAAAGACTGTTCGGGGGGGCATCCATGGCAGTATTTTAACGCATTCGGAGGCATCGTGTACCACATCGGACTCAACCGCCCGTTCCGGGCTTTTCACTTTTTGATCGGAGGAGACTGGGGCAGCGAAAACCAGCGCCATTCCCACGACTACCGCCTCGAGTGGGTGCTCGCCGGGAACGAACTCGACCAGCACGGCTACCTGCTCGATCTGCTGGCCGTCGAGGCCCTACTCGACGAGGCGCTGGCACCGATCAAAGAAGCGACGCTCAACGACCTGCCGGCCTTCGTGGGCCTCAACCCCTCGGTGGAACGGCTCACCCGCCAGCTGTCCGACGCCCTGCTGGCCGGCCGCCCCCGCTGGGACCCTCACCACCGTTTGGGCTCGTCGGTGGTCACCGTGTGGGAAAACGACGTGGCGTGGGCGCGCTGGTCGCAGGATCTCCCCACGTCATGACCCTCGCGCTGGTGATTCCCGGCCCCCTGGACCGGCGTTCGGGCGGGTATTCCTACGACCTCGATCTGGTGGAACATCTGGAAAGGCTGGGGCATACCGTGGCCGTTTGGAGTCTCCCCCTGGATGCAACCGGTGCCCGCCGCGCGATGAAAGCGCACTTGAGCGGCACAACCCCCGGCACGCCTTCCCCCGAACTGGTGGTGTTCGACGCGTTGGTCCATGCGCCCGTGGTCGGTGTGCTCGAAACAGCCCGGGCGGCGTCGCCTGTTTCCGCCGCATCCCCGCGGTGGATCGCGCTGGTGCACCATCTCGCCTGGCTGGAGGACCCACACCCCGGCGCGGGCAAGGGTTCCACCGCCGCCAAAAAAGCCCTGGAGAGGCGGTTCCTCAGCCTCATGGACGCCTTTTTGTTCAACAGCGACGATACCCGTCAAACCGTGGCCGACCTGCGTGCGGGCCCGAAGGGCGAAGCGGCCCCGTTCCGTCCGTCGCTGGTCTGCCGACCGAAGTTTCCCGCCGGGGTGCCGACCAACCCTACCCCCTCCGGCCAAGGACGCCTGCTGTTTCTGGGCAACCTGCTCCCGCGCAAGAATCTGCACGGCTTACTCAAGGCGCTGGCGCTGCTCAACGTCCGGCGCCCCGCGCTGCCCTGGACGCTCACCCTGGCCGGCAGCGACCGGTTTGACCCGCAATACGCTCGGGAATGCCGCCGCGAGGCCGAGGACGCCGGCTTGGCACCCCGCCTGCGGTGGGAAGGCTGGGTGAGCCCCGAGCGCCGCGCCGAACTGCTGGCCAACGCCGATCTGCTGGCCTTGCCTTCGTTCCACGAGGGGTGGGGCATGGCGCACGCCGAGGCCTTGGCGCAGGGCCTGCCCGCGCTGGCCGTTCCTCAAGGTGCGGTGCTCGAAGTGCTCGGGGATGCCGCGTTGTGGTCGGCAGACACTTCCGATGCGCTCTGCGACGCCCTGGAGCGCTACCTGACCGACGGGAGCCTCCGCGAAGACCTGGGGCGCAAGGCACGCCACCGCGCGCTTGTCTGGCGCGGAAACGCCACCGGGTTTGCCGCTTTGGGGGCTTTTCTGGAACAATTGGTGGGCAAAGACAGTCCACACAACGCGCAGCAGTTGTCAGACCCACCGTTCGCGTTTGACTTTGGCCGCTACCTCGAGGCCAAAGCCACCGTCGACGACCGCTCGTTGCACCCGCGCGTTCAGGCGGCTGCCATTGCCGGCAAAGCGCCCCAGCGCGTGGTGGAACTCGGGGGTGGAACGGGCACCATGGCGCGACGACTCCTGTCGTCGGGGCTCGTGCAACCCACCACGGCGTACGAACTCGTCGATCAGGACGCCGCCAGCCTGGCGCTAGCTGAACAAAAAACAGCGCCGCTTTTTGCCCCGGGGAAGTTCGTCACGCGTCAGACCGACCTGCTCGCCTACTGGCAACAACCGCCTCAGACTCCGCAGCAAACCGGCCCCGACCTGCTGATCGCCCACGCCCTGCTCGACCTGTTTGACCCGCGCTCGGCCGCCCCTGCCCTTGCGGCGCTTGGTGCCCGCCGCTATTGGCTCACCCACCTGTTCGACGGCCAAACGTGTTGGGAACCAGCCCTCGACCCCGCACTCGACGCCCAGTTGGTCGACGCCTACCACCGGTCGATGACCGAAAGGGCCCCCGGCGGTGCCCAAGGCGGCCCGCGCTCAGCCCGCGACTGGCTGAACGAACTGCCCCGAGCCGGGTTTCGTCTTGTCGACGCCGCCGCCTCCGATTGGCTGGTACGGCCGCAGGGCGGGGTTTACCCGGCCCAGGAGGCGGTGTTTTTGCGCTCGATGCTGCACTTTTTTCGCAGCAGCCTGAGTGGCCGGGCCGACGTGGACCAGCGTGGCCTGGACTGGTGGCTGGCGGTGCGTGCGGCACAGATTGACCGCGGCGAAGTGATGTTTTTGGCGCATCAGTTCGACGTGGTGGCGGAGCGGGAAGCCTTTACACCTTGAGCTGGCTGAGAATATCCGTGAGAGCGTACACGCGCAGCGTCTCGCCCTTGCCCCGGGGCCGCACCGCTTGTGGCGGCAAGTGCGACAGGTCGACTCCCGCCTGTGCGGCCACAATGCTGCTGAGCACCAGCTGACTTCCGCCGGTCTTGTTGAGCGCTTCGAGGCGGCTGGCCGTGTTCACGGTGTCGCCGATAATGGTGAGCTGGCGGCGTTCAAACGAGCCGATCTCGCCCAGAATCAGGTCGCCGAAATGGATGCCGATGCCCATCGAAAGGCCTTCGGGCACCACGTGCTGCAGCCGGTGGTTCAGATCTTTAAGGCTTTGCGCCATCGCGCGGCTGGCCTGAAGGGCGTTCCGGCAGGCGTCGCGGCCATCCTGGTCGAGGCCAAAGTACGCCAGAATCCCGTCGCCCAGGTATTTGTCGACGGTGCCGCCGTGGGTTTCGATTTCGGTGCCCATGGCCTGAAAGTAACTGTTGAGGATGTACACCACATCGTAGGGGAACTTACGCTCCGACAGGCTGGTAAAGCCGCGCAGGTCGACAAACATCACCGCCAATTCGACGTCGCGTCCCACGGTGTTTTTCGACTCGCCGCGCGCCGAGCGGGGCCGCAGGTTGGGCGGCAGCAACAGCATCACCTCCACCTCGCCGCCCAGCGCCTGCGCCTGGCAGGCCAGCCGGATGTCGCCGGTGGCCCCGATACGCGCCAAAGCCCGGTGTTCGCGGTCACCCACCGGCGAAAGGTTGTCCATGCCTTCGAGCACCCTCACCCGGCAGGTGGTGCACCGGCCTCGCCCGCCGCAGATGGCCGCGTGGGGCACGCCGCCCATGCGGCTGGCTTCGAGGAGGGTGGTAGCAGGCGCCACCTGAAGCTGGCGTCCGTCGGCGTAGGTGAGCAGCACCGTCAACTGACGGCGGCGGTTGTTGACCCGTAGTTCGCGCGCCAAAAACAGCAGGCCGTACAACCCGGCCAGCGCAGCCGACGACTGCCAGTCGATCAGGCGCACAAAGTCCAGCTGTTCGGTGGTCAGGCGCTGTTGGGGGGCAAAAATTGCCATCGAATCGGTGAAAAACCGGCCGGCAATAGCCGCCAGCGGCAGTGCGATCACCACCGAAAACAGCACCCATTGGGCAATCGGATACCACGGTTTGACCCGCAAAATGGAGTGGATGCCGATCTGGGCGTGGATGACGACAACCAAAGCCATCGCCGCCGAACGCCACGCGAACTCGGGGTACGACACCATCAGGGTTTCGATGGAGGTGCCGCCGGTACCAAACTTCACGTCCATCGCGGCGAGGGCGAGGCTGGGGGTCACCATCAGCAGGGGAATCAGCAACCCCAGAGCCAGCTGCACCGCTTCCCACGGCGCCATCACCAGCGTGTTGCGCTGGTAAAACTTCCACAGCGCCAGGCCCATGTGGGTGTACAGTGCCACCGAAAACAACGGAAACAGCAACAACAGCGGCGCCTCAAACTCCAGCACGGCCTTCATGGCCTCGCCGGAAATCAACCCGGCCGCGTACACCAGGATTTCGAGGAGTTCAAAAACGCAAAGAACGAGCGCCGACCAGAGTCGGATGCGGGCCTGCCAATCGCGGGCGTTGGAGCGGGGATCCATCCTGTCAGGATGCGCGGTTCTGACGGCGTTGTCAAATTTAGGTTAGGATGACGCCATGACGCCCGGCCCCACCCTCTACATTGTCGCCACCCCCATCGGCAACCTGCAAGACATCACTCTGCGCGCTCTCGAAACCCTGCGCACCGTCGACATTATCGCCGCCGAAGACACCCGGCACACGCTGGGCCTGCTCAACGCGCACCACATCACCAAACGCCTGATCAGCTGCCGCGCGGCCAACGAGTCCAACAGCGCCGATGGCATCGTGGGTTTGCTGGGCGAAGGCAAGAGCCTGGCGTACTGCACCGACGCCGGAACCCCTGGCCTGAGTGATCCCGGCGCCGTGTTGGTGGCCAAGGTGCGCGCGGCGGGTTATCCCGTGGTCCCCATCCCAGGGGCGAGTGCGCTGGCCTCGCTGATCAGTGTTGGTGGTTTCGGCGGGCGCACGGTCACCTTCGACGGCTTTTTGGCGGTCAAGCCGGGCAAGCGGAAAAAACGTGTTCAGGAGCTCCTGGCGCGCGAAGAAGCCTTCGTTCTGTACGAATCTCCGTTCCGCATCATCAAGCTTTTGCAGGCAGTTGCCGATATCGAACCTGACAGGAAATTGTTGGTGGCCCGGGAAATGACCAAGAGCCACGAGGAATTCCTGGCAGGAACGGCGGCCGAAGTCTTGCACGAGTTGGCAGCCAGACCTATAATCAAGGGTGAATTCGCGGTGCTGGTATCCGGAATCGCCACTGATGATGAGGAAGACGTCAAGGATTGAGCAGTGACGACCGATAAGGTAAGCACAAGGGGAAGGTTATGACGATCAACGGCTTGGGTCCTTTGGATCCTCTCAAGAACATGGGCAAGACTGAAAAGCCCGCGGGCCCCGTCAAAACCGGTCGACCGGACTCGATCGAGGTTTCGTCGGAAGCCAAATCTCAGGCCGAACTGATGGCCGCCCGCGAGATTGCCCGCAGCGCTCCCGAAGTCCGGCAAGACCGCATCGACGCGGTGAAGCTCAAACTCTCCGATCCGAACTACATTAACAACGCGATTTTGGAATCGACCGCCGAGGGTATCCTCAAGTCGTTCGGACTCTGACCCGGAACTGACCCTTCGGGGTCAGCGCTGGTTCAAAAGTCGCCATCTGGCTGTCGGGTCCTCCACCACGGAGGCGTCCGGCAGCTTTTTTTTTGCATCGGGAGGTGTTTGCATGGAATTCCATTTTCCCCAGCGCGTCCGGCTCGGCCAGGGCATCAGCCAGCAGCTGGGACTTGCCGCCAAAGAAACCGGCGCGCGAGCCTTGCTGCTCACCGAAAGTGCCTTTGAGTCAGGCAAGGAACTGGGCATTCTGACCCATTCGCTGGAGCGGGCTGGCGTTCCCTACCTGGTCCTGTCGAAAGGTTCGCGGCAATCCACACTCGATTACCACAAAGAAGCGCTGTCGATTGCCAACGCCAGCCGCATGGACGTGCTGGTTGCCTTGGGCGGGAGCGATCTGCTTTCGCTGGCCAGGGCCGTTGCCAACGAACTGGGCGAAAAAAAGACCCTGCCCTACTTTGAGCTGCCCACTGGCGTCTGTTCGCCGCTGCTGTTGCGCGGCGAGGCCTTCCTGACCACCGGACACCCGTCCGATATGAGGTTTTTGCCGCTCACGACCAACCTCAAACATCAGATCTTCATCGACCCGCACCTTTCCACCGGGCAGACTCCCAAGACGTCGGTTACCCTGCTGCTCGAGGCGCTGTTTTTGGCCACCGAAGGGTATTTGCACGAAGCTGCCGGGCTGATGGAGCAAAGCCTGCTCGAAGGGGCGATTCAGACGTTGTGGTCGAGCCTCAAAAAGATCGCCGAAAATCCTGCCAATGTGGAATACCGCTACCTGGCGGCGCAGGCGGGGCTCAACATCGCGGTGGCTCTGGCGTTGTTGCCCCGCTCGACGGGCCTCACGTTTTCGCACGCGCTGTCGGGCATCGCCAACGTCCCCACCTCGTCGTTCGGCAGCCTGTTCCTGGCCCCTTTCGTCGAAACCTTCGGGCCTAGAACCGGCACCAAACTGCCGCAGTTGGCCCGGGCGTTCGATCTGGCCGATTACGAGGGTGCACCCGAAACCCTGGGACCCAAGATTGCCCAGGAAGTGCGGCGGTTCCTCAACACCTCCAAGCTGCCCATGAGACTCACCGAGTATCAGCTGGGCGACACCCAGCTCAGCGTGGCCGTCGACGTGGTGCGAGGTCTGTCCCTCCCCCGGGGCGGCATTCTGACTCCCGAAGGCCTGCAGGAGTTTGTGCAGCTCGTGCTGTGATTACCCTCCGCAAACTCGCGTCGCTGCCTGAACGAACCCGGGGGCGCAAGGTTCTGTTGCTGGTGCAGGAGTTCAAACGCCGGCTCCTTGGTGGCACCGAGGGCGCGGCGCTTTCCGACGACGAAGCGCTGTTTGTCGGCGAGGCGGTGGCGTTGGTGCTGGGTGCGGCGGTCTCAGAAGGCCCCGCAGGACGAGAGCCACTGCCTCTGGATTTGCGAACGCTCACCCATTGGCAAAGCCGGCTTGAAGCCGAGTTGGGGCTTTCGCAGGCCGACTGGGATCTGCAGACGCCAGGCGACCGGACGGCCGGTGAAACCACCGCTGCGGGCCGGCTCCCCCTCGCGGTGTGGCTCGAAGATCTGCGCAGCCCGTTCAATGTGGGCTCGATTCTACGAACGGCTGAAGCCTATGGGTTTGAAGCGGTGTACCTGTCGCCGCACTGCCCGCCCGTCGACCACCCCCGCGTGCAACGCACCGCTATGGGCGCAGCCGGTCTGGTCAAGATCGAGGTACTTTCCCTGAGCGAACTCCAGGTCAAGTTCGAAAGCGCGCCGGTGTTCGCGCTGGAGCTGGGGGGAAC
>JFJP01021698.1_pt1 | contig 12786 bp, 13 predicted proteins | sample 431651 | NCBI WGS metagenome assembly JFJP01 (sample SAMN02602958, study PRJNA72255) | Microbial mat metagenome, whole genome shotgun sequencing project. | biome: fresh water; feature: sink hole; material: water; isolation source: purple microbial (photo- and chemosynthetic) mats found in... | reverse complement strand
TTTTTGAAAATTTAACATGGAATTTGTCGCCGTCGCGATCACACCCGCGTCTCCCGCACGATATTGAGGCACAGTACCTTAACGCATGAACGAACGCACGCGAACCGCCCGCCCGCGCATACATGCACATACGAACAAGCACTCATGAACAGCCCGCAAATTGTGCCCCGGAATACTCACGCCATGCAGCGCGATTCGTTTTTTTAGTTTTTGAAAATAAATTCGACTTTGTTTGTTTTTGGTAGTATATTATCTAGGAACGAATAAACAACGGCCCGAAGCGGTCAGAACAAAAAGAGGTTAGTATGTCGACAAAAAAAATTACCCCGGCTCAAGCGATCAAAACAGCACTTAAAGTAAAATTCCCTGGCGTAAAGTTTTCATGCCGGTACGAATCGTATTCGATGGGCTGTTCTGTTAATGTTTCATACACCGACGGCCCCGCGCTTTCTGACGTTGAAGAAATCGCAAAATATTTTCAACGTGTCTCAGGAATGAACATTGACGACTCTATCAACTATAGAGAACACTGTAGCGAGAACAGCGCGGACTATGTTTTTGTACGTCGTGATATTTCAACCGAGATAGACGCGCTTGTAGCTGAACAGGTGAAAATCTGTTATAACTGGGACCACAACGACTACGGCAACAAAGAACACGAGAACCGCGAAGTATGCAAGTATATAAACCAACTCGACCTCACCACCGCCACCCCGGACTATATAACATACAGAACAGAAAAACAGGCTATCGAAGATGCACGGTGGGAAGCGCGAAAACTCGAAATGGCACGCGAAGAGCAAGAGCGCGAAGAAGCTGAATCGCGTGCAGCGGTTGAACTCGAAAAAATGTTCTGTGAATATGGATTCACCGAACAGGATAGAACCGACTGGAACACCGGCGCAATAACAACCGCAAAAATCACCGAATACGAAACGCCGATTCTCGTTTCTTCTTTATGGCCTAACACCTACAAGGAAAACACAATCAGCGAATACACAGCCGAACACGCAAAAGGCACGAGCACCGCAAAAACGGCACGTATTTGTGCAAAAATCGAACTCACCGAAACAGCAGGGCACATTTTTTCGGAAAATCTTTTGAGTAGCAATATTCTACCTGCTGAAATAATGAAAAAATACTGCGGTCATGATCTCCCCTCCAACGATCCACGATCCGCAGAATACGACGCGATCCCTAATATATGGAGTATGAACGACGAGCAGCGCGCATATTTCGTATCTGTCTGTGAGACCGTATGTATACAAGTCTCCTCTCCGTTTTTTGATTGCCTGATAAATTGTGAAGGCTCAGACTATGTTCGCTATTTAGGCTTTTTCGACGAAATACCCGTTAACGTGGCGCCGGAAGAAAAAACTGCCGAAATTCTCACCTTTCCCGTTGAAATAGCACCGGAACTAACAACCGAATCGGAACCGCTGAACCTTTCCGAGTTGATTACCTTTGAAGGGAACACCGTTTCGTACTCTTCACAGTTCAACGGAGAAACAATCTGCAACGCACAATTTACCCCGGAACAATCGGCACAACTTCGCGCCCTTCTTGATTCGTTCATGACTTCCCCCGAAATAATAGAACAGCAGCCGAAAACGGAACCTTCCCCCGAAGAAAACACCGCTTTTGATGGTTGTATAGATATCATCGACCAAACTATAGAACAGCTCGAAGCAATCACACAACCGGAAGCAATCGAACCTGAAGAAGAAGAAGAAGAAGAGGAGCCCGCCACCTATTCGAAATACTGCCCTTGCGTATGGCTCGCGAAAACAACCGCAACGAAAACAAAGGGTGATACTATCGAAGTAGCAAACAAATACGGGAAAACGACTATTCATATCGTGCATAATCTGATTTATTCAAAAGCCGGATACAACTACTATTCAACAGAAAGAACCGGCGAAACCTACGCAGAACGACGCGCCAAACGATACGAAACGGCAGCGGAGAAAACCGAACAGACCGCCGAACAGTATTATACAAAATCGAACAAAGACCGCGATTTTTTAGTATTGGGCGAACCGATCAAAGTAGGCCACCACAGCGAACGAAAACACCGTAAAGCCTTCGAAGACGCACACCGAAACATGCGCAAATATATTGAGAATCTTGACAAGGCCCGAGAACAGGAACGAAAATCGGAATACTGGACAATGAAAGCGGAAGAAATCAATCTCTCTTCACCGGAAAGCGTCGATTTTTTCACCGCAAAACTTGAAAAAGCTATCGAACTGCAACAGGAATACAAAACGGGAAAACGAGCACAAGAGCACATCTTTTCTCTTACCTACGCCACAAAAGCGGTAAAAGATTTACGCGAAAAGCTCGAAATAGCTAAAAAACTGTGGAGTTAATCAACTTTTTTCATCCTCACACACTTTTTTTATTGCATTATTTGTTTTTTATAGTATATTATAATCATACCGGCGAACGACCGGGAACAATAACAGCCCCGAGGGGCAAAACAAAAGAGGTTATATGCGTAAACAGTTTGAGAACACAACCGCCGGAAAATTTGTAAAAAACATCATAGGCCAGACTAATGGTCTTCAGATCATTTCTAAGACAAAATCAGGGCGTGAGGTAATTATATGTTCGTCAGAACACGGAAACATGAATGTTTTGGACAGATGGAATGGGGGGTATGAATGCACACTTGCTATATCTAATAAATCGCTTGAAAAGCTAGAAATAGCGGAGCGAAACGCAAAATAACTAACACCCCGCCCCCGATCCGGGGGCATCTCTAATGCAACCGCAACCCCGCGCCGGTCACAAGTCCGGGAAAAATGCAGAGTGGAGAACAACCATTTTTAAGAGGTTAGAAAATGGAAAAATTTACAACACTGGAACAGGTTTTTGCAGATCCGTTTTTTGCGGAACTCATGCAGAACGAAAAAACAGAAACGTTTTTCGCGTCTCTCTATGAACTAAACAACGGTGACCACGTGATACTTTTGAACAGTGAAAATCTGTTTCACCAGTTCGCAAAAGTGGCACCATATCGCGCTACGGCTTCAGGATATCCCGTTCGCAAGTTCGAAGCGGTAAACAATCGCGAAGCGGGCGAAATTGCATGTTCTCTTTTCAATTGTTCAGAAGAAACGCCGATTCGGTTCTATGAATGTGAATGGAGCGGTGCAAAATGATGATAGACCGCCTTAGATCAATGAACCGCCCCGCACCAAAATTCACCACAAAACAGGCTTTTGCTATTGTTTTGTGGACATTGATAGCTATTGTAATGAAACTACTAGAAACGCTATAAAAACGGCGAATATCGCCAAAAATAAAGAGGTTAAAAATGTATAAAAAAATCAATGTCGCAATCCCAACGGCAGAAACCGCCAAAAAACTTAAGGCACTTTTCAGAGATTCCGGAATACCTGCCGGTGTGAAACGTGGCACCGGATCAAAAAAACTTTTTTATGATCTTACAATGGATAAGAAACGATTTGAAAACGGTGGTTATTGTTGGAACGAACAAGAACAGTCAACTATTAGAGCTGTTTTGGTATCAATTAACGCGCTAAATGTTTTCGGGGAAAAAATAACTGAAAACGACAATATTATATCGTTTTGTTCCCAAATTACGTTTATGATCGGGGGCGAATAATGTCTCTTTGCCCCAAATGCAAAACAGAACCACGCGCCATAGGCCGGTCATATTGTCCGGCCTGCCTTCGGGCCTATAATCGCGAAAAGTCAGCAGAACGCCGCGCCCGTGGCGATTTTGACCGATTCCACGCTGCGCACCCGGACTACATGTCAAACTACATGAAATCATACGAACTCACGCCGGAACAGGTCGAAAAGCAAAAGCAAGCGAAAAAACGATATGAACAGACCCCAAAACGGCGCGAAGCGGCCCGCATTCGCGCGGCGAAATTGAGAGCTGAAAAGAAAAATGAAAGAGGGTAACATGTCCGAACACGTGAAATTTTCTGATCAGTCCGGGAACATCTTTGCACCGGATCAGATACCAACGGCAAAAACAACCGCGCCGGAAAAGTTCATCCGTGAAAATATCGTTGAAAATCTCCCCTTTTTCGATGATGAAACCGCCGTGATGCAATTATCACTCTTTTGATTTTTTCCGGCTTGTGGCTTGTGGCTTGTGTCTTATGTCTTGTGTCTTGTGTGCTTCGTTTAATCGTTTTATCGTTTTTTCAGAGGTTAGTACTATGATTATTCTTTCCAAGTCCCCCCGAGAACTAGACGCGACCGCCCTTTTTGAAGCGGTCGCCAGTGTTGATTTTTTCGGATCAGATACGCCGGATCAATATTTTTTCGACTGTTCAGATGAACTATACAACCGTTCATACCCCGAACAAGTAACCGCCGTACACATCGACTACACAGCAGAACAGAATCACGAATTTTTGAGAGAATCGGCATGGTTTCGCGCTGAAATAATTAAGAAAATCGGCATGGGCACGTTTCAAAATCTGTTAAAAATCGGCTCTTCTCACGTTTCAGGGAAAATTCTCAGAAACCTCTCAAAAATTGCCGAATCTATGAACGAAAACAAACATCTCTATTCTGATCAGTTCATAGCCACCTATGCCACAAACGGCTATTTTTTGCACGATGATATCTATACCATCATCGATTCTGTTCGTTCCATTTCCGATACTGAAAAATTGATCAAACAGGACATACAGGCAAAAGAAAACGATTTTTCAGCCATTGAACAGATTTTAACCGATATCGAAACAACAGAAGAACCGCTTCCCTGGGAACTTCCCCTGTCTGAACTTCCCGCCGATTTCGAAGACCTCGATTTTGACTGGTCAACCGGTGAAACGATCAAAAAACAGGTAAAATCGCCCAAACATAAAACAGTTTCCGCAAAAATTTTTGAGCCAGTGTATTTTCTCAAAGATTTCATTTTTTTGGCTATCCTGCTTGATATGGTATTCCGGCGCGATCTTCGCGTATCTCATCTTCCCCGAGGAGCGTATATGAAAACACAGCTCGTACTCAACGATTCACAGCATACATTGCTCGAATCAATGCTCGAAAAAGCCCCGGTGCAATTCAAGTATGCAGCGCGGAATACACTCAACGATTGGGCGCGGGACAATCGCAAAAATTACATGGATCAAATGGGGCAAATGTACAATGTGAGAAACAAATCATTGACCCGCGCTGCCATAACCTATGATAAAACGAGATTAAAACCGATTGACTCAATGTATTCGCTTGTCGGGTCGCATTCCACGGGAAAAGATCCACGATTCACCGGATTTGGCGAACAGGAAGGCGTAATTACTCACAAACGAAAACGACGGCCAACGGTTCTCGGAAGGCGTTCTTATCGATCAAAGATCAAACAGAGAAACCGACTCGACCCAAAAAACGATTTTGACAGCATTGGCACCTTTTTATGGATGAAAGGATTTAGGGACAAAAGCGGGGAACAGAACCCGCGCAGAGTTCTCGCGTTTGTATCTCGCGTCTTACACGGTGGCAAGACATCGGCACGAACGCGATTTACCTCAGACCCGCGACGATGGGAAACGGTAGAACAATACAGCAAGCTTTCAAAAGCAAACATCGCAAAAGGTGTCTGGACGTTGCGCAAGGGTTCTGTAATGACCGTTGATGAAAAAGCCACCGCTGAAAAACGAGCACGGCGCGAAGCTGATCTTGCGCGGGGAATCTCAAAACGAAAAGCGGCGAGCAAAACCGCAGTGAGATACAAGCGCAATGCTATCAAGTTCTCCGCGATCAACGTGGAAAAGAAAAACGGTTCATTGCAACCGAAATCGAGAATGCCACTGAAAAAGTCATTCGCCCGCTATTTCGAAGGCCATCAAGCTGCTGATGTGCTCGAAAAGAACATGAAAATCCAAATGAAACTGTTCGCCCCGACACGGCGATAGTGTCAAAATCGGTCAATTTCTGAACATCTCTAATTACAGGGATTTTTTTCAGAAACATCCACAGTTTTTTGTGGCTTTCGTCTTGTGGTTTCAGTATTTCGTTTTGTCGTTTAATCGCTTAATCGTTTAATCCCCCTAGGAGTTTCCTATGATACACCAAACTATCCCCGCAGAGCCAAAAAATTTCATCCGTTCCTGCGTCTCCTGTCAAAATCAGAACTCCTGCGAAGCGCGAAACGTCGTTCTGCGTCCCACTTTGAACAATTCTCATTTCGACTACGCCAAAGAACTCTTTGAAAACAAGCCGTCATTTCAAGAAACATTGGCCACCAATTGCCACCAGTTTTCACCCATTCGAGACAATCTCTTCAAATAGTCCGATCTCCCCAACATTTCAAAAACAGTTTCCGCAAAATTTTTTGAGCCGTTCGATTTTTCGACCGGATTCATTTTTTCGGCGGTCGGTGAGCTTGTCGAACCGCGCTTTTCGCCGATCGGTGAGCTTGTCGAACCGCATTTTTGCCGGTCGGTGAGCTCGTCGAACCGTATCCCGTCTTGTCGTTTGCCTTCGACAGGCTCAGGCACCAATTGCCGATCGGTGAGCTTGTCGAACCGTAGCCCGTCTTCTCGTTTCCCCCGTTTTTCTCGCCCCGTTTTTCTTGACATTTCTTTCCACAAAAAAGTAAATTCCATAAAAACAAACGGTTCATTTTAAAACGAATCTCCTAAAATAAAATAGATGCTCGCTAAGCTTCTATTGCAAAACCGTTTCTATATAATGTACCCGAGAAACCATACAAGCGAGGTTACTATGGCGATCAAAAAAGAATCAAACGGCCTGTGGTCAATCGACAAAACAATCAAAGGAAAACGACTGCGAGAAAAGGGGTTCAAGCGCAAAGCCGATGCGGAACTGTTCATAGCAAAACGAAAATCAGAATTGGACACCGATGTCTACGTACAGGAAAAACTGAACAATTACCGAACGATGACCTACAGCAAAATTGTAGACACCTACCTAGAAAAGCATCTGCTCAAAGGAAAATCGGCAAAGAATGCGTGGATCGCCGAAAGCACGAAAAAAGTTTTCGGTGAAATCATTATTGGAAAATTGCGCCCTGTAGAAATCAAAGAGTATTTGATTTCACTTTACGACCGATACGAACCATCCACGGTAAAAAAGCATCTCACCTACATAAACGCATCAATCAACTATGCCGTGCAGTACGAAATAATCCCGCAAAATCCGCTCCACGGCTTGAAATTCGGCTCCATTCTCAGAAAAGAAAACGTGCGGAACGTGGTAATCGATCAGGACGATTTTGAACGAATGAAAAAGCTCTTCGCAAAAAAACAGTGGTACGTGCAAGGCATACTGCTCATGTTGTGGCATACGGGCATGCGAATTGGCGAAATTCTTAATCTACAATGGAAAAAAGTTGACCTTCACGCTGGAATCATCACCCTCAATCCCGACGATGTAAAAGAAAACGATGTGCGCACTATCGGCCTTGAACCGGAAATTGTCTCCTTTCTCAAACCGATCTACGCAGCGAACCGCAAAAAAGGGGCGCAGTCAAAAGATTTCGTGTTTGGAGTCACCAAGGATTTGCCGATCACCTACGAAACGATCTATAAGCACTGGAAAAACGCGCTCAAGAATACCGAATTTTCCCACATGAACATTCACGATTTGCGTCACTGTTACGTCACGAGAAAACGGCGTGAAGGCCACTCTACCGAAATCATCCGCGTCCAGGTAGGGCATAAGACCGATTCCATGTTCCGAAGATATAATTCCGTTTCTTCCGATGAAGTTATTGCCATGAGTGGATTTGACAGTGAAAAGGCAAAGATCATCGAACAGGACGTGATTGATCTGCTCAAAAAGTGCCATAAGCACAACGTCAAACTCTCCACGCTTCACACGGCAATCCGCGAATTAAGAAAATCATCTACTCTTGAATAAAATCGTGTATATTTCTTTTAGTTCTTTGATTTAATTTGATCGTAGAGACGCGATGTTCGCGTCTTTAATTTGATCGTAGAGACGCGATGTTTGCGTCTCTGATTTATTTTTTGTTTTGGCGTTTGCCTTCTACAGGCTCATGCACCAATTGTTGGTCGGTGAGCTTGTCGAACCGCGCTTTTCGTTTTGTCGTTTAATCGTTTTACCGAGGTTAGCCCATGAAATCCATAAAAATAACCGTCGATCCCTCAATCCCGCGCCTCCCGTTCCGCGAACTAAAACCGTTTCAACACGATGCAAAGGAGATATCTTTTGAAAATCTCGAAAAACTCAAAAGTCGTATACTATCGGTGGGATTCTGTGCTCCGGTCTGTGTGTGGAATGATCGGGACAATCTGCATATCCTTGATGGACACCAGAGGATTGTTGCGCTCGCTGCGCTCGAAGCTGACGGGTACGCCATACCGGAAATACCGGCGGTACAAGTAAACGCATCGTCACGAACTCAGGCTGAAGAAATCCTTCTTTCCATGATCTCTCAATACGGCGAAATCAACGAAGATTCCACGTGGTTAAAAGATTTGCTCGATACGTTCGACTCGTCGATCCGAGACACGTTCCTATTCCGCAATGGCGTTGTTGATTTTGATATTGATCTTGGACTTGAACTGGATCAGCCCGAAGAAGATCCCGGCGAAAAGCCAAAAAACTGTTGCCCCGAATGTGGCCACGAATGGTAGAAACACTATGGGTTCTCGGTGTTTTTGCAATCCTATACGGATACAACCAGTGAATTACGGAAAATTGACTATCGTAGACCGCGCACAACCGCTGATCGTCAGGGGTAAGGATGGCATGAATCGCATTGTCAAGCGGGTTATCTGCAAGTGCGCTTGTGGTGAAACAGTGACAAAAAACAAGTACGATGTTCTTTCCGGTAAAGTCGAATCGTGCGGGTGTTTGGTGAAAGAAATGGCCATGCGCCGACAAAAACCAACCGCTACAGATAATCAACAATCGTTTTTGTAGATCGTATCGCACCGTAGAGACGCGATGTTCGCGTCTCCTGTTTTGATTTCGTATTTTGTTTTGTCGTTTGCCTTCGACAGGCTCAGGAACCAATTTTTGGTCGGTGAGCTTGTCGAACCGCGCTTTTCGTTTTGTCGTTTGCCTTCGACAGGCTCAGGCACCGTCGATGAACTCATGCTCTGGTCGATGAACTCATGCTCTGGTCGATGAACTCATGCACAGGTCGGTGAGCTCATGCACAGGTCGGTGAGCTCATACACAGGTCGGTGAGCTCATACACAGGTCGGTGAGCTCATGCACAGGTCGGTGAGCTCATGCACAGGTCGGTGAGCTCATGCACAGGTCGGTGAGCTTGTCGAACCGCGCTTTTCGTTTTGTCGTTTAATCGTTTTGTCGTTTAATCGTTTAATCCCCTAGGCCACTATGGAAATTCTCTCGCTTCCTCTTGAACAGATTCAAAAGAAACTATCCACACTTCCCGCCAGTGACACTGCCCTTGTCTCTGACATAACCCGAGCCGTGGAAAAAAAGAAAACCTTTGAACTGCTTAACCGCTTCGAAAAGCGCGGTATTCTCACAAAATTTCTCGATCACTACATACCCTATCAGTTCTCCTCGATCACCGATCTCATGGAACTCCTCACTGCTCAAAAGAAAAAGCTCCCGCTCATATCCCTGCTGATCGTGTCCAACCTCTTCTACGCCGCCAACAGCAAAGAACGGCCCTATGATTTCGAAAAACATTTCCAACTCCAAACAGGACCGGAAATAACCATTCCCGAACCGACTACGCCGGACAGCGAATTTATCATCTCCATGCTCGAACAGTGCAAGACCGAAAAGGCTACACTCACCAATGAACAGTTTGCCGAAACGCTCATGGTACCGGCGGGAAAATTCAAAAATCGTCTCTTTAGCTTCTCTCGAACTCCCTACTCCCGCAAAATTCACTACTGGATGTCCCCCGAATCAGAATGTCGCGTCTTGGCGAACATGTGGGGTGTACAGATCGGAAAATCTACCGCCCTCGAAAACACGGCGGTATACTACTCTAAGATCGTTCCAAAAGATATCATGGTTGCCGTTGCGGACGAAGATGCAGCGGCGCAGGTATCGAAAAAGCGGTATCTCCCCCGAGCCGGAGTTGCCAAGGTGCGCTTTGTTGCCGAAAAATGGGGGGACAAGCAGAAACGAGACACGGGAAACTCGCTCCACGATAAAGAATTCGCCGGGGGATCAATCCGGTTTATCTCGGTCAATTCCCCCAACAAAACCGCATCCGTATCTATTGCGGTAATGCTCTGCGATGAAATAGACCGATGGGGTAAAAAGCAGTCCCGTGGAAACGAGGGTGCCATTGTTCCACAGCTCAAAGCCCGTACCGCGTCCTACGGCTCCCGAGCAAAAGAACTCTACGTCTCATCGCCAAACCTCGTGCACTTCTCAGAAATCTATCAAATGTTTCTTCAGGGAACACAGCACCACTATCACATCGTCTGTCCGGTCTGCAAAAACAGATACCCCCTCGAGTTCGGCTATGACCGCGAATACGGGTTGCAGTACTCGCTTAAAAACGGAAAAGTCGACCCCGAATCGGTCTACTACGTCTGTCCGCATCACGGCGATAATCCCGATGAAACTGATCTCGTGTGGATCGCCAAAAATCCGGGCAAGCATCGATGGTATGACTATCAAAAACAGTGGGCCATGGCAACGGAAAACGGGGCTGACTGGATCGCCCACGCAGAACCGGAAATCCCCAATCACGTATCAACTACGCTCAGTTCGCTCTATTCGCCTATGCTTCAGTGGCTCGACATCGCCTATCTGCACCGGCAGATGGTCATTCTCAATCCCGAACAGGAACAATCATTCGTCAACCAGTATCTCGGATTGCCCTACGAACCAAAGGGAACGCGCCCGGATATTACGAAAATTAATGTTTTGCGCGATGAATCTTATCAAATGGGAACAGTGCCCGATGGCGTACTCTATCTAACCGCTGCGGTGGACGTACAGCGCGGATCAAAAGGGGAAAAGAAAAAGACAAACCCCGCCCGTCTCGAACTACAAATACTGGGAATCTGCAACGATTTTTCCACAAAACTGATCGATTACATGCAGATCGAAGGGGAAACTGACTCTGCCGATGCGGGCGCGTGGGCGGAACTGGATCGGCTCTACGAATCGGAACACTTCACCTACACCCGTCACCGCGATGGCCTTATTTTCGAACCGGTCTTTTGGCTCTTCGATGCAAAAGATGGTTCTCGTACAAATACGGTATATACCTACTGCCGATTGCAGGGAAACCGCATGATGTACCCGTCCATGGGTGAACAGTACGTGGCGAAAGATCGCACCATCGAAGACGACACCCTCGACAAGGCTAGTTCAAAAAGTTATCTGCCGTATAAAAAGCGCGAAGACAAACAGACCGGAATCACCGTCTACCACATTTCAACAACTCACTACAAAAAGAACATCTATCACAATCTCGAACGATCTATTCAGCGAGCGGGTGAACTGGGAACCCACATCGGCAAAATGTCGTATCCAAAGGATACGCCGGATAAATTCTTTGATATGCTCTTTGCCGAAGAGATGCGCCCCGATGGCTCGTTCTGGTGTCCTGCCGGACGACGAAATGAAGCTCTCGATACTACGGTCTACTGTCTCGCCGGAGCTGATATTTGGCTCAACCTCTACCGCGACTCTCTCAAAACCAAAGCAAAATCAGCGGGACAAAAGGATATCACCTACATCGACTATCAGTTCTGCAAAGATCGTATTGCTATACAATCCGGTCAATTGTGGGCCACCGAAGAGTTCGCCAAGCACCACAACGCCCTTTCCCGCCGTTCGTAACACCATCGCGTCTTTAAATCGTTTAATCGCGTTTTGTCGTTTGCCTTCGACAGGCTCAGGCACCGTCGATGAACTCATACACAGGTCGGTGAGCTCGTCGAACCGCGCTTTTCGTTTTATCGTTAAAAAAACCTCCCGTCTTGCTATAAAATAGTGTATATTCCTCGTAACAAGTCTCCGGCTTGTTACGCATTCCCGTAAATCTCCGGCTCACAATAAACAATACGTTTTTTAAAAGAGGTTAGACCGTGAACGAAAAACTATTCCAAAAAGCCGGACAGTGCGGTAAACAATCACTTAACCTGTTTTCTTTCGATGAAACATTCCGATGGCCAGAATCTACCTTTGAAGAGAAACGGGTCATGTGGAAAGTAGAACGAACCGAACTGTTCAACTACAACTCCTTTGGAAGATTCGCGGTGAATGTAACCGGAGGTGTCCGTTTCTACACAAATCAAAACGGGATAAACTGCTACGAATCGCCGTTCGCAGATTGCACCTACGAACCTGGCGTAAACTGTCTTTTTGATGAAAAAGAGTTTTTAAATCTTTTCATTGGCGTTCCATACACCGCATCTGGCGGTTTTATGCGCATGATAACCGGAAAGGAAACCGCAGAAAAGCACACATTCCCGTTAAAAAAAATCTTCAGTGATGAACGAATTGTCCCGCGAAACACCAAATTGTGTCAAGATATTATAAGCGGTGACGTGCAATGAAAAGTAAATTTTTAAAAATTATCTTTATTTCCGGTGCCGTTTGCATTACGATTGCTGTTTTTACTATGGTTACTCCGTTTTTTATATGGGGTCAGATAAAAAACGCAATCAAAACATGCTTTGAAGATATGAAACACCTCATTTTTACGATCTATTGGTACTCGTGCAATTTTCTTATAGAAAAATTTTCGCGTTTTTTGTAGAGAAGCGATGTTCGCGTCTTTTTTTGCATAAAATTTGTGCGCACACAGATAGAATAGTGTATATTCGGCACTCGATATTAAGACGAATAACA
>JFJP01011319.1_pt1 | contig 12786 bp, 12 predicted proteins | sample 431651 | NCBI WGS metagenome assembly JFJP01 (sample SAMN02602958, study PRJNA72255) | Microbial mat metagenome, whole genome shotgun sequencing project. | biome: fresh water; feature: sink hole; material: water; isolation source: purple microbial (photo- and chemosynthetic) mats found in... | reverse complement strand
TTTCAAAGGTACTGGTCGGCGTATAACGAAAACCACTCACCGCGTCCCGCAATTGCGTCCCCGTCCGCCGCGCCCATAGTTCATGGGCTTTAGAATGTAATACGCCGAAAGCATAATCATCTTGACGAGCAATCACCACTAAAGCATGGTCTGGAATAATGGGTAATTTTAACCACACAAATAAGCGATGTTTAGAAACGCCAATAGTACAAATGAAACGGTCAAGTTGATTAATAGCCTGATACAAACCAGGTGAAGTTTCGCCATGTTGCCACCAATATTCGCGGCGACGCTTGCGGTTATTTAAGTCACGTTCAGGTTTAACAATTTTCTTAACATAATCAAATGGGGCTTGATATTGCGCGGCTTCGGTTTCTGACCTTGCCCCAAAATCAATTATCCACATTTGGCGCGACCGTTTTGCTATATCTAAACCATTAACCCAGGGACGTACCACATCATGGTTATTTAAACCTGAATCATTTGGCATTGCTAACAAATTTTGAGCTATTGTAGCAGGAATATCAAACGACCCAATTTTATATGTTCCCATAAAAGACAGATTTTTATTTTCCGTTAGTCGTTGTACTTCCGTTAAATTCGCCTGTGAGGTCAAATCGGCATGAATACGTTTAACCTTCTTACCATTTAGTTCATGCCAGGAAGTAGTGCCATCATCAAAGCCCACCATTGAAACATGCACCATTACCCCACTTGATTCAGGCCATGTTTTATCTGCCCAGGCCCAAAAAATATCACCTGTTTCTTTTATCCGTTTCAGCACTTCCCGATTTGCCCCACCCCGAATCCCTTGTGTTGTCAATAACCCCACCCGTAAAGTTTGTTGGGTAGCAATCATTGCCCGCGCCTTTTCAAACCAATAACATACTAAATCACAAGCAGGTAAACGGTCAGCATACAAATTAAATAAAGCATTAGTATAACTATCTCCTAACTCTCCCCGAATCTTACTACCACCCAAAAATGGTGGATTACCAATAATAACTTCTGCCACAGGCCAAACGGGTTCAAAGGGTTGCCCCTGCTCATCATATCCCAAAATGGCATCGTGACGCTCAATATTATGTAAGGCGCGCAAAATCGGCTCACCCAAATTCTCAAAGCCATTTTCAAATCGCCATTGAATGTAACCAATCCACACCGTCACCTGCGCCAATTCATGGGCATACACCTCCACCTCCAAGCCGTAAATTTGCGCGGGGTCAACGGTTAAGGGGATGTTTCCCAACTCATGTCGCTGGGCAAATAAAATCACTTCCTTTTGCAAATCTAACAATTCTCGTAAGGCAACATACAAAAAATTACCACTGCCACAGGCGGGGTCAAGCACCCTCATGGCCGCGATTTTCTGAGCAAATTGTTGCAATTTAGGGAAAAATCGCCCATTTTCCCCTTGCTTCAAGGCAAATTGCGCCTCAATTCGTAATTGTTGCCATTCATCACGCAAAGGTTTCATAAGAATCGGGCCAACAATTAACATAATATCCTCTTTGCGAGTATAATGTGCGCCAAGCTGTTTCCGTTTCGCTTCATTTAAGACCCGTTCAAACAGCGTCCCAAAAATAGACGGCTCTAATTGTGACCAATCCTGACGGCAGGCTTGGCGCAAACTCGCCATAATCTCGCCCGTCAATAGCGGCGGCACGCTATCATCATCAAACAAACCGCCATTAAAATGTAAAATTTTATTAAAGCCAAACCAACCGCCCACTCGCATTTTACCAAACAATTGTTGCAACATCATCAGCAATTCTTGGATATTATGACTCGTATCCGCAGGCAACGCGGCCCATTCGCTGAATAACCGTTTAGGCAATAAACCGATATTTTCCGCAAAAAGGCAAAATAACAGGCGAATGAGAAAATGAGCTTGCTGCTCAGGCGTATAATCAGGAAAATCGGTTTGAGCCAAACCACGTAACTGATTAGCTACGCGAATAAAATCATCGGCAGTGGCTAAGGTGCGTTGCTCTTTCGTTTGCTGCGGCTTAAAAAACGCGTCCAACTCAGGGCGCGGGGCATGGAAAACCCGTTTGAGTAAATCCAGCCCATCAGCCGCCACCAAACGGGTTAAATCAATCAAATAACTTTGCCTAACGGTATCGGTGTAATTGGTATAAATGTTAATAGTTTTCAAATCACACGTAATCAACAACGGCGGATTGCCTAACTCATCTTTATAAAGCAACAATTGTTTATATGCCTGCGCTAAATCCCCCTGCGGCCCTTTATATTCCCAAATAAAACGACCTTGATAATAGACATCCGCCCAACCTTTAGAACCACCAGGCTTCACCGTGCGGGTTTCAAAATTAAATTGCTCTAAATTACCATAACTTATTGCGTCAGGATGATTGACGAGCGCGCAAATATCATTAAAATGGGTTTGCGCGGCCTGACGTTCCGTCAATTGGTTGATAAAGTGGGGATTGCCCCATTTCGCTAGAAATTCAAAGGGAGTCATGCCTGTTTTCTCCTAAAAGATTGATTGACAAAATTATAGTGCTATGCTATGTTTATCCCAAATGGAGGTTCGCATGTCAAAACCCGTGATTGACCCTAAAAAATCATACACATTTAGTGATTATTTCAAATTAAATCCACCTGTTGATAAATTAGCGGCTTATTTTGGCTATCAACATCAACTCAACAAATATATTTTGCCGCAAACAGCCATTGAATCCGCATCGGTTGCATCTCTAAAAAGCTATTTAGACGAAAATTTGCAACATGTCTATTTAACCAATGAAACCGCCCGCCGCGAAACCTTAGTTGCGCCCGTTGTTTTGGCTTTAGCCAAACGTCTTAACTTGGCTATTCGCATTGAACATCCCTTAGAGGTGAGCAAGCAACTCAAAGGCAAAATTGATTACTATTTGCAACACAATAACAGTTTATTGATTATTGAAGCCAAACATGACGATTTACCGCGTGGTTTCACCCAACTTATGGCTGAACTCATTGCCTTAGACCAGTGGTTAGATGAAGGGCAAAACCCGCTTTATGGAGCAGTAACCATAGGTAATATATGGCAATTTGGCATTTTAGACCGTACTACCAAAGTCATTACGCAAGATATTAACCTTTATCCCATTCCTGCCGACTTAGAGAAATTGTTAGGCATTTTGATTGCCATTTTAGAAGGAAAGTAAACTATGAAACGACCCATTATTGACCCTAATAAATCTTACACTTTTAGCGATTATTTTGAAATGAATATTCGCATTTATGAACTAACTGCCTATTTTGGTTATCAACATACCTTAATACCTTATGTACTACCACAAACTACGGTTGACATGACCTATTTTGCCTCATTGAAAACCCAGCTAGAAACTAATTTGAGATACATCTACTTAAGCAGTGAGGCTGCCCGCCGCGAAGCCTTAGTCGCGCCGATTTTATTTAGCTTGGCAGCCTATCTAAAAACTCCCGTTAACGTTGAATTTTCCTTAGAAGTTAGTAAACAACTGAAAGGCAAAATTGATTACTTTATCCAACGTCATAATCAATTATTGGTGATTGAGGCGAAACATGACGACCTAGATAAAGGCTTTAAGCAACTAACGGCTGAATTAATTGCCGTAGACCAATGGTTAGATGAAGGGATTACGCCCCTTTACGGTATTATTACATTAGGAAATGTTTGGCAATTTGGCATTTTAGACCGTAACACGAAACTTATCACCCAAGATACTAACCTTTATCCCATTCCTGCCGACTTAGAAAAATTGTTAGGCATTTTGATTGCTATTTTGGAAGGGAAATAACCCATGAAACGCCCCATTATTGACCCTAATAAATCTTACACTTTTAGCGATTATTTTGAGCTAAACCCACCGATTGATGACCTATTAGCCTATTTTGGCTATAATCATCAAGTGGAAATCTGCATCTTACCTCATATTACTCCAGATTTTAGCCTTTTTGAGAACTTACCCAACCAAATAACCGCGCATCTTAAAGTAGTTAATTTAGATAACGAAGCGGCAAGACGTGAATTATTGGTCGCACCTATTTTATTTCAAGTAGGGGTTTATCTGCAAGCTAAAGTAAGAGTAGAGTATAAACTTAACGCAGGGAAACAACTCAAGGGTAAAATAGATTATTACCTGCAACACCATAGTAATTTATTAATTATTGAAGCCAAACATGATGATTTATCACGCGGCTTCACCCAATTAGCCGTAGAATTGATTGCCCTAGACCAATGGTTAGACGAAGGAACATTACCTCTTTATGGTATCGTAACAGTCGGTGATGTCTGGCGATTTGGCATTTTAGACCGTACTACCAAGTTAATCACCCAAGATATTAACAGTTATCGCGTGCCTGCTGACTTACAAGAATTGTTAGGTATTTTGATTGCTATTTTGGAAGGTTTAACGCCATGACCATAGAAGTAACTCCAAAAATTACCGTTTGTTACCGTCATTCCCAAACCGAAACCAGCCTACGCTGTAATCGTTGTAATAAATATATATGCGCCAAGTGCGCCCAACGCTCGCCCGTTGGTTTTCGTTGCCCCGATTGCCTGGTGGAATTGGAAGACCGTTTTTATAGCAATGTCAAAGATGAGACTCTTAATCCCTTTGATAGAGCCTTAGCGCAACCTTTCTTTACATATCTGCTGATTGCCATTAATTTAGTGGTTTTCGCGGCGATGGAGCTACAAGGTGGCTCGACCAACGATGACGTGTTGATAAAATTTGGGGCGAATTATGGGCCACTCATGCTATGGGATAACCAATGGTGGCGGTTATTTACCTATATGTTTCTTCATATTGGAGTACAACATCTCGTCTTTAACACGATTGGCTTAATGGCCTTTGGCCTTGAATCGGAACGGTTATATGGGCAAGCTAAATTTATTACCATTTATTTACTCACGGGCTTATTTGGGGGGTTACTGAGTTTTGCGGTGCGTGGCCCCATGACCTTTTCGGCGGGCGCATCGGGGGCAATCTTTGGCATTATTGGCATGCAATTGGCCTTTTTTGCTTTTTACTATTACCGTTTAGGCGATTTTAGTAGCCAAAAGGTTAAATCCATGTTCACCTTAATTGGCGTGAGCTTAGTGTTAGGCGTTAGCGGCATCATGCCCGCCGATAATTGGGCGCACATGGGCGGCTTGGTCAGTGGAGTCATCTTAGGCTATTTGTTAGCTCCCCGTTATGCAGTTGACCAAACCAAAAGCCCGCGCCGTATTTATGACCGCGCCAGTTTTGTGCGGCGGTGGTGGGTGTCATTGTTGGCAATTTTGTTATTTATGGCAGGCACCTGGAATATGTCCAATTATTGGCAAAATAATTTTAATAACACGAAAGATTTAATAAATGACTTACGAGATTTAATAGAAAACCCACCACCCTCTCAACCTTAGCGACAACACGAGGAGATATTTTTGATATATTTCGTATTACAAAAGCCTTGAAACAAATCATTACTGAATAGGACTTACGCAAAACCGTTCATTTTGAGGAGTGACACACGCCCTCGTGTGTCACTGTTAGCACGAGGGCGTGCTAACTCCACGATTTTTGCGTAAGTCCTACTGAACTTACTTAACAAGATCAATTCATTATCGGAGACGATAGCAAGTAGACAGCCACCCCTTTCTACATTCTACCGCCTACTCATTACAAACCATGACCAACTCTCTGTGGTATAAAAATGCCATTTTTTACGAACTTCATATTCGCTCCTTCGCTGATAGCAACGGTGACGGCAAGGGCGACCTATTAGGCATTATTCCCAAACTTGACTATTTGAAAGATTTGGGCGTAGATTGCATTTGGCTGCTGCCCATGTTTGGCTCACCGTTGAAAGATGATGGTTACGATATATCAGATTATTTCAATATCCACTCTGATTACGGCACGGTAGAGGATTTTCAGTTATTGGTGAAAGAATCCCATGCACGTGGATTGCGAATCATTACCGATTTAGTCCTCAATCACACCTCTGACCAACACCCCTGGTTTATCGAATCTCGCAAATCGAAAGATAACCCTTACCGTGATTATTACGTTTGGAGTGACAATAATAAGAAATACGAAGGAGTCCGTATTATTTTTGTGGATACCGAACCCTCCAATTGGACGTATGACGAAACGTCAGGTCAATATTATTGGCATCGTTTTTATGCCAGCCAGCCCGACCTAAATTACGATAATCCCGAAGTGGCGGACAAAATGTTGGAGGTCATTCGCTTTTGGCTAGACATGGGCATTGATGGGTTTCGTGCCGACGCGGTGCCGTATCTCTTTGAGCGTGAAGGCACAAGTTGCGAAAATCTGCCCGAAACCCATGACTATCTCAAACGAGTGCGCGCCATGATGAATGAGCATTATCCTGACGCAATCTTACTTGGCGAGGCCAACATGTGGCCGCATGAATTGCGCCCCTATTTCAGTGGCGACCCCAATAACCCCGCCGTACCAGGCGATGAGTTTCACCTAGCCTTCCATTTTCCCGTCATGCCCCGCATTTTCAAAGGGTTAAAATTGGGCCGCGCCAATGACATTATTAACATTATGAACGACACGCCCGCTATTCCTTACAACTGTCAATGGTGTGTCTTTTTGCGTAATCATGATGAGTTGACATTAGAAATGGTGACGGAAGATGACCGCCAACTCATGTGGCAACTTTACGCGCCTGACCCCGCCATGAAACTCAATTTAGGGATTCGCCGCCGCTTAACCCCTTTGTTAGAGAATGACCGCCGCAAAATTGAACTCGCCAATGCCATTCTATTTAGTCTGCCTGGCGCGCCGATTATTTACTATGGTGACGAAATTGGCATGGGAGATAATATTGCTTTATTTGACCGCAACGGTGTCCGCACCCCCATGCAATGGACGGGTGAGCGCGGCGCGGGCTTCTCTACGGCTGACCCTAGCCAATTTTGGGCCCCGTTAATTGATGATGCGGTTTATGGTTATCAGCACATTAATGTGGCGAGTCAACAACATGAAGCCAACTCATTATTTAATTTGATGAAACACATGGTCGCGGTTCGTAAGAGTCTGTTCGTTCTTGGTTGGGGTGATTGCACTTTCTTACAACTAGACAACGAGACCATTTTAGCCTATCATCGCCACCATGAAAGTGAGCATTGCTTCATTATTTGCAACCTCAGCGACCAAAGCCAAACCATCACCCTGCCCCTCAGCGAGTTTGCAGGGCGCACGCCGCATGACCTCCTCCATGATAAAAGCCTCGCCCCCGTCACGACCAGTGAATATACCTTAACTTTAGCCCCGTATCAATATCATTGGTTGGCGTTTAAGTAAACCTATTGAGGAGTCCAAAGCCGTAGGCTTTGACCCAAAGCAAACAAAGCCTATGGCTTTGGACTCCATGAGGAAAAATACCCATGACTCCCAAACAAGTTTTAGAAAAATTAGCTCCCTTCAAAAGAAATTGTTATGTTCCTGTCACTCGCGCGGGGGCAAGTGACCTCACTGCCTCCAAGTTTTGTGGCATACCTTGGCTGGCTAAAGATGAAGCGTGGCCTATCTGCCCCAATTGCCAAAACCCCATGCAGCTATTTCTCCAACTGAATTTGGCGCATTGCCCCGAATTGCCTGACTATTGCCCAAAAACGGGATTATTACAGCTATTTTACTGTACTAATAAAACTAACAAATCAAGCTGCGAAGCTGATTGTGAAGCCTGGTATCCTTTTGCTAAAAGCACTTTAATACGCATTATTACGCCAGAGGGTGAGCCACAGCAATTTAAAAAATCTCCCGTAAAAAAGAGTTTCCCCACAAAAGAAATTATAAAATGGACATCCAAAGTGGATTATCCACAGCCAGATGGGGTAGATGCCCTTAATAAATTACTTAATAATAAGGAACAAGAAATTTTAGGGGATTTAGATTATCCCATTAACGATGATAAATTGTTAGGTTGGCCTGCTTGGATGCATGAGACAGAACACCCAACTTGTCCCAATTGCGGCGACCCCATGCCGTTACTTTTTCAAATTGCGGGTGATGCTAATTTGCCTTATACGCTTAATGAGATGGGCTGTGGATATATTACTCAATGTGTCAAACATCCTTATCAGTTAGCTTTTAGTTGGGTAGATTCCTAAATTATTAGAAATAAATGGGAGAAATGCCATGTATCAAATCAGTACAGTCAATTGGGAAATTGACCAATTGGTCAAAACAAAGTTGTTCCCTAATCAGCAGGCCGTTTTAAGACAAGCCTTACGGGCCTTATTTGAATTTCAGCCCGCTATAAGACGGCAAATGATTATTCGCGCTTACCTCATGGGCGATATTAGCCTCGGCAAAGGGGCTGAGTTAATGGGGGTTTCGCATGAAGAAATGAAAGACATCATCACCGAACAAGGCCATACCCTGCACTTTGGGCCTATTACAATAGATGAAGTCATGCAGGACGCGAACAATGCCTAACTATGTTTTTAACAATACGACTATTTCTAACTTCGCGGCGGTTGGACGGCTTGACTTGCTGGAAACTCATTATCGTGGAATTGCTTTTACCACCTTAGCCGTTAGTCATGAACTTCGTCGTGGCGTTCAAGCAGGATATAGTTACCTCGAATCAGCTTGGCAACAATTAGCAGAAATCAACCCTAACGGTTGGTTACATGTTTTAACCCCCACTTCGCCTCAAGAGTATCAACTCCAAGCCGAGTTTGACTTACTACTTGACCCAGGCGAAGCCGCATGTTTGGCCTTAGCCATTACCCGTCAATTTATTTTTATAACGGATGATTTAGCGGCGCGACGACTTGCCAAAGCCAGAAAAGTTCCCTTAACGGGTACATTGGGTATTCTTATCAAGCTGGTGCAAATAAATAGTCTTGCCTTAAATGAAGCTAACAATCTATTAACTAATATGATTCAATTACGGTATCATTCGCCTGTAACTCGTCTTGATGAGCTTGTAGAGCTATCACAAAAGTAGAGGAACTATCATCAACCTGTCCCGCCACCCAAATTGCGTCCCAAAATGGCGCGGTGGTGGCGGGAACGATTGAAAAATTTGTAATGATACAAAAGACCTCACAGGTTTTAGAAACCTGTGAGGTCTAAAAATTAAACAACGCAAAGGAGTATGTTCATGACCAGTAACACCCAATGGTGGCAGAAAGGCATTATTTATCAAGTTTACCCCCGTTCTTATCAAGACAGTAACGGGGACGGCATTGGCGATTTGCCAGGCATTACGCAACGGCTCGATTATATTAAGAGTCTCAATGTAGAAGCCCTGTGGATTTCGCCCATTTACCCCTCGCCCATGCATGATTTTGGCTATGATGTGGCGGATTATGTCGGGATTCATCCCATGTTCGGCACAATGGCTGACTTTGACCATTTGTTAGGCGAGGCACATGCACGCGGCTTAAAGGTTTTGTTAGACCTCGTACCTAATCACACCTCTGACGAACATGCCTGGTTTATCGAAAGCCGCCGCAGTCGTGATAATCCGAAACGGGATTGGTATATTTGGCGCGACCCCGCGCCCGATGGCGGCCCGCCCAATAATTGGCTGAGTTTCTTTGGCGGCCCCGCCTGGACATTTGATGAAAAAACGGGGCAATATTACATGCATCAATTTGTGAAGCAACAACCTGAACTCAATTATCGCAATCCTGCCGTCATGGACGCTTTGTTAGGCAGTATGCGATTTTGGTTGGATAAAGGGGTGGATGGCTTTCGGGTGGATGTGTTATGGTTGATGCTAAAAGATGACCAATTCCGCGATAATCCCCCGAACCCCGATTGGGATGGCGTTGTTCCCATTGGTTCATTATTGCAAACATATACAGCTGATGTGCCAGGGATTCATGACATTGTGCGGCAAATGCGGCAGGTGTTGGATAGTTACGAAGAGCGCATGATGGTCGGCGAAATTTACATGGAGATTGAAAAACTTGTGACCTATTATGGCGAACATTTAGATGAATGTCATTTGCCGTTTAATTTCCATCTAATTTCGAGCCGTTGGGAAGCCCCCATCATTCGTCAACTCATTGAGACTTATGAAGCAAACTTAACGGGTGGGCGTTGGCCGAATTGGGTTTTGGGCAACCATGACCAACACCGAGTCGCTACGCGAATTGGCGTACACCAAGCCCGCGTCGCTAATATGATGTTGCTAACGTTGCGCGGTACGCCGACCTGTTATTACGGTGATGAACTTGGCATGGAAGATGTGCCGATTCCGTTAGAATTGCTTCAAGACCCCGCCGCGCTCAATCAACCCGAAATTGCCCACATTGTTGGGCGCGACCCTGAACGCACTCCGATGCAATGGGACGACTCGCCCAATGCGGGCTTTGCGGCTGAGGGCGTGCAAACTTGGCTGCCTCTGGCGGCGGATTATCAAACTCGCAATGTGGCTAAACAAAATGCAGACCCCACCTCCATGCTCAATTTCTATCGTGTCCTGACTGCGTTACGTAATGCTGAACCCGCGCTGCATGCAGGGGATTACGCCACTGTAATGACAAGCCATAACGATGTTTTGGCTTATCGCCGTAGCGCGCCTGATGGTAATAATTTTGTGATAGTGCTTAACTTTAGTGACAATGACCTCACCTTAGATTTGAGCCAAGTGGCCTCCACCGCCACCATCGCCGTTGCCACCGACATGGAACGCGCAGGCACAGTGGATTTGAGCCAGTTGGCTTTGCATGGGAATGAAGGTTTGGTATTACGGTTATAAACCGCGAATGAAACGAAATGAATCCGCGAAAATACGCGAAGAAAAGCGAAGGGTTTGTTAATGTATCTTCGCGGATTCATAAAAAATATCTTAAATGAGTCAACGTCTTGTCTTTAATTCCATTGCCCAAGCTAAAGAAATCACCCCCTTTTTCATTGATGAAGTGGGCTTGGGTATTTGGCTTTATACGGCTGACCCCGCGTTATTGGCACAAGGGCAAGTCATTTCAGTTGTCCGCGAGGCCATTCACCTACCAAGTGTGGAGCAAACGGGACAGCCCATTGCGCCCACCTTACAAGCCGAGTTTATCCGCCGCGCTCAAGCCATCGGGCTGACTCATCTTAGCCATGCCACAGGTTATTGGACTCTGGCCGCGACAGGAGAACTGCAAACGGAGGCGGTTATCATTGCCTATAGCCCAACTCCCGTTGATACAAGCGATTTGTTAGAGTTAGCTGAATTTATTCGGTATGAGGGGCGACAGGAGGCGATAGCATGGGAGCAGCAGGGTGTAGTGTATCATTATCTAGGGTAAGACAGTGTTATAAATAAAAACGGTATAAATTCGGAGAAATATAATGAAAGCAGCAACCAGAGTCATTAAAGCAGGTTTGCCAGAAAAGAACCAAGGCGCAGCCTTTCTCGCTGGGCCAACGTTTGCTGGCCCATACCACCTCAGCGGAGACCCCGCCAGTTCAGCCTATCTGTACGGACGTTACCATAATCCCACCTGGACAGCTTACGAACAGGCCATTACGGAATTGGAAGGTGGGGCAGCCACGATTGTATATTCATCGGGCATGGCCGCCGTCGCCGCCATGCTTGGAACAACGCTTAAGGCGGGTGATAAATTGGTGATGTCCTCAGATGCCTATTATACCGCCCGCTTGGTTGCCAATGGTTTCTTTGCTACGCTTGGCGTAGAAATCCAATTTGCACCCACCGCAGGCAATGCCCAAAAAGAGCATTTAGTGGGGGCAAAATTGCTGTGGCTGGAATCCCCTAGTAACCCTAGTTTAGATGTTTGCGATATTGCGTTGTTGGCAGAGGCGGCGCATGCAGTGGGAGCGTTGGTGGTGGTGGATAATACCACGCCCTCTTGTCTGGGGCAACAGCCGTTATTATTGGGGGCGGACTTTTCGCTGTCATCAGATACTAAAGTTACTACAGGCCATAGCGACCTGATATTAGGGCATGTCTCGGTGAAAGATGAGGCATTGGGCGATAAATTGCGGACATGGCGCACCCAAATGGGGTCAATTCCTGGCCCGATGGAAGTTTGGCTGGCGCACCGTTCTTTGGCTACGCTGGATTTGCGGATTGAACGTCATGCTAAAAATGCGCTGGCGGTGGCGGAATTTCTGGCTACTCGCCCCGAAGTGACAGGGTTGCGCTACCCAGGTTTGCCCCACGACCCCGCCTATCCGATTGCTTCCCGCCAAATGAAGTTTTATGGCCCCGTCATTAGTTTTGAATTGGCGAACCAAAGCATGGCTGAAACATTCCTCAAGAATTGCGAGTTACTGATTGAAGCGACCAGCTTTGGGGGTCTACATACGATGGCTGAACGGCGGGCGCGTTGGGGCGGCGATAAAGTTTCTGAAGGTTTCATTCGCCTGAGCGTTGGCTGCGAGGACGCTGAGGATTTGATTGCTGATTTAACGCAGGCATTGGATAAGGCGTTATCATGATACCATGTCATAAATGAAATTTATCATCGTAAAAACAACATTATCTGATGTTTATCTTTATTTCGAGAAAGAAACGGGGCTAGGTTTATGCAACCTAGCCCCGTTTCATCTAGGCCGCCATTGCCATTTGCGGCGTAGCCACCTTACGAATTGGCTGAATCAAAATTTCCGCAGGAATACCTAACCCTTGATGTAGACGGCGAATCATGGGCAACGTAAGGACGCGGTGACGATGCAATATTTCACTAATTTTCGCTAAACTGCCAATGTAAGGTACTAAATCATGTTCAGTAAGTCCCCGACTCTCCATAAAGTAATACAAATAATTAATCGGGTCAGGTAAATCTATGGGATAATG
>JFJP01045245.1_pt1 | contig 12787 bp, 21 predicted proteins | sample 431651 | NCBI WGS metagenome assembly JFJP01 (sample SAMN02602958, study PRJNA72255) | Microbial mat metagenome, whole genome shotgun sequencing project. | biome: fresh water; feature: sink hole; material: water; isolation source: purple microbial (photo- and chemosynthetic) mats found in... | reverse complement strand
TATTGAAATCCATCAATAAAAGAATTATCAGTTTTATCAAAAAAGAATTCTTTTTTGATAAAACCTTCATTTAAATATTCTTTGAATGTATATACCATATAATTAATTTTATTGTATATATTTACAAGTATTTTTTTTTGATAATAACTAATTTTAATTATAAATTAGGTTTAGTAGCATCACGTTCATCATCATTGAAAAAATCCATAGATGCTGATTTTTCTAAATTTCCGAATGATCTACTTTTTGAATATCTAGTAGTAGCTGAACTTAAATTAGCAAAAGCATTATTTACACTACTCGAGTTAGCTGAATAATTCATTGAATTTGCTCCCGTTATATTCAAACTGTTTGCTATTTTAAATGCATCTTGATTAGCACCCAAATAAACAAAATCCAATCCGTTTTTTATTTTTTCTACTATTAAAGTTTTAATGGCATTATTAGAATATTCTACTGATGCATTTTCTTCTCCATCTGTAATTATAACTATTAAATTACTTTGATTCGGATAATTTAACATTTTTCCAGAAATGGAATTTATTGTTTTTCCTATAGCATCTAATAAAGCAGTAGAACCTCTGGGTATAAATGTTTTTTCTGTTAAAGGTTCAATTAATTTTATATCTACATCATCATATAATACATCATATTGATTATCAAATAAAATTATAGTTAATAATGTTTTAATAGAATTTATTTTTTGAGATTCTATATAAGCATTTACATTATTAATAGTTTCACGTGCAATTGATGCCATTGATCCTGATCTATCTAATATCATAGTAATTCGCATAATATTTGCATCGGAGTTAAATTCGGATAAATCTACTGATAAATCCACAAATTCATTTTTTAAATTTTCATTCATATTTTTTAATTTTCTATTGTTCCTTTTAACCAATTACTTCCAGATAATTTAGATAATAAATCCATTTCTTCAGTTGTTATTTTTTCTGGGATTTGAATTCTAACATTAACATATTGATTTCCATATATGTTAGAACTTGAATGTGGCATACCTTTTCCAGATAATTTAAGAATTTTATTATTTTGAATTCCTTTCTGGAGTTTCAGCGTAACATCTCCTTGTAACGTTGGTATAGTAACTTTAGTACCATATATAGAATCTAACAATCCTATATTTAAGTCATAATTAATATCTACACCATCTCTAGTAAATTTACTATGTTTAACGTAATTAATATAAACATATAAATCTCCACCAATACCATCTTTTGATAAGTTTCCATGACCTTTTAATAAAAGAGCATCATCTTCAATTCCTTTTGGTATTTTTAACTCAAATTGAAATGGAGATTTTACTAAACCAATACCATTACAAGATTTACATTTTTTCTCTATTACAGTACCTTCACCATTACAATGTGGGCATTGAGTTCTTATTATTTGAAATGCATTAGAGCCATCGATACTTTTGGTTGTTTCAACAAATCCGCTGCCATAACATACATTACATTTTGATGATCTAGTTCCAGATTCACATCCAGTTCCTAAACAATCATTGCACAATACATCTCTATTAATTTTTATAGTTTTATTTAATCCAGAAAATATTTCTTCTAATATTAAACTTATAGTAATTTTTAAATTACTACCAGGTTTTTTAGGTTTTGGTCTATTTCCAAAATTACCAAAATTGCTAAATGGATTATCATTAAAAAAAGAATCAAAATCATAAATATTACCTCTATTAAAATTTATTGGATTATCATATTTATGTCGTTTTTCATCATCAGATAAAACTTCATATGCTTCTGAAATTAATTTGAATTTTTCTTCAGCTTCTTTATTATCTGGATTTTTGTCTGGATGATATTCTTTAGCTTTAGATCTATATGCGGACTTTATTTCTTCTTTAGAAGCAGATTTTGAAACGTTTAATATGTCATAATAATCCTTTTTCATATTTTAATTTTAACATTATTATAATTAGCCCATTCAAATAGTTCATCGAGTTGTTGATTCCATTCATTTAAATTATTTGAATATTCTAAATTTTCTAATATATAATCAAATTCAGAATCATCTATTACATCAGAATATTCTGATAAAGTAACAAGAAAATCTCGTTTCATTTCATCTAAATTATTTTCACATTCTTCGGCAGAATATTCTGAATATTCATCCCATATACTTTCTAGATTTACTATTATTTTCTTACTCATATTTAAAAATTATTTTTTTATCGGAATTAAATTGACTTGCATACGCTTACCATCTATCGTTGGATATTTATCTGGTTTGTAGTATTTATCTAAGTCGGATATAAATTTAAGCATAATTCGTTCACCAATTTCTTTAAATTGAATTGTTCTGCCATTAAATGTTAATGTTATTTTCAATTTAAATTGTTTTTTATGAAATTCTTTAGCTTGATTTAATTTAACATTAAAATCATTATCTTCTATATTCGGAGATAATTTCAATTCTTTTATTACATTATTTTTTTGAGCTTTCTTTTGCTCTTGGTCTTTTTTCTTTTGTTCATACAAAAATTTTTCTTCATTAAAAATTCTGTATAAAGGATAATCACTTTTATCGGATATTAATACAAGATCCAATTCTAATTCATTTGCTAATTTTTTAGCATCATTAAATTCGTAAATTCCTGGAGATTCAATTTCTCCAATAAGTCTAATCAACATTAAGCGTATTTTTTAAATGTGTAAAATTATCAACAACAATATTTTTTAAACCATTCCATCTATTTATACAATACTCCGTATTATAATTAATACCTTCAACAAATTTTAATTGTTGTTCCAATCTATCAATTATAGTTATTTGCATTTCTTTACCCAATCCTAATATAATATTTTGAATTATATCATATTCGAAAATTTGACAAAAATCAGCATCTCTGATTATTTTTTCTGTTAATATACAATCTGAATTAGTTTTTTGATGAGGAAATTCAGTAACTATTATTAGATTAATAATATCAGTAGTTGTAATTGAATTTTCCACAAATAAATTTACATTAAAACTATGAAAATCTAAAAATCCATTTACAGAATTTTCAATATTATAAAAATCTTTATAATCTTTTAAATTAGCAACATGATTAAAATCATGAAATAATGATGCAATTATTAATTTATTTAAATCAACATCATTTAAATCTTCTGATTTGCCTATTAAATAAGAATATTTTGCAGTATTTAATAAATGGTTAAAATTATGATATGGATTATAATTACCTGAATTATTCTCCAATACAAATTTTAGACTACGTTGTAATAATTTATTAGAATTAACGTAGTCTAAAAATATTTTTGTTTGATACATATTTATTATGAATTTAAAAAGTTGTCGTCGTTAAATTTAGGATCTTCTGAATCGGTTAATAAATTAAAACCTTTTTGATCTTTATATAAATTTTCTCTTATATCAAGAGGTCTAGACATCTGTAAACCTTCTTCTGTTCTAGTTATAACACCATTAGATAATTTAACTATTAAATTAGAATTTAATAATTGGTCAACTGCTGGTTTACCATAAGTTTCAACTAATTTTTGGTATTGTTTACCACTACAATTTTGTAGAATAGTATACTGTAATTGTTGCATGTTTATTTTATTTTTTTAATATTAAAAATTTTATTTTAAAAAACGAAATTTTTTGTTATATATTCGAATCATTTTTAAAAATGTATCTTATTCTTTAACTTGCGCGAAGCTTGAAAATGTTCTATTACTGGTTTAATATTAGGAAACATATTAAAAAATGTATCATAAATATAAACATATTGAGGTTCTAAATTAATTACATCTAATGTATTAGTTTGTTTAAATATTTCAATAGCTTTACTAAGATTCCATTGTTCTAAATTTGTAGTATTGTTACCTTCATCAACATTTATATCATTCCAAATTTTTAATAGAGTTTTTATTTTATCATTATTCTTTAAAAATATAGTCCCACTTAAACATTCATCTTTTCTCCATTTAAAAGTTTGTGTTCTAACTGCTATATCGCAATTATAATCTCTAAATTCTGGAACATTTCTATGGAATATAGCATCACAATCTACATATAATAAATTCTCATTAAACTGATTTAAACATTCTAGTAGAAAAACTGCTTTATAACGTGTGTTTGCTTGCCAACTTCCTAAATTATCAACTCCTTTAATGTGATGTTTAATATTAAATTTTTTACAAGATTCTACTAATTTATCTTTCTCTTGTTCATACGGAGTATTTTTAGTATAATAACCAACAACTATAAAATCTACCATTTTGTTTATTTTTTTAAATTCCAGTACAGAGTTTAATGAACTATTTATACTACAACTTTTAATCTTAGAACTATTATAATTTTTTAACGATTCTATTAACGTTTCTTTAAATGAATTTATATTTTTCTCAAATTTATTTAAGTCTAATTTATATGAATTATGATAGTGAGTTCCATTATTAGAATTCATATCAAATCCTATTAAATTTATTTCTTTAAAATCTTTTAATAAAGCAAATTGAATAGCACAATATCCACTATTATTTCCATGACTAAAAGTTTCTATAGAATTTCCAAATGTATTATTATAAATTAAAAAGTTTGATTTTATTACAGTATTAAATGAAGATAAATCATATTTAATATTAAATATAGAATCATAATAATTTATACCATCATCAGTTTTTAATGCCCCACTAGATAAATTAAGAATAAATATTTTTTCTTTTATTTTTGTGTTGTTTAAATTAACTTTATTCTGTGATATAGTAGTATAATCCATTGTAATATAATAATCACATTCATCAAGTAATTCGACAGATTTATTAATTGTTATAATAGTACCTTTTAAATTTTTAACATTTATTTCATTAACAGATGGACCACCACCTATTATATAACAAATATCTTTAATGGAAGATTTAATAAGTTCTTCAACTTTAATAACTTCTTTTTCAATTTTAGGCATTTCTGATTTAGGTTCTATTTGTTTAGGAGGTTCTATTTGTTTAATTTCTATTGGTTTAGGTTCTATTAATTTGGATTTTTGTAAACTAAAAGAGGCAGAATGAATTTTTCTTTCACCTGCCTCTTTTAGTTTTTTATATTCTATTTTTATTGGTTCTATTTTAATTTTTGACATTAAAATGTTCTTATTTTAAATTTATTATCTGTTATCATTTTTGTTTTGTTTTCACTTTCTATAATTCTAACTCTTTCTAAGTTATCATCAATTTCTTCATAAACATTTGATATTTCAGTAGCATCTTCAGTTATTAATTCTTCCTTTTTAGTTGTAATGGGTTCTTGTGTTAAATTTTCAACAGGCTCATTTTCTATAACAGTTTCTTGAATTGGTTCTTCTATGACAGTTTCTGGAATTGATTCCATTTCAGAAATTCTCATATTCGGATTATTAATTACTAAATTTTTTGTAAATAATGAATGTAATTTTGGTTTACGTTTTCTTTTTTGTTTAGGCTCTATATCTTCTACTGTATCAACTTTTTCGACTTCTTCTGGAATAACATCTACAGTAATTTCTTCTGTTTTTTCAGTAATAACATTAGAATCTGCTGGCGAAAAATAATTTATTAATGATTTAACATACATTAAAGAAATAACTGGCAATGAACCACTCATCAAAAGTACTATAAATCTATTAGCCCAATCTTTTACTTTCCAAGGATTTTCAGAATTCCAATTAAAAAAATCTACAATTGCTATTGCTTTCTGCCCTTCAATTTTAATAGTGGTTGGTGAAAAATGTGGTAAATTAATGTCATTTAATGCATTATGTATATAATACCAAGATGTGTTTATATTTGCTACTATTTGTATACCAGTTAATAATATTATAAGTCCTAAAATTAAATCTTTATTTTGTTTTGCTAAAGTTCCATAAGTAATCAAGGATAATATTTGACCGATTTCAAAAGATATACCTACTAAAATACCGACGTATATACTATTGTGAAGTAAACTAAATAAACCTATACTACCAAAAATTGAAAGTGTTGAAGTTAAAATTGATAAAAATATAATTGCAAGTATATTAAATCTTAACCATTTAAGTTGACTAATGTTAAAAATGTCAAAATTTTGAAACATTTTATAATATGTATTTTTTCTAAATAAGTAAATTTTATGTCTATAAAAATATCTCCAATCATCAAATATTTAGATATTTCAGATGTTATAATTATCATAATTTCACCTTTTTTGATGAAAATATCTTCATCTCCACTATTTGGAATTTTAAGCTGATTAAATTCAATTGGTTGATTTTCAAACCATATGGAACTTATAAATTCCGTTATTGATGGATATACATAGTCTGCGATATAATCTACGTTATTTCTAACGTCGTATAATTTTATATCTATTTCAGATACATCGTCCAAATCTATTGGAGTTTTATCAACATTAGATAATGTTATGTTGATGTTGGTGTCTATGCCTTGATATATATTTTCATAACATGAAACAGAAACACCAACACTATCACAAAATTTTGTATTGGTTGAACATAACATTGTATTGGAGTTTTTTTATTTTGACAATTTTAATACATTGTCATTAATTTTTTTAAATTCTTTTTCTAAATTAAGAACTTGTTTTAAAGTTTTTTCATTAACAGTATTTAAAGAATCAATTTTATATTGGTATGAATTAGTAATTTCTTGAATTATATCTTTTAAAGAATCTTTTTCATCTTGAAGTTTAATAACTTTATCTTTAGATCCGAGTTGCATTAATTCAGTTTGGCTTTTAACTTGTTTTAAAATTTCATCATCTTCTATAGATTTAGTAGTAATAAAGGTAAATAAGCCAAATAAGAATATTAATCCTACAAAGATTCCTAAGTTTTTTTGAATAAAATCGTTTAGTTTTTTCATTTTTATAAATTGTTTTTTATTGATAACATTAAAAAATATAAACCCAATAAAATAGTAAAAAGTATATTAATCGGAAATAACCAATCAAATCCTTTGTCTATTTTATATGACATCAAAATTGAATATACATAACCATCATCATCTAATGGTAAAATTTCAACTCCGTCGTCAATTAATTCTCTTAAACCAATTTTTAAGAAAAATTCGTTATGTTTATCTAACTCTTCTGCACATCTATGTTTTTTAAAGTTGTCCATCATAGTTAAATATTGATTATAATAACTACTATAATCTTTTGAATTTTCTTCAAATTCATTTAATTTATTTTTAACATAGTTTATATCATATATATCCTCATCTTTAAAAGAAGCTATTAAACCTAATTGGTGTATCCAATTAATTTTAAATCCTCTTTTTATAAGTTCAGCCTTATTAGAATTTACTATATTTTTCCATATTAAATAATATTTAATAGTTGGAAATAGCTTTACGATATCAAGCATTTATATTTTATTTTATATATTTAAATTATTAAATAATCATCCATTTTTCTATTTTTAAAATGATTTAATAATTTTTCTTCAGTTTTAAGAATTCTATTCTTAACGAAAGATTCATTTATTAAATTATTTTTAGCAAATTGATTCTTTTTTAAACACAATTCTCTATATTTAAATTTATTATTGATATTAATATCACACTCATTTCTAAGTTTAACATATTCATCCATATAGTTTGAATTTATCTTATCTACAATCTGCAAAGGATTTAATTTATGTAAATATTTATACATAAATATTTTATAGTTTATTGGATTATCTGATAATAATTCCATTATTTCAGAATATAGTAGTTGTAATTTATCTTCATCAAATCTACCAATATTACTATTATCTTCCAATATATCGGATAAAGAAAAATTGTCATCTGGATCTGAACTTAATCCACCATCTAAACTAATATATTTTTTACGATTATTTAAATATGCTAAACATTCGTGTTTGGCGATTGCATAACACCAAGTATTAAATTCAGATAATTCAGAATCATATTTGTCTATTTTATTATAAATTCTATAAAATGTGTTTGATAAAATATCATCAGCAACATCATAATCTTTAACATATCCAAATATAAAATAGCGCAATCCATAATATAATTTATTATAGATTGCCGAAAAACTATTTTTATCTTTTTTAAAATCTTCTACTAATTGTTTATAATCCATTAAATATCAATTTTTTTAAAATATTGTTCATTGGTTTCAACTGTACTAACGTCTATTTTATTAAAGAAAGAATCCGTCTTAGTATAATAGAAATTTTCAGATCTTGTATATATTACCCCTTTACTTACATTTGGTAAATCTTTTATTAATTCATATTTAGTTCCATCAAAGATTTCGTTAAAAGTTTTAATAGAATCTATGCAATCATCAATCAATACAGGATACCCCCAAATATCATAAGATACATTTAATTTATTTGGTCTAATATTTAAATTATGTTTAAATTCTCCAAATCCATATAAATGAATTGTATCTTTGTTTTCCCAAACTTCTAAAGGATAATAACTTAATAATACATTTTTTTCTGGTATTTCTATTATCGGACTATCAAATGTTGAAATTTTCTTATATATGTGCATTACATCAAATATAAGTTTTTCAAACTTGTTATTTAAAAATACTATATGCCCATTTAATTTTTCCAAAGCTTCGGCGGTGGATTGTGAATCGTGAGCAAAATATCCTAGATGATATACTATATCATTATTCGATACTCTAGAATTCCAAGAATCTATTATAAAACTATTCATCTCTTGAACAGTCTTAAATTTATTTCTCGTTTCTAATTTTAAAGCAGAAGTTCTACCTATAAATGTATCAGATGTTACAAATATTTTACTATTTTCCGTTTTGTTTAACATATAAAGCGTATAAGATTTTTAAAGCTATTTTAGTATCTATTGTAATCATATCACTAGTCATAATATAATTATAGTAATCCATTCCAGTTTTAAACATTTCAAATACTGTCTTACCTCTATATTTTTGTTCAGAACCAAAATTAATTATGTATTTTCCATCTTGATTTAAAATTTTACCAGTTAAATCAAAATATTTTTCATTTGAAATATTAAGATTCGGATGATATAATAAACTAACATGCATTTCAAACATTTTATTTACATAATCTTCTATATTAGCTAAAACAAATGTTTTATTGGTAATTAATCTATAAGCACTTTCAAATGAATTTGGTTTAAATGTATCGAAATATAAAGTTTGTAAATCAGTTACATTTACCTTTTTATAATTTAAATATAAATTACATCTAGCAAATTCTGCTAACAACATTGGTAAATGGAAATTTTTAATATTATATCCAACTAAATCACATCCATCTATAAATCTAAATATTTCATTTGCATATGTTGAAAACTCACCAACATTTAAATTTTCTATAAATTCATTTGTAATTCCATTAACATTAGATGCTTCGTCAGAAATCTTTACTGAACCTGGATTAATATATTGTGAATATTCTTCGAATTCTGATTCTTCTATATTTGTATATTTTCTCAAATAGATTAATATTATTTTATCAGTTTTTATATTTACACCAGTAGTCTCTAATTTTAAATAAACCTTTGGTTTTTGTGTTGTCATATTTGTTAATATTAAAAACTAGATGAATGCATAACACACTCATCTAGTTTTATTTTGTTCTTTATTTTCTGTTAGAATCAGACATTGGCATGTTAAAATTTACTTTAGCTGCCGATAGAGCATTTTGAATATCTTCACCATGTTTAGAAATCATAGTTTCTTGTTTTAAGATAGTAGCTTTTGTATCTGCTAAAGATGCTTTAGTCATTTCCAATTCTTTACTTAACAGTTGAATTTGTAAATCATATTGAGATTTAATTTCTCGTTTTTCAAATACAAAACTTTTATTCAAAGAATCTTCTGCAGATTTTTTAGCAGCAGCTTCTAATGCTTGGATTTTTTCTGGAGTCATTTCTTCACTTAACAATTTATTTAAACGTTCAGTTTCAATTAATTCCATTTTCAATGATTTTGCAATAGTATCTGCAGTTGCTTTATTTTTATCTCTGATAGCAATCACGTGATCATACATCAATTTTTCTAAATCACGGTCATTCAATAATTTAGCATCTTCATATTGGTCTTTCAAAGATTCAATTTCTTCTGCTACTGAAATTTTTTGATTTTCCAATTTAGAATACAGATTTGCGATTGCTTCTTCTACTTCAATTTCTTTTGCTTTTAAATCATAACCAAGTTTAGATTTAGCATTTTCTACTTGTTCTTTTATATTTTCAAACGCTTCTGGCATTTGATTTAATTGAGCTAAAAATTTATTAGCACTTTCAATAGCATCCAATTGTAATTTTGCAATTGATACTTCATTCAAATTAGTTAATTCAGTTTTGCCACTCATAGTAGCTCCAGTTTTTGCTTTTCTTCCCATGTTAAAAAGGTTTATTTATGTTAAAAATCATTTAATTACCAATCAAAAGTCATAGATGTATAAAAATTATTTAGGCAATAAAGTTTAAATGTAACTTCATCTCCTAATGTTAAATTAAAACTTTTATCTTCTTTTAATGATTCCAATATTGAAAATACATCCCTAGTTTCACATTTTTGCATATAAAGCGGACCTTCATATAAGAACTCATCATCTCTTTTGAGATCAAAATCAGTTCTCCATGAGCACCCACCCATATTTAAATCTTTTGCCAATTCTAATGTTTCCCAGCGTTCATCTAAAGATATAATAGGATCTTTAAAATATTTTTCCAATTCTAATCTAGAATCATCTAAAATCTTTTTTAAATTTTGTAATTTTTCTTTCATATTTTATATTAATAAAAAGTTTTTATTTTGTTTCAATAAATTTATTCTCAAGTATATAAGGTTCTAAAATCTCTCTTATTACTTCTCCATGACATCTCTGTAGTGCACACCAGCAAATCAAATTTACAGTATTTTCTTGTAAATGTATTATTAAAATTTCATTTAATGCATTAATTATAAGAATATTTTTATTTGATATTTCTTTCAAAATATATTCTTTATAAGACTCTACTGCAACATCTCTGCTTTCAACTATGTATTTAGCCAACGTACCAGATTTATGTGTGTATGGATTTCCTAATACGCTTGGTCTACTAATTAAATAGTCGTAATCAGTTTTTTTATGTTTCTTTATATGTACTACATTAATCATTTGAAAAAATTGGTTAAATTTAAATTAAATACATCTTTTAAAGATACACTATCATATACTTCATTTAAAATATTTCCAGTAGAATCTAATATTATATTATCTAATTTAGCAGTTTGAATTATCAACCAACCAAATTCATAATTTCCATCTTTAGTTCTTTTAAACTTTATCGCTGTCAGTATCATGTTTTTCGATATTTAAATATAATAAATATAATATTGTACTTGCGCATAACATAATTATAATAAGATAATTAGCGTTAACAGAATTTCCATTAACAAGTGCAATATATAAATCTTTTACAGATAATCCTAACACAATCCACCATAATGTAATATGGTAATTATTTAATAAAAAGTTAATTAATCTCATTGAAATGTTGGTTTATTTGATTTTGTAAATTTACACATTTATAAATTTTATATTCATTATTGATATAATTAAAATTAGCAATTCTACAATTACCTATTTTAATATTAGTATATTTTTCTATTATGTATTTGTATATGTTCAATTGTAAAGAATAGTGGTAAAAATTAGCATCTATACATCTATTAAATGGATGTTTCATAGTTTTATTATTGTAAGATTCTAATTCTATTTTCTTCGAAGTTTTCCAATCCCACAATTCAACACAATTATCTTTTTTATTAAAAAATAATTGGTCAAATGTACCGACTACATTTAATTCGATAGAACCAACTGCAATTTCACTTGCTATATGAATTAAATTAGCAGATGCCTTTGATTTAAAATCATCTGCTAATATTATAAGTTTTTCTAATTCTGGATTTTTTATTTGTGGTAATTCGTATTTATGATTTAAATCGAATAAAGATTGTATATACTCATGAAATGGACTTCCTATATCATCGGTTGCAACTCTTGCAATTTCTTTCCATTCAGATAATATAGATTCTTTTGATACACCTTTTTCTTTAGCTTTATATTCTGCCCAAAAATCTTTTTTAAATTCTTCAGTAAATTGTTTTAACCAAGTAGTTACAGATGTGTCAAAAATATAATCATCAATTGAATATTTATGTGTTTCTTTATCAAATTTAATGGAATTGAAAACTTTTAATTCTTCTAATATTACATTAATATTCATTATACCATAAATTATGTGCAAAATTTTCAGAATTTCCTATATCATAATCTTCAGTAGCATTTCCATTTATTATAACATATTTACCACAATTACTTCCAATATCTTCATCTGCATATTGAATTTCAAATTCAACATCTGGAAATAATTCACTCAATTTAACGAAAACTTTTTCTGGTGTAGACCAGGCAGTTTCTAAAACAATATCACCATCTGATGATATCTGAGAATTATTTGAATTCCATTTAGTACCCCAATTATTTATAGACCAACTATACCAAGTATTCTCTCCATATATGGCTTCTTCGGAAGGCCCAATTCCACCTCTATAAATATTCTCTGGCATTGGTATAATTTTTTCGAAATCAAAATCTCTATTATCACTTTTAACAAGTTCAATTATTTTTTTATAATCTTCTCCACTAGAAGTTATAATCAATTTGTTCTTAACCCAATTTGGCATTTTAGATAAATTTAAAATTTGTTGCGAATAAGAGAATCGAACTCTTGCACTACAGGCTCTACCACTAAGCTAATTC
>JFJP01041652.1_pt1 | contig 12787 bp, 8 predicted proteins | sample 431651 | NCBI WGS metagenome assembly JFJP01 (sample SAMN02602958, study PRJNA72255) | Microbial mat metagenome, whole genome shotgun sequencing project. | biome: fresh water; feature: sink hole; material: water; isolation source: purple microbial (photo- and chemosynthetic) mats found in... | reverse complement strand
CAACAAATTGCCCGCGATAGCGGAGGGCAATTTGGCGTTTGAAATAGGTTAAATGAGTAAAACCTAACGGCGCTTTGCGCCGATTTTTTTTTGATAAATTCGCACAAAACATTTATTCAATTCAGTTTTGGCTGAAGCCAAATTAATGGGTTAATTTACAACGGCATTTATGCCGTTGTTAGTCAAAAAACAATTTTACAAAAGAGTGTTTTCTGATTAGCCGTAGCTTTTAAGCTACGGTCAGAATTACAACCATAGTGGGCTTTAGCCCAAAATACAATATCAAGTTATGATAGCAATATACATATTTAAAGCGCATTTAGTCACACGAATTACTAACCATGCCTATATCAGACATAAAACAACATAAAAAAAAGGAAAAACATTAATGCAAATAAAAACATTTATTATCCCAATTTTCGACAACGGTACCTTTCAAGACGAAGTAAACAGCTTTTTGCGAACGCATAAAGTTATAGAAATAGAAAAACAGCTTATAAAAAACGAAAAATCGTGCTATTGGAGTATTTTTATAACCTATTTAGAAGGAACAAAACCGGGTAATGAGCAGTTTCCGGCAAAAAAAGATTATAGGTTATTGCTAAACGAAGAAGAGTTTGCACGATTTTCGAAACTTAGAGTTGTACGAAAACAAATTGCAGCTACCGACGGTTTACAGGTATTTATGGTTTTTACCGAAGAAGAATTGTTTGAAATTGCAAAGCTCAAGGAGGTTAATAAAAGCAATTTACTTACAATAAAAGGAATAGGCGATAAAAAAATTGAAAAATTTGCAGACCGAATAATAGCCGCTTTAAACAATGAAAACCTTGGAACCAATTGATTTAATTTCGCAAATTGCCAACACCGAAAACCTGCTTTTGGCATTTTATAAAGCTCGCAAAACCAAAGACCACCGACCCGAAGTGCAAAACTACCGCAAAAACTTGTGGCAAAACCTTGCTATTCTAAAAAACGAAATAGAAACCGGGAATATTAACGTAGGCAATTACAACTATTTTACCATTACCGACCCCAAAAAGCGCGAAATATGTGCAGCATCATTTCACGAACGTATTTTGCACCATGCAATTATGAACGTGTGCCATATTTATTTCGAAGAATTTCAAACAGAAAACAGTTTTGCAAGCCGAATAAATAGAGGAACTTATGCGGCTTTAGAACTCGCATCACAATATAATGCCAAATACCAATGGTATTTAAAGCTCGATTTTCGTAAATATTTCAATTCAATTAATCGCGAAATACTTATAAATCAATTATACGAATTGATACCCGATACACGAGTTGTGCTTATGTTTTCGAAAATAATATATTCCGACAATCCGGCTTCTGAAACCGGTTTACCGATTGGTAACCTTACCAGCCAATATTTTGCCAATCATTTTTTAGCAATTGCCGATAAATTTGCTCAAAACGAATTAAAAACAGTAGCATACATTAGGTATATGGACGATGTTGTAATTTGGCATACAAGCAAATACGATTTAATGAAAATTGAAAGAAAATACCGTAATTTTGTTCAAAACACCTTAAAATTGAATTTAAAACCGGCATGTTTAAATACAACTTCGCAACCACTTGCTTTTTTAGGTTACAAACTTACCGGTAATAAAATAGCACTGCTTAAAAGGAGTAAAAGCCGTTTTGAAAAACAATTGATAAAAAAAAATCGATTACTTGAAAAAAATGTAATTTCGCAAAACGAATTTGTTCGATGTGCAAATTCTTTGGTTGCATTTGTTAAACATGCCGAAACTTTGGAATATAGAAAAACGTTCTTCGAAAAAATAAATAAAGGTAATTATTGTATGGAAGCTCTAACCGTGTAATACGCGGCGGCAGTTGGAACAACCCATTGTTCAACTGCCGTGTTGCTAACCGCAACAACAACGCCCCCGGCAACCGTAACAACAACATTGGTTTCCGTCCGGTTTTAGTCCCTTAGCTCACAGCAAACGATGGAGGTCGTACTGCACTGAACAAATAATTACCTGCATTCCGGCAATATTTGTCGGAATGCCCTTTTTTAACTGAATTACTGAACATTAGCCATAGCATCGCTTGGAGCGAGACTATGGCTACAAAATAAAACTAAGCATAAAACAATTATGTCCGAAAAACTCAAAGCCTTTATAAATAATTACGTACAGCTATCAGCCGACGAATGGCAAGCTGTGTTGCCATTTGTTCAGAAACGAAAACTAAAAAAAGGCGAAATTTTTATTGCTGAAAATTCCGTTCCCGACGAAATTGCATTTACACTTTCGGGCTTCATGCGGGTATATTTTAACCACGAAGGCAACGAAATTACGCGTGACATAACTCCGCTTAACTCTTTTGCTACGGCACTTCCGGCATTTATTCACCAAAAACCGTCGTACGAAATTATTTCGGCTATTACCGATTGCGATTTGTTGGTTATTAAGAAAAAAGATTTGGAGTATTTGTACGACAACTTTCCAAAATGGGAACGATTCGGGCGCAGAATTGTGGAAGATATGTTTGTTCAAGCGCAATATCGGTTGTACATGTTTATAACCAAAACCGCCGAAGAGCGTTATTTGTACTTAATGAAAAACAATCCTGATATTGTGCTAAACGTTCCTATGCAATACATTGCATCGTTTTTGGGAATCACCAAGCAATCGCTCAGCAGGCTACGGAAAGGAATTTGACCTGATTTTGTTTTTTTGAAAATAAATGAATTTAAGCCTAAAACGCTGCCGAGAGGCTTTCGCCAAGTCGGCAGGTTTTTCGGATTATGCTAAAATTCAAACAGATTTATAGCTTCGGATATACTTTCGGAAAATCGGAATTAAACCTTCGTTCGTTTGGTCGCTCGAGCATATGCCCCAAAAAATCGTAATACCGGTCGCTAAACTGAAAGCTTTCTTCGTTATAATAATAACTTGGCAACGGGAAATTTTCAATTTGTCCCATATCAATAGTCGAACAATTGTATTCTTCAATTTCGCGATAAGCAGTTACATTGGTTAAAACGGGCATTTTTCCGTAATCTTCGCGTATAAGCAAATCGAGTACTTTGTCCGACAAAATATTGCAAAAGCGTTTATCGTACATGGTGCATTCGCCCGAACGCGCATAATAACCGGTGTTTTGCGTGCGTGCGTCGATGCCGGTGCGTTTGCGAATTTCTTGTGCAACCACACCCGAAATTCCGCCCAAATGGTTGTGACCGTATTCGTCCAAATCGCTGCTGGCACAAACCAACTCGGTATTTCCGTTTTTTTCGTTGTACCAACGGGTTCCTTCGGCAACCGCTATAATTAAATACTGTCGTTTGTTATTATAATAGGCTTGTTTCACTTTTTCGAAGAAAATTTCTTTGCGTTCTTTCGTCATTTCAACCTCGGGTATTAGGCAAAACGTTGCACCTCCAAAAATAGAACTTCCGGTAAGCCAGCCGGCATCGCGCCCCATAATTTCCAACACCATAACACGCGAATGCGATTCGGCGGTGGTACGCAACATAGAAGTAAATTGCGCAATATTTATAGCTGCCGACGGAAAACCGGGGCAAAGCGAAGTTTCGTGAATATGTTCGTTTATGGTATGCAAGGTTCTGGTTCTAATATCGTTGTCGATGGTTTTTGGGAAACCGATAACCGAAATGCCTTCTTGTTCATACAATTTTTTGGCAGCACCGTTGGTATCATCGCCGCCAATAGATACCAGAACATCAATTTTATAGCGTTTTAAGTTACGCATCACTTGGTCGGTTCGGTCTATGGGGTTGTTTTTAGTCGGGAAAGGGTTGGTTCGGCTCGAAAGCAACGCCGTGCCACCGTACCAACCGTCGTAAGGCTGTCCGGTTAAATCTACAATATCGCCCTCGCCCAATAAGCCTTTCCAACCGCGCCTAATACCATATACCGTGTAACCTAATACCCCGGCACGGCATTTTATTGCTTCAATACTGGCATTTAGCGCCGATGTGTCGCCACCGCCGGTTAAAATTCCTAAGGTCTTGCCTTCAAATAATCGTTTTGTTTTCATTGTGTTTGTGTGTTGGTGTAAAAATACAAAATTATTGGTTTAAATCCAATTCAAGCTGTTTTTTTCGTTTGATTTACGTCAGGGTTTTAAAGTAAATTTATACGGCACTTTTTAAATTGAAAAACAACCCAAAAAATAGAATAGATCGAAAAAAAAGTGTACATTTGAATAAGCATTGCAAGCATTTCGGGGGTAGCATTAATCAACAAACTAACAGATTAAATTTTTCAAAAAAAATGAAAAACTTATTGATTTTTGTTGCCTTCGTGGTTTTTACCTTACAAATTAAAACCCAACCGGCAGTTTTAACTCCCAATATTGGTCATGCTTCGTGGGCATATGTACTCGCACTTTCACCCAACGAAAAATACTTTGCATCAGGCTCTTCCGATTTTTCGGTTATTTTGTGGAGCATTGAAACCGAACGAGTTATACGGCAATTTACCGGACACAGCGGGCTGGTAAATTCGGTTTGCTTTTCGCCCGACGGTTTATCGATTTTGAGCGGAAGTAGCGACGGAACCGCTATTTACAGCGATGTGCTTACCGGAAAAACCAAATTGGTTATAAAATCGAATTCAAAAAAAGTAATGAGTGTTGGCATTTCTCCAGACAACAAAACCGCAATTTACGGAACCGACGATGGTAAAGTTAACATGGTAAGCTTGGAAACCGGCGCAGTAGTTTATGCTTTGGATGGGCATCGGTTTACCGTGTGGTCGTCAGTTTTCTCAGCTGACGGAAAAATGGCACTTACCGCTTCGGGCGACAGTACCGCTATTGTCTGGGAAACCGAAACCGGTAAAAAATTACTAAGCCTTAAAGGACACAAGCACGGAATAAAACAAGCTTGTTTTTCGGCAAACGACCAACTTATTGCAACTGCTTCATGGGATAGCACATTAAAAATATGGAATGCAAAAACCGGAACAATAGTAAAAACGTTAAGAGGGCATAAAAGCCGTGTCGATTTTGTGAGTTTTGTGAACAATGATAAAACGCTGGTTTCGCGTGCCGGCGAATATGCCGAAACAAAAAACGATATGCGGGTTTGGGATTTTGCTACGGGTAAATGTATTAGGATACAACCTATATCGGGCGAGGAGCTTTCAGGGATTTACCTTTTTAAAAATGCCGACTTTTTATTGCTTAGCTTTGGCAAATCGGTAAATTTATACGACTTCAAGAAATTTGTAATTGTTAAATCTTTCGAAAGCAAAGGCTGTGGAGCAAGTTCGGTGGTTTATTCGCACGGCAATGCCAATTTTATATTTAGTTCGCACGAAAACAAAATAAAATATTGGGACATTAATTATGCTAAGCAGTTTTTTACGCTTAATGCTTTTGGGCATGTATTCGATATGGACATTTCGAACGATAATACCTATTTGCTTACCGGAGGGTTGGGGCCATTCCAAAGAAATTACAGTTTTAAAAATTTGGGCCTGTTTAATATTAATTCACGGCAGCGATTTGACGATTCGCTTCAATGTTATGGAAGTGTTTTTCAAGTTCAATTTTTGCCCGACAGCAACCAAATAGCTGTTGCCAACGATTATGTATTGCATATGTCGGTTCCCGATGGAAAATTATTGCGAGCTTTTAAAAACCATGCTTACCCGGTTTCGGCGCTTTGTTATTTGCCCAATGGCAAGCAATTTCTTTCCGGCTCGTGGGATAAAACCATGAAATTAGTTGATATTCAGAATAATAAAGTCGATTTAACTTTTTATGGGCACACCGGTTGGATAACCGAAATTTGTACTACTTCCGATGGAAAAACTGCCGTTTCTTGTTCGCACGATAATACACTGATAAGTTGGGATTTAACAACCGGCAACGTAAAAAAAATATTTCGCGGACACACTAATTATGTAAGAGCGTGTATTTTATCGCCCGATGAAAAATTCGTTATTTCGGCGTCAAGCGATAACTCTATTCGGTTTTGGGATATGAATTCGGGTACAGAAATTAAAAAACTAACAGGCCACTTTAGCGAAATACTGGACCTTGATATTTCAGCAAACAAAAAATTTTTGGTAAGCGCAAGCGGCGATGGCACGGTAAGGTTTTGGAATTTGGAAACCGGTAAAGAAATAATTATGCTGTTGGCTTCGCTTAATACCGACCAATGGATTGCCATAACCCCCGATGGATACTGGGATGGCTCGCCCGATTGTTCGAACTTAATTTCAATGGTTTTGGGCATGAATGTTTTTTCGATTGAACAGTTTGCCATTAAAAACAACCGACCCGATTTAATTTTGGAACGATTGGGTTCTGCCGACCAAGACCTTATAAACCATTACAATTACCGATACAAAAAACGCTTGCAAAAACTGAATTTATCCGCCGAACAACTCGACAGCAGTTTGCATGTTCCGGTTTCAAAAATTACTAATATTGTTCAACAGGCAAAATTGCTTACGCTTAATATAGAACTGTCCGATTCTGTTTTTCAACTAAAAACTTACCATGTTTTTGTAAATAATGTACCTGTTTATGGCGCAATTGGCAAAAGCACTTCAGGAAATACGCAAAAAGTAACCGAAATCATAGAACTGACCACCGGAACCAATAAAATTGAAGTTTCGTGCATTAACGAAAAAGGAACCGAATCCTACCGTGCTTTAACATCCGTTTTATATGAGAAACCAACGATTTCGAATTTATATTACCTCGGTTTTGGAGTTTCGACCTACGAAAATGCACAATTAAATTTAAGTTATGCACATAAGGATGCGTTAGATTTAGAACAAGTTTTTTTGAAAATGAAAGGGCGAAAATATACCGAAGTATTCACCAAAATATTGATAAACGAACAAGTTACAATTGAAAATATAAAAAAAGCCGGCGATTTTTTGAAAAACGCAAAACCCGACGATGTTTTTGTACTTTTTATTGCCGGACACGGAATGCACGATACCGACGAAAATGCAACCTATTATTATTTAACTTATAACACAAAATTAGATAGATTGTCCGAAACAGCCGCCAATTTTGAATTGATTGAAAGCTTACTGCAAGGCATTGCTCCACGTAACAAACTTTTTTTAATGGATGCTTGCGAATCGGGTGAAATAGACGAAGAGCAATCGGTACAATATTTGGCAACTGCCGGAAGTCGTGGTCTCAAATCGCGTGGATTTATTCCAACAAACCAACAACAAATTGCACCAAAAAGAAGCTATTTGCACCAAAAAGACCGCTATATTTATAACGATTTGCTTCGAAGGTCGGGAGCTATCGTATTTTCATCGTCAAAAGGCGGCGAACTTTCGTACGAATATTCCGATTTGGAAAACGGCTTATATACAGAGTTTATAATTAAAGCATTAACCACTCAGGAAGCCGATTCGGACAAAAATGGAGTAGTTTCAATTGACGAGCTGCGAACCTACGTAACTGCCCAAGTAGCAAAAGCTAGCGTCGAAGCGCAACACCCAACGGTAGACCGCGATAACTTATTTGTGAAATTCGGCTTTGGAATAAAATAAGGGAATGCGATAATTTTGTAATATGGAAATCTGATAATTTGATATTGCGAAACAACGCATCAAAAAAAGCAATTTGTTTTCTTTTTTTAATAGAAAACAAATTGCTTTAAAAGTAAATATCTTTTAACCAAAAAATTAAAGTTCCGAAGTAAACCTGAAATCAACTTTCGGATAATTCGATTGTGCCATTTGTAAGGCATATTGCGAATCGGCAATAAAAACATCGCGTCCGTGCTTATCAACCGCCATGTAGGCTTGTTTCTTATGTTTTAGGTCTTTCATATCGGCATCGGAACCGGTAACCCAGCAAGCTTTGTACACGGGCAATTGCTCGTAGCGTGCGGTGGCGTTATATTCGTGCTTTAGGCGGTATTCAATTACATCGAACTGCAAAGGACCAACGGTACCAATAATTTTTCGTCCGTTCGAGTTTTTTGTAAAAAGCTGTGCCACCCCTTCATCCATAAGTTGGTCTACACCTTTTGCTAATTGCTTCGATTTCATTGGGTCGCCATTTTCAATATAACGGAAAAATTCGGGCGAAAAGCTTGGCAAACCTCTGAAATGTATTTTTTCGCCCGAACTGATGGTATCGCCGATTTTAAAATTTCCGGTATCGTGCAAACCAACAATATCGCCGGCGAAAGCCTCGTCGATAACCGATTTTTTTGAAGCCATAAAAGCTGTTGGCGAACTGAATTTGAAAGTTTTGCCGGTGCCGGTATGCATGTAGTTGGTATTTCGTTCGAACATGCCCGAAACCACTTTTACAAACGCTATACGGTCGCGGTGGTTGGGATCCATGTTGGCATGAATTTTAAACACAAAACCGCTAAATGCTTCTTCTTCAGGTCGTACCAATCGCTCTTCTGCTTGTTTCGGCTGCGGTTTTGGTGCAATTTGAATAAAGCAATCCAATAATTCCTTCACTCCAAAATTATTTAGCGCACTGCCAAAAAACACCGGCGAAACCTCGGCTGCTTGGTAACTTTCAACCGAAAATTCGGGATAAACTCCGTGTACCAATTCGTAGTCGGCAAGCAGTGCTTTTGCTGCACGTTCGCCAATAAACGGAATAAAAGTTTCCTCGTCGAAACCGGTAATTTCAATGGGCTTTTCGGCGCGGTACTTATCGGTATCGGCAAAAAAGAACAGTTTTCTTTCGAATAAGTTATACACGCCTTGCAAGGTTTTACCCATACCTATTGGCCAACTTAGCGGATGAACTTTTATGCCTAATTTTTGTTCAATTTCGTCTAACAATTCAAAAGCATCTAAGCCTTCGCGGTCGAGTTTATTAATGAAAACAATAATGGGAATTTTGCGCATACGGCAAACGGCAACCAGTTTTTCGGTCTGTTCTTCAACACCTTTTGCTACGTCAATAACCACAATAACACTGTCTACGGCGGTTAGGGTTCGGTAGGTATCTTCGGCAAAGTCCTTGTGTCCGGGTGTGTCCAGAATATTAATTTTTACCTCATTATATTCAAACCCCATAACCGATGTAGCTACCGAAATACCGCGCTGGCGTTCAATTTCCATAAAGTCGGAAGTGGCACCTTTACGAATCTTGTTCGATTTAACGGCACCTGCCTCGCGAATTGCGCCGCCAAAAAGCAACAATTTCTCGGTTAAGGTTGTTTTACCGGCATCGGGGTGCGAAATAATGGCAAACGTTCTTCTTCTGTCAATTTCAAGTTGTAAACTCATGAATGCTTCAATTTTAAGCGTGCAAAAGTAGTATTTTTTACAGAATAAGAAAAATTAAAACCCTCTAAACACAATATAGCGTTTAACTCAATCAACGATTCTTTAATTAAGTTGCCTATATGTTTTATATCGTGGTCTAAGCCTACCGAAAAGCGCAACAAACCGGGCGACAAACCCATTTCGTGCTGGGTTTCCAATGGTACTTCCGACGAAGTGCTGCTTCCCGAATTGCTGAACAAGGTGCGGAAATAGCCTAAACTTACCGCCAAATAGCCCACGCCTTTTGCCTGCATGGTTTCCATCAGTTTCGAAGCTCGTTCTGCAGTTTCCATATCAATTGAAACCATGCCGCCATAACCAAATTCCGGATTCATAAGCCTGTTCATTACCGCAAAATCTTTATGGGTTTCGAATCCGGGATAGTTAATTTTCAGACCCAAATCGCGCATATATTGGGCCAAATAAGCAGCATTTTGACTGTGTTTTTGCATACGAATATGCAAGGTATGTAAGTTCTTTAAAATGCTCGAAGCACGCAGCGGGTCAAGTACCGGACCTAAAAGCATCGAAGTACCGGCGTTCAAATCAATCAGCGAATTGATAAATTCGTTCGAAGCACAAATAGCACCGGCTACGCAGTCGTTTTTACCGTTAATAAATTTGGTCATGCTATATACAACTATATGAGCACCAAGTTTATGAGCAGAAATCATGAGCGGTGTAAAAGTATTATCAACCACTAATTTAATATTGTGGGCATTTGCAATTTCGGCCAGGGCCGGAATGTCCGAAATACGCAGCAATGGGTTAGTCATTGATTCAGTATAAATAAGCTTGGTGTTGGGCTTAATAGAATCTTTTACTTGCTGTAAGTTAGTAATATCGACTAAAGTTACCGTAATGTTGAATTTTTGCAAATAATTAGCAAAAAAAGCATAGGTACCGCCATAAATGGTGCGACTGGCAACCAAGTGGTCGCCGGCATTGCAAAGTTGTAAAATTACGTTGGTAATAGCTGCCATACCCGAACCGGTAACCCAACCGGCTTCGCTGCCTTCGAGAGCTGCCATGGCATCGGCCAAGTACTTGTTCATAGGGTTCCAATGACGCGAATATAAGAAACAACCTTCGGTTTTACCTTCAAAGGTATCGGTCATGGTTTTTGAACCTAAAAAAGTAAAGGTTGCCGAATCGGTTATCGATGGGTTTACACCGCCAAATTCGCCGAATTGTTTTAATTCGAAAAGTGCTTTTGCAGAATCGTGTACCATAGGTGTTATTGTTTTAAATTGTGTTATAAATTTGCATACAAAGTTACAGTTTGTTCGTTTTATTATGTAAAAAAGTAAAATATTTCGTATTATTTCAATTTTCTCTTTATATATTTTATGTTTTTTCAAAAAAAACGTATTATTTTGTTTTTTATATGGTCATTTCAATCTGCATCACTTTCAGATTGTTATACTACTGAAAATAAACTAATTACAATAAATTTTCACCATGAGAAAGATTAATAGTGCTAATAATCAGTTAGATGACATGGATAGAGATATTTTAAAAATGCTGATAAAAAATGCGCGTGTGCCTTTTTTAAATATTGCCAAAAAATGCAAAATTTCGGGCGCAGCTGTGCATCAGCGTTTCAGGCGCATGAAACAAGCCGGAATTATAGGCGATTCGCATTTCAAATTAAACCCGAGCGCATTGGGTTACACCACGTGCTCGCTTATTGGGTTGCAATTTCAGATTACCGATGTAGGGAAACACGAAGAAATTTTCAATAGAATAATACGAATACCGGAAGTAGTTGAATGTTACCATATTACCGGCAGATATTCGCTATTTATAAAAGTATATACCAAAGGCAATGAAAGTTTAAAACGACTTATTATTGACCATTTACAGTCGATTCCGGAAATAACCAATACCGAAACCTTTATTTCGCTCGACGACGGTTTTATTCGCCAATTGCCAATTGATTAATAAATAGCAACTTCGGTAGGAGTGCAGCAAGCAAACCGATATACGATTTCGACCGCATAAGCATCGAATTACATGTTTTTTTGTATAAACAACTACATGAACCCGTAAATTGCATCCGTACAAACATTTTAAAACACCTCGTATTTGGTCGGTTGTTTTTTGTTGCTTTCTTTGATAATAAACAAATTTAAGTCGTTGCCTTCGTTCGAACTACCATAAGCATGCGCCCCAAACAGAAATATTTGTTCGGGATGGTAATTCCATACAACTCACGTTACAATTACATTTACTTTTGCTTGAGTAATCATTTTTTTGCTGCAATATGCTTACAAATTTGTTTTTAAATTCGAGTTTAAAAATTGAAAGCCCTAAAATAGGTACCGCACATTGAAATTGCATTTTCAAGGCTGAATTTTCGGCATGATTGCACTAATATTTTTTTTACGAAATAATAGGATTAATAGGCGCTAAAAAAGTACTTTTGAAACAGAATTTTCAATGTTTCAAAATAAAACATGTACCATGAAAACTTATTTACCTTTTTTATTGTTCTTAATTTTTTTTGTTGAAATGAATGCCCAAAACCGCGTAACGGGCAATGCCTATGCTTCGCGAAGCGAAGTAATAGCCCAAAACGGCATGGCTTGCACCAGCCACCCGCTGGCAAGCCAAGTGGCTATTGATATTTTGAAAAAAGGCGGCAACGCCATTGATGCCGCCATTGCCGCCAATGCTGTATTGGGGCTTATGGAACCTACCGGCAACGGAATAGGCGGCGATATTTTTGCCATTGTTTGGGATGCCAAAACCCAAAAGCTGCATGGTTTAAACGGCAGCGGTCGTTCGCCGTACAACTTGACTTTGGAGTATTTCAGAAAAAATAATATTACCAAAATTCCGTCGCACGGGGCGCTGCCGGTTTCGGTGCCGGGCTGTGTCGATGGTTGGTTTGAGTTAAATAAGAAGTTCGGCAGCCTGAAAATGTCCGAAATTCTTGCGCCTGCGGTTGATTATGCACGTAAAGGCTTTCCGGTTACCGAACTGATTGCTTACTATTGGCAAGGTTCAACTCGTTCGCTCTCAAAATACCCGAATTTTGTTGAAACCTATACTCTAAACGGAAAAGCACCCGAGAAAGGCGATATTTTCAAAAATCCGTATTTGGCAAATACCTTGGAAAAAATTGGAAAAGAAGGTCGCGATGCCTTTTATAAAGGCGAAATGGCAAAGGTTATGGCAGAGTTTATACAATCGCAAGGCGGTTTTTTAAGCGAGCGCGATTTGGCTGAGCATACTTCCGAATGGCTTGAACCGGTTTCGAGCAACTACCGAGGCTACGATGTTTGGGAACTTCCGCCCAACGGACAAGGTATTGCAGCGTTGCAAATTCTGAACATTTTGGAAGCTTACGACATAGCCAACATGGGTTTTGGAAGTAAGGAATACATCCATTTGTTTACCGAAGCAAAAAAACTGGCGTTCGAAGATCGTGCAAAATATTACGCCGACCCGGCTTTTAGCAAAATTCCTACTGCCGAACTTATTTCGAAAGC
>JFJP01039729.1_pt1 | contig 12788 bp, 11 predicted proteins | sample 431651 | NCBI WGS metagenome assembly JFJP01 (sample SAMN02602958, study PRJNA72255) | Microbial mat metagenome, whole genome shotgun sequencing project. | biome: fresh water; feature: sink hole; material: water; isolation source: purple microbial (photo- and chemosynthetic) mats found in... | reverse complement strand
GGGACCGTGCTCAAAAAAGCAATGATTTTATACTTGATACTTTGTTAAATTAACTTTGCTCCCTGGAAATAGTTTTTAGACTGGACTCATTCTTGATTAGGCCATGTCGCGAAAATGGCCCGCTCCAGCGCATTGTCGGGCCTGTTCTTTTGCGTAAATTTGGAAGCAAACCAATCATCCCAAAAGTACAATGGCAGACCTTACGACCCAATACATGGGCCTGGAGCTCAAAAATCCCCTGATCAAGGGAAGCTCCGCCCTGACCGAAAACCTGGATGGCGTCCTGGCCATGGAGAAGGCCGGGGTGGGCGCCGTGGTCTTGCGCTCGCTCTTCGAGGAGGAAATCGTCGAAGAGATGCAGGCAAGCCTCGACAGCATGAACACCAGCTCCGACCTCTTCCCCGAGCAGCCCGGCTACTACGAGCATCCCGCCCAATATGAGCCCCACAGCTCCGAGAAGTACCTCGACCTCATCGCCCAGAGCAAGAAGCGGACCTCCATCCCCATCATCGCCAGCATCAACTGCATCACCGCCGACGAGTGGACCTTCTACCCCCGGCTGGTTGAGCAGGCTGGCGCCGACGCCCTGGAGCTCAACGTCTTCCTCATGCCCTCCGACACCTCGCGCAAGGCCAGCAACAACGAGCAGATCTACTTCGACATCGCCCACACCATCACCCAGCAGGTCAGCATCCCCGTGGCCCTGAAGGTCGGCTACTTCTTCTCGAACGTGCCCTCCATGCTCAAGGAGCTCTCCGGCACCGACATCGACGCCCTGGTGCTCTTCAACCGCTTCTATTCGCCCGACTTCGACATCGACAAGCTCAGCGTTACCAGCTCCAGCGTGCTCAGCGCGCCCTCCGACCTGGCCACCTCCCTGCGCTGGATCTCCATCATGAGCGAGCGCGTCACCTGCGACCTCTGCGCCTCCACGGGCGTCCACGACGGCCCCGCGCTGGTCAAGCAGCTCCTCGCGGGCGCTGACGCCGTCCAGGCCGTCTCCACCTTCTACCGCCACGGCCCGCGCCGCGCCCAGGAGATGCTCGACTTCCTCAGCCAGTGGATGAACAAGAAAGGCTACCGCCGCCTGAGCGACTTCCGCGGGATGCTCAGCCAGAGCCGCAGCCAGAACCCCGCCGACTACGAGCGCACCCAGTTCCAGAAGTACTTCCGAGGCTACCGCCCCGAGCATTCCTTCTAGCCCCCCGCCGTCCGTCCGGCCCCGCGCCGGGCGGGCGATTTCTTCCTAGCCTCAGGCCTTGCGCATCAGGTAGGCGCGGAAGTCCGCGAAGTCCTTCGACAGGGGCGTGGCCACCTTGGGCAGGGCCATGCTGTGCGCCAGGCGCTCGGGCAGGGGCAGCTCCAGGCCCAGGGTCTGGTCCACGGCGTCCTTGAACTTGGCCGGATGCGCCGTGCCCAGCAGGATGCCCCGCTCGCCCGGGCGCAGGCCCTCGGCCAGGCCGTCGTAGGCCACCGCGCCGTGCGGGTCGATGACGTAGCCGTAGCGCTGGTGGATCTCCTTCATGCGCCGCCGCGTCTGCTCGTCCGTGGACCAGTGGCCGCTGAGTTGGGCGCGCATGGCCTCGACCTTGCCGCCGAAAAGGTCCAGCAGGCGGGCGAAGTTGCTGGGGTCGCCCACGTCCATGGCGTTCGAGAGGGTCGGGAGGGTCGGGCGGGCCTGGTAAACGCCCGTCTCCAGGTATTCGGGCACCACTTTGTTGGCGTTGGTGGCCACGATGAAGCGCCCGATGGGCAGTCCCATCCGCTGCGCGATCAGCCCTCCGGTGAGGTTGCCGAAATTGCCCGAGGGCACGCTCACGACCGTAGGGCGGGCGGAGTCGGGCAGTTGCGCCAAGGCCCGGAAGTAGTAGAACGACTGCGGGATGAGCCGGGCGATGTTGATGGAGTTGGCCGAGGTCAGGAACAGCGCGCGGTTCAGCTCCGGGTCGAGGAAGGCCTGCTTGACCAGCCGCTGGCAGTCGTCGAAGACGCCTTCCACCTCCAGGGCCTCGATGTTGTGGCCCATGGTGGTCAGTTGCGCCTCCTGTATCTTGCTGACTCCGCCCTTGGGGTAGAGCAGCACCACTTCGATGCCCGGCACTTTCAGGAATCCGCTGGCCACGGCGCTGCCCGTGTCGCCCGAGGTGGCCACCAGGATGCGGACCACGCGCTGCTGCCCGCGGTTGAAGTAGGCCAGCAGCCGGGCCATGAAGCGGGCGCCCACGTCCTTGAAGGCCAGGGTCGGGCCGTGCCAGAGCTCCAGCACGTGCCTGTCGTCGTCCAGCGGCACCAGGGGCGTGTCGAAGTCGAGCGCGTCCTCCACCAGGGCCTCGAGCTCCGGCTCGGGAATCTCGCCCTCGAACAGGGCCTTCGAGACCTCGAAGCCGATCTGGGCCAGGCTCAGCCTGGGCAGGCGCGAGAAAAACTCCTGCGGCAGGCGGGGCAGGCGCCGGGGCATGAAAAGGCCATTGTCGGCGGCCAGTCCTTTGACGACCGCGAAGGCCAGCGATACGTCCTGGCCGGGGCTGTTGGTGCTGTAATACATGGTGGGCAAGCGTTGGTTCGGGGCGACGTGTCGCACGGCCGCGAATCTGCGAATTTTGGCGCAAAGCGCGAAGCATTTCGCCCAACAAAATGACAGCCAAGGCTTTGCGGGGCATTTTACTTCGTTGGGCCAAGGCATTTTCGGGTCTGAAACTCTGCTGTATAAGATGTTCCGCCGGCCACGCCGATCGCCAGCTTTGGCTTATATTTGTGGACTTTTTCACCTTGGGCCGCCCCACCGTGGGCGTCCCGCAACCCGGATCCCCATTGGAACCACAGACCACAGAACTCAAGACAAGGCGGCTGTTCGCCCAGCCCTGGAAATACGGCGAAGGCTTCGTGCTGGCGGGCCTGCTCACGACCATCGGCTTCAGCCTGGAGGCCTTCTGGGGGCCGTCGGGGCTTTCGCAGATCGCTTTTCCGCACAACATTTACGTGGGCATCTTCTTCCTGTTTTTCGTGGGAAGCGCCAGCCTCATGTTCCGCAAGCATCCGCTGGTGCGCTGGTTCGGCACGGTGCACGCGGCCCTGACTTCCATCGCCAACTTCACCTTCCTGGTCTTTGTCATGGCCATGTTTCCGCAGGAGAACACGGCCTTTGGCGACATGGGCACGGTCGCGCCCTTCTTCAAGGCCATCGGGGCCACCCGCATGACCGAGAACTGGGCCTTCCTCTTCGGCCTGCTCTATTTCATGCTCTGCCTGGCCTTCGTGGCCTTCAAGCGCACGGTTCCGTTCAAGGCCAAGAACATCGGCTTCATCATCACGCACTTCGGGCTGCTGATCACCTTCTTCGCCTCCGCCCTGGGCTCGGCCGACCTCAAGCGGCTGATCATGGAGGTGGAGGAAGGCGGCCAAATCAACTGGCACGCCCACGACATGCAGATGGTCTATGAACTGCCCATCGGTGTGGAACTGATTGATTTCAAGGTCGATGAGTTCCTGCCCAAGATCAGCATCGTGGACGTACACGCCATGAAGCTGGTCTTGCAGGAAGGCAGCGCGCTGCCCATGGCCAAGACCGGACTGAAGGCCGAGCTGCTCGATTGGCAGTTGGAAGTCGTCGAGTTCCATCCGGAGGCCAAGCGCGACAGCCTGGGCAACTTCGTGCCGACCGACGAGTACGGCAACGCCCCGGCGGCCTACGTGCGCGCCTACCACGCGGGCCGCGCCGACGCTCGCGAAGGCTGGATAAGCTGCGGCAGCATCCAGGAAGACCCGCAGGCCCTGCGGCTGGACTTCGACCACTCGCTGCTGCTGCTCACGCCCGAGCCCGAGAAGTTCAGCTCCGAGGTCGTCCTCTACGGCTTCGACGGCTCCAGCACCCGCGAGACCGTCGAGGTGAACTGGCCCGTGGAGCTCTTCGGCTGGAAGATCTACCAGCTCAGCTACGATGCCGACATGGGCAAATGGTCGCGCAGCAGCGTGCTAGAGTTTGTGCGCGACCCCTGGCAGCCAGTGGTTTACTTCGGCCTTTTCCTGGTCCTGGCCGGCGCCATCGAAATGTTCTGGCTCGGCCAGCGCATCCGCCCCAAGGAAGAGCAAGAAGCCGACCCAGCGGACGGAAAACCTTGACCTCACAAGCCTCCACCCTCAAAAAAGCTACACCATGATCTGGCTCAACTTTCCCATCATCGCCCTGCTGGCCGGCCTGCTCTGGACCACGGGCATCGTCCTGAACCTCGTGCCCCGCAACGACGGCGCCCGCGCCCTGCGGCTCTCGGCCGACGCCGTCGTGCTGCTCGGCATCGGCGTGCTGGGCTCCTTCATCGTAGCGCTCTGGCTGCACCTCGAGCGCCCGCCCCTGCGCACCATGGGCGAGACCCGGCTCTGGTACTCGCTCTTCCTGACCACCATCGGCTTCCTGACCTACCTGCGCTGGCGCTACCGCTGGTTCCTGGCCCTGAGCCTTGGCATGGCCATCATCTTCCTGGTTGTCAACTACTTGAACCCAGATACCTACGACAAGACCCTGATGCCGGCCTTGCAAAGCCCCTGGTTCATCCCGCACGTCTCCATCATGCTGCTGTCTTACGCGCTGGTGGCGGCCTCGTCCATCGTCGGGGCCAAGGCCCTGTACCAGACCTACTTCGGGCAGTACGAGGCCGACACCCTGAAGCTGGCCGACAACCTGGTTTACATCGGCTTCGCCTTCCTGACCATCGGCGTCAGTTTCGGCGCGCTCTGGGCCAAGGAGGCCTGGGGGCACTACTGGACCTGGGATCCCAAGGAGACCTGGGCCCTGCTCACCTGGATTTCCTACCTTTCCTACATCCACTTCCGGTGGTTCCAGCCCGAAAAGCACCGGCTGCAGGCGTGGATCCTTTTCCTGGCCTTCTTCATCCTGCTCATGGCCTGGTTCGGCATCAACTACTTGCCTTCGGCCCAGAGCAGCGTCCACGTTTACAGCGGCAACATGTGAAATTGGTCCTTCTCGGGGGAAAAGAGTCGTTTCGATTGGGCAGGAAATGCCATTGCCCAGCACAACCATTTGGCATTTGTGCTATCTTGGCCACCGCATTTCCAAGCCATTTTCCATCGGGCCACCTGGAGCGCGGATGTTCGCGCTTTTCATTCCAAACTGCTGTTCGTCAGGGGTTTGAAGTTTTGGGCTTGGTATGCGCCACCCCAGCTCTTTTCAATCTCCCACAAAACTTGGATCATGGAAGAAACCGTTTTCAACTCATCCTTCAGGCGTATCACCTTCGAGATTGCCACCGGGCTCATGGTCAACCACTGGCATGAAGTCTCCGAAGAAGCCAACGACGCGGCGCTGCGCGAGGATTTTGCCTTGTCCTTGGAAAAGGGCATCGCCCCTTTCAAGCCGAGCTTGATCTTGCATGATCTCCGGCAGTTCAGATATACCATCCCCCCTGAGACCCAGGTATGGATCGATGAGAACATCAATGCCGCCGCCGTCCGGCTGGGCGTGAAAAAGGTAGCCTTCATCGTGCCGCACGATATTTTCACCCGCGTTTCCGTGGAGCAGGTCATGGAAGAGGGCGGAATCGGGCTGGTGCAGGTGGCCTACTTCGATACGATGGAAGATGCCCTGAACTGGCTCCGAAACTGATTTCCACACCCCAAGAGCATGAACAACATCTACATTTCCTACGCCTGGAAGGACAACAAATCCGCCTTGGGCCAAAGCCGCGAGGCCTTGGTGGACCGCATCTGCGACAAGCTCAACGAGCTGGGCTACAAGATCGTGCGCGACAAGGCCACGCTCACCCTGGGCGACAGCATCCGCGAGTTCATGCACGAGATCGGCAAGGGCAACTACGTCATCGTCGTGCTGAGCGACAAGTACCTCCGCTCGGAGTACTGCATGTTCGAGGCCGTGGAGATCATCCGCTCCAAAGGCTACGAGCAGCGGGTCTTCCCCATCGTGCTCTCCGACGCCGACATTTACAGCCACGACGGGCAGTTCGCCTACGTGGAGCACTGGCGCCAGCAGAAGCGCAAGATCCAGGAAATGGTCGATGGAATCCTGGACCGCGAGGACGACTTCGCCCTGATGGGAGTGGCCAAGAAGATCTACGAGATCGCGGATGGCATCGACGATTTCGTCAACTTCATCAGCGACAAGCTCAGCATCAACCCCGAGACCAACTTCGACGGCTTCATCGAGTCCATGACCCAGGTCATCCGCCGCGACAACGTGGCCACGCGCGCCCATCGCAGCATCCTGGTGGCGGGCACGGGCGCCTTCACGCTGCCCGACGAGATCCTCTGGGTCAGCCAGAGCCTGGGCAGGCGCATCGCCGAGCAGGGCTACAAGCTCATCACTGGCGGCTGGCAGGGCGTGGACTATGTGGTTTCCGAGGCCTTCGCGCAGGTCGTCATGGCCCAGGGGCAAAGGCTGTCCGACCGCCTGACGCAGGTGGTGCCCACCGGCCAGCAGCCCCAGTTCAAGGGAGGAAGCATCCGCCACGTGCCGCCCGGCCCCACCGAGTGGCTCGAAAGCCTGAAGGCCGCCGACCTGGTCATCCTGATCGGCGGGCAAGGGGGCACTTTCGAGACCTACCAGTACGCCGCCCAGGAGAACCTGCCCGTTCTGCCCATCGTCTGCACCAACGGCGACGCCAAGGCCGTGTTCGACCACATGCTCGAAAACTGGGCCAGCCAGGACCTGGGCAAGATCTCGCAAGAGCTTTTCAAATCGCTCAACCAGTACATCAACGATTCCAAGACGGCCGACGGGGTCTGCCAAGACGTGCTGGCCATCGCCGACGAGGTCATTTTCGCGCGCGAGGTGCTGCGGCCTTGATGTCCGTGATTTTTCCAAAGAAAACGGCCGCCTTCCGATGGGGAAAGGCGGCCGTCTTGTGTCGAAGCAACCAGAAAAGCTCAGGGAGCGACGTGCTTTTCGAGCTGGCGGATGAGGTTCTGGCCCCGGAGCGCGGTGGCGACGATCTTGCCTTCGCCGTCGATCAGGAAGTTGGCGGGGATGGAGTTGACGCCATAGAGGCGGGCGCCCTCGCTGCTCCAGCCTTTGAGGTCGCTGACGTGGTATTCCCATTCGAGCCCGTCCTGCTCGATGGCCCCGAGCCAGCCGGCGCGGTTGTTGTCGAGCGAGACGCTGAAGACGGTGAATCCTTCGGCGTTGCGGAAGGCCTTGTCCTTGAACTGGTTGTAGGCTTCAACGACAGTGGGGTTTTCCATGCGGCAGGGGCCGCACCACGAGGCCCAAAAGTCAACCAGCACCATCTTCCCGCGCAGGTCGGACAGCTTGAGCACCGTTCCGTCGGGCGAGGCGAAGGCCAGCTCGGGGGCGATTTCGCCGACGCGGGGCGTGTTGGGTTGCTCGGGGGCCACGAACTGGGGCTCCTGCTCGCGGTTGCTCAGGGCGATGGTGGCCAGGCCGACCACGAAGAGCAGGCCAACGGCGATGAATTTGAGTTTTCTCATGGGGAAGGAGGGAGTTGAGTTAAGAAACACGGCATATGCCAGCTTTCAGCGGCTTGTGGCCAGTTCGTTGAGCTTGCTTTCGAGGGCGGCGCCCCGGAGGTTGGTGGCCACGATCACGCCGCTCCCATCGACCAGGAAGTTGGTAGGAATGGCCCGGACTCCGTAGAGCGAGCTGGCAGTGCGTGCCCGGTCCCAGGTGTTGCTGGACCAGACCAGGCCGTCCTTGGTAATGGCCTCGCGCCAGGCGGCCTCGCTGTTGTCGAGCGAGATGCCCAGGACGGTGAAGCCTTGGCCGGATTTGAACTTCTTGTCTTTGAACTTGTTGTAGGCGGCCACCACGTGCGGGTTCTCCAGGCGGCAGGGGTAGCACCACGAGGCCCAGAAGTCGATGAGGACCATCTGGCCGCGCAGGTCGGACAGGCTGAGCTGCTCGCCCGACTGGCTTACCAGGGTGAAGTCGGGCGCCATGTTGCCCAAGGAGATGCCGACTTGCTGCTGCGAAGAAGCGAACGGAAGCCCTAGGGAAAGGAAGAGGAAGAGGAGGAGTAAATTTTTCGTCATGGGTTTGGGAAGGTTTTAGGTTGTGACGGAATCATGCGCCCAAAAAAAATGCCACCAGGGCAATGGCGGCTGCGAATTAACCTTTCCTTTGGGAATGGCCCACAAAAAAGGCCCTTGCCGAGCAAGAGCCTTAGAGTTTAGTATTCGATGTCCATGATTTCCAGTTCGAGCAGTCCGTTGGGCACTTGGATCTTGACCATGTCCCCGACGGTTTTGCCCATGATTCCCTTGGCGATGGGCGAGGAGACCGAGAGCTTCTTGGCCTTGAAATCGGCTTCGCTTTCGGGGACCAGGGTGTATTTCATCTGGCTTTTCTTTTTGAGGTCCTTGAGGGTGACGGTGGCCAGGACTTGCACCTTGCTTCGGTCGAGCTGCGACTGGTCGATGACGCGGGCGTTGCGGATCACTTCCTCGAGTTGGACGATCTTCATCTCCAACATGCCTTGGGCTTCCTTGGCTGCGTCGTACTCGGCGTTTTCCGACAGGTCGCCTTTGTCGCGGGCTTCGGCGATCTGCCGCGAAATGCGCGGGCGCTCGACATTCCGCATCTGGACCAGTTCTGATTTGAGCTTGTCCAAGCCCTCTTGGGTCATGTAATTCACTTTCGACATGCCAATTTGATTTTGATAGTTAATGTTCTTCGTGATTTTCCTGGCCAGGAGGCAAAGCGTTCCTGCCAAAAAGTTACCAGACCCACACCCATTTTGACAAATGGATGCGGGTCTGGTGGTCGCTGGTTTCGCGGTGGAAATGTCTTTGGGCAGTAGGCCTGGTTCAGGGGTCGGCCCGATGCCCCAAAGATAATCATTTTCGCGCAAAGGCGGCTTCCTTTGCCTGAAAAAAGCCGCGGCAGTCGGCCTTGGGCCTAGTTTTCAGAGGCTTGGCCACCGGACATTGGCTTGAGCACCCCTTCGAGCACGGTGCCCCGGAGCATGTTGCTGAACACCTCGGCCACGCTCTTGCCGCCCAGGATGGACAGCGGAGCCATGGCGGAGGCCATTTTCTCGGCCAGGGCCTTGTCGCCGAAGGCCTGCAAGGCCGCTATCAGGTCGGGGCTGAAGGCCTGGGCCTTCTGGCTCACGGCATCCACCTCGGCCTTCAGGCGCTCCAGCTCCTGGGCCATGCGCAGGGCGGCCAGCGCGATCGACTGCTCCTCGGAGGCCTTCTCGCGGCTGAGCTCCGAGTCGGCTATCTGGTTGAGCAGGCCCTCGCGGACCAGTTCGGAGTCGAGCTTGGCCTTGGCCGTCTGGTCGATCTTGCGCTGCTTGTCCAGCTCCACCTCCAGTTGCTTCTGGATGCGGGTTCGCTCCAGCTCCAGCTTTTGCAGCTCGCTGTTGTTGCGCTCTTCCTCGATCTGGCGGTTGAGCACCTCGATCTGGCTGGTATAGACTTGGGTGTTGCGGGTGGACTCGACCTCCACGCGGCGCCGCACGCTGCCATGCTCGGCCTCGAAGAGCATCTTCTCGACCGCGGCGTCCTGGATCTTGATGTTGAAGATTTCAACGTCGTAGATGCGCATCCCGTTTTCGCTGAAGAGGCCGCGGTTGCGCTTGCCTTGCTCGTCGGCCTTGCCCAGGATGATGTCGCGCAGGATGTCCATGCCCTCGGTGTAGAACTCCAGCACCGACAGCTTCTTGACGGCGTTGCGGATCACCGAGCGCATGTGGTCGGTCAGGAACTTGACGTAGTTCTCGACGTTGAACCACTTTTCGGGCTCGCCCTCGAAGTTGACCCGGTACGACAGGTGGACCGAGGCCGGGCAGAGGTCCTTGGTCTCAACGGTCACCATGTCCGAGACCTTGTTGTGCAGCACCCGCATGAAGACTGTGCGGATCAGCCGCTCGTCGGTCTTCGGCGTGCCCGTCGAAAGCTCCATGTACGAGAGCGTCTCGTCGTACTCGAGCAGGCAGGTCTGCGGCCCTACGACAACCTTCCGCGAGCCCGTCTTGCTCGTTACCAGGATGGCGTAGCCGGTCCAGACGTCCACCGTGACGGCGCCCTGGAACTTGGTGTCCAGCGTGATGGTGCGGGCCGTCATGAACGACTGCTCGCGCACGAACTCCTCGCCGGCGATGTAGGGCTTGGCCTTGCGCTCGGCAGCGCCGCCGGGGGCGGGGGCCGCGTACTTCTCGACCTGGCCCTTGGTCAGGAAGGCCTCGGACTTTTCGAGCGACGCCAAGTTGTTGAGCATCACGTTGTAGTCCTTCACGGCCTTGTTGCCCGGATACCACAGGTCGCACTGGTTGGGCGTCAGGATGCGCTGCACGATGACGGCCTCCCGCGGGTCGGGCAGGAACATGGCCGGGCCTTTCTTGAGCGAGATGAGGCCCGTCTTGCGGTTGAGGAAGTAGCGGCCCTCGCCGGGGGGAATGGCCACGGCTTGGTAGATTTCGTGCTCGCCGTACTTGATCAGGGCGTGTTCCTGCTGCGGGAAGTAGATCATCTGCTCCTTGCCCGTGATGAAGAGCTCCTGGCCGACCTTGTACTGCACGCCGCCTTCCTCGTAAGGCGAGATGACTTTCACGTAGATGCCGCTGATTTCGCTCAGCTCGATGGCCCTGAACTTGCGCATCCCGTCGTTGGTGAAAAAGGCCTCCGTCGGGTTCGGGATCACCACGTCCGGGCCTTTGATGTAGCGCTTGTTGCCGTTCTCGTCGAGCAGGATGCAGTACTCGAGCTTTTCGAGCGTGACCGCGTCGCGCACGTAGTTGCCCTTCTCGTCCGGCACGACCTCCAGGCCCGTGGGCGGGATGTAGAACGAGACCTCGGAGCCCTTGATGACCAGCAGCTTGCCTACCGAGAGGTCCGGCGCCTGGTTTTCGGCCAGGGTCTCCAGGGGCTTGTCGTCCGAGGGGTTTTGCGGCTTGATCACGGCGTTGCGCCAGTTCAGCCGCGCCTTTTCCTCCTCGTAAACCCGCACCACCAGGTACTGGTTCGAGCGCAGGCGGTGCCCCTTGATCACGCGCACCATCTGCCCCGGCCAGAGCGAGAAGAACAGCGGCCCCGGCAGGTTCACCTTGCGGCCCACCTCCAGGTTCGGCAGGTTGTTGGCCGTGCCCGGGGTCGGCTGCTTTCCGTCCTTGGGCGGGTTCTTGAGCATCACGTACCAGCCCTCGGGCACGGTCGTGAAGGTCTTGATGGCGTCGTCGAGGTTGCAGATGTTGAAGCGCTTGGTCTGCTCCTCGAAGAACACCGGCTGATCCGTGTTGGCCATGCTCGTCTTGAATGGCCCCACATAGGCCACGATGTGGCCCTTGGTCTGGTCGGAAATGTAGGCGTACTCGTTCGGTGCGAGCACCAGATCTCTCTCGCGGGTCGGGTTTGGCATTGACATGGGGTTTGATGGGGTTGTTATGGGCATTGCTTTCGGGGCGTTTACCCCTACAAGTTAAGCACAAGATCGCAGCCCCGCAAATTTTCTATCCATATTTTTTGGCCAGCGTTTCTTTTTGGGTAAATGCCTTGCCGCTCGCGCCCGCCGGGCCGCGGGCCTACCATTTGGGGGAACTTCCGCCGATTTGCCTATCTTCAAGCACCTTTTCCCGGATTGGCCCCAACGATTCCCAACCAAAACTTCTGCCATGCGCCCCGAACGCCTCCTGCTTCTGCCGCTTGTCTTCCTGGTGTTTTCCTGCGAGAAACCCCTGCCGCCGCCCGGGCCGGTGGAGCTCGAGCAGGGGCTTTTCATCGTCAACGAAGGCAACTTCACCTACGGCAACGCCAGCCTTTCCTTCTGGGACCTCGAGCGGGATACCGTCTTCGAGGATGTCTTCTTCGCGGCCAACGGCTACCCGCTGGGCGACGTGGCCTACAGCATGGCGCTGGTCGGGGGCAAGGCCTTCATCGTGGTCAACAACTCCGGCAAGGTGGTGGTGGCCGACCCCCGCGGCCTCCAGGTCCAAAAGACCTTGGGAGGACTGGTCTCCCCCCGGCAGATCCTGCCCATCGACGACTCGACGGCCTACGTCTCGGACCTGTATTCCACCCGGTTGAGCCTGCTCGACACCCGCCGGCTCGAGCTTCGGGGCGAGCTGGAGCTGGGCGCCACCTCCGAGGCCATGCTCCTTCACGAGGGCTTCGCCTACGTGGCCAACTGGTCGTTCGGCGAGTGGCTCTTCAAGGTCGATGCCCGCGCCCACCGCAAGGTCGATTCGCTGCGGGTGGCGCGCCAGCCCAACAGCATGGCCCTCGACGCGCAAGGCCAGCTCTGGCTGCTCAGCGACGGCGGCTTCCCCGGCATGCCCGGCGGCAAGCAGCCTTCCACCCTGACCCGCGTCCGCCTTTCCGACTTCCAGGTCACGCGCACGCTGGCGTGGCCCGACCCGCTGGCCTCCGCCACCGAGCTGCGCGCCAACGCCCGCGGCGACAGCCTCTTCTTCCTGCTCAACGGCACGGCGCCCGGCGCGCCCGGCGGCGTCTTCGTCCTGCCCATCGAGGCAGAGGCCATGCCCACGCGGCCCCTGGTCCACAGCCAGGGAAGGCTGTTCTACGGACTGGCCGTCCGCCCCTCCAACTCCGAGCTCTTCGTCAGCGACGCCCTCGACTACTTGCAGAAAGGCTGGGTCTTCCGCGCCTCGCCCGACGGCCGCCTGCTCGACTCCGTCCGCGTGGGCATCATCCCCGGCGCGTTCTGCTTTTACGACTGATGCCTTATTGCGTTCAAATGTGGTGGATTGCCTAGAAGGCTCGCCCAACCCCGAAGGGGTGTAATGATTGTAGAAAGCGAATCCAGTCCAAAGAGGAGAACCCCGAAGGGGTGACATTATCTTCCT
>JFJP01005780.1_pt1 | contig 12789 bp, 11 predicted proteins | sample 431651 | NCBI WGS metagenome assembly JFJP01 (sample SAMN02602958, study PRJNA72255) | Microbial mat metagenome, whole genome shotgun sequencing project. | biome: fresh water; feature: sink hole; material: water; isolation source: purple microbial (photo- and chemosynthetic) mats found in... | reverse complement strand
AGGCCATACAGTTCGCTGGTGCTAGCCTGGTAAAAGCGGGTTTTCTGCGCCAGTCCCAGGATGCGAATGGCCTCTAGCAGGCGCAGTGTGCCCATGCCATCCACATCTGCCGTGTACTCGGGGCTTTCAAAGCTGACTGCCACATGGCTTTGTGCGCCCAGGTTGTAGATCTCGTCGGGTTGAGTCAGCTGGATGATGCGGGTCAGGTTGCTGGAGTCGCTCAGGTCACCGTAGTGCAGCTTAAAGCGCGCATTGTCAATGTGTGGGTCCTGGTAAAGATGGTCCACCCGCTGCGTATTGAACGAACTGGCGCGGCGCTTGATGCCGTGGACGATGTAGCCCTTTTCAAGCAGAAATTCAGCCAGATAAGAGCCATCCTGACCGGTGATGCCAGTGATAAGTGCAGTCTTTTGTAGTTGCGTCATGGGTTCAATTTAAAATTTATGCTATCAAAAATATATCTATGACCCAATATTACGTCCAGGCTAGAAGCTGATTTCTTATGCAAATGTCATTTTTTCAGCGTTGCCTCGATCGGTATCGACAGAAATGACTGCGTTGGGAGGTGTGCGCGATGCCAAAAAATCTCGATACGCCAGGGCCAGCCCGTCGGCCAGTTGCACCTGTGCTGTCCATCCCAGTTGATTCAGTCGGCAACTGTCCATCAGCTTGCGCGGGCTACCGTCAGGCTTGCTTGGGTCGAAAGTGATCTGACCCGTGTAGTCCACCGCGCGGGCAACCTCATGGGCCAGTTCGGCAATGGTGATGTCGTGCCCAAAGCCGACATTGATGTGACTTAGCATCGGCCCGGTGTACTGGGCATGCACGGCTTTGGGCAAGTTCATCACAAACACGCAGGCTGCGGCCATGTCATCGACATACAAGAATTCGCGTCTTGGGGTACCGCTGCCCCAAATAGCCACCGCGGGTGCCAAACTGATTTTGGCCTCATGAAAGCGACGAATCAATGCCGGGATGACGTGACTGTTTTGCGGGTGATAGTTGTCGCCCGGGCCATAAAGGTTGGTTGGCATGACACTGCGGTAATCCACGCCGTGGCTGACTCCGTATTGCCGGTTGTAGCTCTCGCAGAGTTTGATGCCGGCGATTTTGGCAATCGCATAAGGCTCATTGGTGGGCTCCAGCGTGCCGGTTAACAAGGCTTCTTCGCGCATTGGCTGGGCCACATTGCGAGGGTAGATGCAACTTGAGCCCAAAAACAGCAGTTGACGAACGCCATTTTTGAAAGCCGCATCAATCACATTGGCCTGCACCATCAGGTTGTCGTAGATAAAGTCGGCCGGGTAGGTATTGTTGGCGTGAATGCCACCCACCCGAGCGGCTGCCAGGTAAACCTGCGTCGGCCGCTCAGCAGCAAAAAATGCTTGCACAGCGGGCTGATTGCATAAGTCAAGCTCGGCGTGACTGCGGCAAACAATTTGGCTGGCAGCCACACCTTGCCTGAGCAGCGTGCGCACAATGGCACTGCCCACCATGCCACGGTGACCCGCGACATAAATCTTTGCTTGCATAAACCCTCGTCTGGATGTGGAACTGCAACGACTTGTCAGCCCTTCGGCCGGGCTGATTGAGCAGCAGCGCAAGGCGTCACAACGTTCATTATCCGATGCAATGCGTCAGTCTGATTCTGTCAGACGCTGATTATCGCCAGCGAACTGCGCCTGTTGCCGTGCGTCGGTCATGGAAGGTCGCTGCAAAGACGCGCACTCAGTCAGTCTAAAAATGAATCCCTCGCATCATCTGCTGCAACGCCACTGCCTCCGGCGACAGCTTCGCCTTTGGCCCGCCGTCCCCGGCCTTGGTCCCTTTGGCAGCCGATGAGTCAGGAAACATGCGAAACGTCGTATTCATCACAATCTGCGCCACGCGTGGCAGCGCGGCGTGCAGAATTTGCCCGGTGATGCCCAGCCGGGTGGCAATGCGCACCGGCTTGAAGATGCAAGCCTGCGCAATCATGTCGGCGGCTTCTTCGGGGGCCAGCGTTGGCACGTTGTTGTACAGGCCGGTGGGCGCAATCATCGGCGTGCGCACCAGCGGCATGTTGATGGTGGTAAAGCTGATGCCCTGGTCAGCAAATTCGCTCGACGCACAGCGCGTCCAGGCATCGAGCGCCGCCTTGCTGGCCACATAGGCGCTAAAGCGTGGCGCATTGGTCAGCACGCCAATGCTGCTGATATTGACCACATGGCCCTTGCGCTTGGCCACCATGCCGGGCAGAAAGCCAGTAGTCACGCGCAGACTGCCAAAGTAGTTGAGCTGCATGGTGCGCTCGTAATCGTGAAAACGGTCATAGCTCGACTCGATGGCGCGGCGAATCGAGCGACCGGCGTTGTTGACCAAAAAGTCCACCCCGCCATGCTGCGCAATCACCTGTTTCACGAACGCCTCACACGCCTGTTGCTCGGCAATATCGACGGCATAGGCGACAAAACTGTAGCCCCGGGCTGCGGCCTCGGCGCACGCCTCGTCGAGCTTGGCCCGATCACGCGCGCATATCAAAGTAACGGCTCCAGCTTCCGCAAACTTGTGTGCCGCAGCCAAGCCAATGCCCGATGATCCGCCGGTGACCAGCACCACTTTGCCGGCCACCGTGCCGCGCAGTGAGCGGTCGATGTGCAGATCGGGGTCCAGATGGCGTTCCCAGTAATCCCACAGCCTCCACGCGTAGTCTTTCAGATTCGGGCACGCCACACCTGTTCCCTTGAGAGCGGCCAGCGTGTCGCGACAGTCAAAGCGTGTCGGGTAGTTGACAAACGTCAGCATGTCCTCGGGCAGCCCCAGGTCAGCCATGATGGCGTTGCGCACCCGGCGCACCGGGGCCAGCGCCATCAGGCCCTTTTTGACGCTGCGCGGTATAAATCCCAACAGCGCCGCGTTGACAAACAGGTTCATCTTGGGCGCGTGCGCGGCGCGGCTGAAGATGTCGAGCACATCGCCCACCCGGTAGCCCACTGGATCGACCAGGTGGTAGCACTTGCCAGCAATCCCACTCTGATGGCTGATGGCAGCCAAAGCATCCACCACAAAATCCACCGGCACGATGTTGATGCGCCCGCCCTCCAGGCCAATCGACGGTAGCCACGGTGGCAGCAACTGGCGCATGCGCTGGATCAGCTTGAAAAAATAATACGGCCCGTCAATCTTGTCCGTCTCACCGGTGCTGCTGTCCCCCACCACCATGGCCGGGCGATAGACCGACCACGGCACCTTGCACTCCTGGCGCACAATTTTTTCGCTCTCATGCTTGGTCATGAAGTACGGATGTTCGTAGTTTTCGGCTTCGTCAAACATGTCTTCGCGAAACACGCCCTCGTACAGCCCGGCCGCAGCAATCGACGACACATGGTGAAAATGCCCCGCCTCGATGGCTTTGGCCAGTTCCACCGTATTGCGCGTGCCGTCGATGTTGACCAGCGTCTGGCTGGCTTCGTCGGCACCCAGGTCGTAAATGGCCGCCAGGTGGTAAAAGTGGTCAATCTTGCCCTTGAGTAGTTTGATGTCCGCAACCGCGATACCAAGCTTCTTGGCGCTCAGGTCGCCAAACACCGGTAGCAGGCGCGCTGCACTGACGCCGCAAAACTCGCGCAGCGCTTTGACCTTGTCTTCGCTTTCCTTGCGAATCAGAACATAGACGACTGCGCCTTTGCGCTCAAGCAACTTCTTGACCAATCGCTTGCCAATAAAGCCGGTAGCACCGGTGACGAAATAAGGCATAAAAACTCCGTTGTAAGCCGCCATTTTTGCCGCAAAAGCCGCTCATGGCATTCAGCGTAAACCCGGGGACAGACGCAATCAGTTGCTGGCAAATTAGGAAGCCGACCCTACACCCTGCACGGCTCGCGCCCTACAGTTGCGCCACATGCAGGTCAACCGGCCTGCTGGCAACTCTTCACTTTTGCACCTAACCGGAGAACCCCATGGTCACCAAACTCAAGAAAACAGCCGCCGACAGCAAAGCCACTGTCGTCAAAGTCAAAGCCAGCAAAGCCACTGCCAGCAAGAAAACGGGAGTGGCTTTGGCTGATTCGGTTAAAGACTCAGCACAACAAATCTGGCAAGCCGGGCTTGGTGCCTTCACCAAGGCGCAGACTGAAGGCACCAAGGCATTTGAAGCGCTGGTGAAAGAAGGCGTGAGCTTCCAACGCAAGACGCAATCTGCCGCTGAAGAAAAAATCAATGAAGCTACACAAAAGATGACCAGCATGGCCACCGACATCTCCTCCAAGGCATCCGGACAATGGGACAAGCTTGAAACCATTTTTGAAGACCGGGTGGCCAAGGCTCTGAATAAACTTGGTGTGCCATCAGCCAAAGACATCAGCGCGCTGATTGCCCGCATTGACGAACTCAACGCCAGCGTGCAAAAGCTCAGCCCGGCCAAAGCCGCTGCCAAGCCTGCTGTAAAAGCCAGCACCAAGGCCGCTGCCCAGCCGACTGAAGTGCCTCCCGCTGAGGTCGCCACCCCAGTAGCCACCAAAAAGGCAGCAGCTAAAAAAGTGGCCCCGCGCAAGGTTGCTGCTCCGGTCGAAGCTGAGGAAAACCCTGTATAAAAAGTGCACGATCGGTCTTAAACTGCGAGACCATGAACGCCAAACCACCCCGGTCACCCCGAATTGCGCTGGCACTGGCGGGCGGTGGCCCACTCGGTGCCATCTACGAAATCGGTGCACTGTGTGCCTTGCAGGAGTCTCTGCAAGGCATCCACTTCAACCAGTTGCAGCACTATGTAGGCGTGTCGGCCGGTGGCTTTATTGCTGCTGCGCTAGCCAACAACATCACGCCGCTGCAACTGTGTGGCTTGTTCATTGAAGACCGCAAACACCAAACTGAAGCGTTTGACCCCGCCGTGCTGTTGCAGCCGGCGTTTGGAGAATTTTTTTCACGCGCACTGTTGCTGCCAGAACTGCTGCTGACGGGTGCCTGGCAGGGCACTGTCGGTCGCAAGTCCTTGATGCGGGCCCTCGAGCGCCTGAGCCCGGGCTTGCCCACTGGCCTGTTCTCCAACGCCCGCATCCATACCGAGTTGACGAAGTTGTTCAGCCGCCCGGGTCGCACCAATGATTTTCGTCAACTCAAGAGCCGCCTGACGCTGGTCGCCACCGACCTCGATGCCAGCCGCGCGGTGGCATTTGGCCGGCCTGGCTGGGACCATGTGCCCATTTCCAAAGCCGTGCAAGCCAGCGCCGCATTGCCAGGCTTGTTTCCGCCGGTTGAAATTGATGGCCAGCATTTTGTCGATGGTGCCCTGATCAAAACCATGCACGCCTCCATCGCGCTGGACGAAGGCGTTGACCTGATGCTGTGCGTCAACCCGCTGGTGCCCTTTGATGCCAGTGCGCCGCTGGCCGCAGACGACCGGTTGATGCCGTGGGCCGCGCCTGAGCCGATTCCCAGCATCGTCGCTGGCGGTTTGCCTGCGGTGCTGAGCCAGACTTTCCGCTCGTTGATCCATTCACGCATGGTGCTGGGCCTGAAAAACTACGAGCAAGCCTACCCGCGCACCGATATTGTGCTCATTGAGCCCAACCACCGCGACCCTGAGCTGTTTTTGGCCAACACCTTCAGCTACAGCCAGCGCCGCCACCTGGCCGAGCACGCTTACCAGCAAACCCGCCAGATGCTGCGCGCACGCCAAAGCAAGCTCGGCCGCAAACTGGGCTACCACGGCATCACTCTCAACCACGCATTGCTTGACGACACGCGCCGCCACCTGTGCCCGCCCAAATACCCCCCCACCCGCGTTGGCCAGTCGCTGACCAAACTGCACAACATCATGGAAAACCTGGGCCACCTGATCAGCACACCGGCTTCGCAAGGTCAGCCAACATGGTCGTAAAAAAGGCCCCCCGGCGCACTGCCGAGCGCATTCTTGAAGTCACGCTGTTGCTGTTCAACCGCTTTGGCGAGCCCAACGTTTCCACCACGCTGATATCGAGCGAACTCAACATCAGCCCGGGCAACCTGTATTACCACTACCCGGCAAAAGACGAACTGATCAACGCGTTGTTTGACCGCTTCGAGCGTGCGCTGACTGACTTGCTGGGGGCCAGCGACGATGTACGCAACGTCGAAGATGCCTGGTTTTTTCTGCACACGCTATTTGAGCTGATCTGGCAATACCGCTTTTTATACCGCGATCTCAACGACCTGCTGAGCAAGAACCGCCGCCTTGAAACCCATTTTCAGGCGGTGCTGAAAAACAAGACCCGCGCCGCGCGCAGCCTGCTCGACGGCATGCGCCGGGCCGGTGCCCTGCAAATGGATGCACGCGAGATCGAGGCCACCGCCACCAGCATGGTGGTGGTGTTGACCTATTGGCTCAGTTATGAGTACGTCCGAGACCCAAGACATGCACTGGAGACGGCCAACGCGCAAGCCGCCATGCTGCGCGGTGCCCAGCACGTGCTCAACCTGCTGGCCCCCTACCTTGCGCCAAATCAACGCGCGCATTTGATCAAACTGGCAGATGCCTACAATAAAGGCCAGATTGAATAACCGGTCCCGGAGACACCAATGGCCAGATGGATTGCCTTTCCCTATGCTGGCGACTACAGGTTTGATGCGGCAAGCGTGCAAAAACTTTGGCACCGGCTGCACGCAGGCGACCTGGAACCCATGCCGCAAGAGCCGCAGTTGCTGGCTGCCTGGGCTCATTTTCACAACGGTCATTTTTACCAGGCGGTGCAGGCGGGTCTGAGCCTGGGGCAAGCGGGTCTGAACCTGGCCAACAAGGCCAGCTGCATTTACGCAGCCTATCTGGAGCAGCACGAAGCCTGTCGGCTCGATATCTTCCTGACCGTGGCCGAACGTACCGAAGCGCAATTGCTGGAGCAGCCCGACAACCTCAACGCCCAATACTGGCGCGCCTTTGCACTGGGCCGCTACAGCCAGGGCATCAGCGTGGCCAAGGCACTGGCGCAGGGCATCGACAACAAAGTCAAGACCGACCTCGAAAACGTCATCCGCAGGCAACCCGCCCACGCCGATGCCCACGTGGTGCTGGGCAACTTTCACGCCGAAGTGATTGACAAGGTCGGCTCACTGATTGGTGCCATGGCTTACGGGGCCAACAAGGACATCGGGTTGAACCTGTTTGCCCGCGCCATGGAACTCAACAGCGCATCAGCCTTTTGCATGGTGGAATACGCGCGCGCCATGTTGATGCTCGAAGGCGAAGCCATGATGGACGAGGCCACACGCCTGTATCAGCTCGCTGCGCGCGGCAAGCCAATCGACGCGATGGAACGGCTCGAAGTCGAGTTGGCCAAAACCGAGCTGAACGACTGATGGGTTGTCTGTTTTATATGGTTTTTTGGCCTCTAGCCCATATATAGTAAGCGCTAACAGCTATATTATTTGCAGTAAATCAAAGACCCCACGGCAACATCAGGGTGAGCCAGCTGAGCTTCTCGAACTCGGGCGCAAATTGGTCAATGATGGCTTGCGGGTCCGGGCACAAGGTGGTGTCGCTGATGACCCCAAACTGCACCCCGCCGCCGTAGCTCAGGATCGACACCCCCAGGCCCACGCTGCCCGACTGTGGCACCCAGAACAGCGCCTGCTCCAGCGTGGCACCGCAAAACTGCATCTTCTCTCGCGGGCCAGGCACATTGGTCATCACGGCGGTGGTTTTTTTGGAAAACAGGCTGAGCATCGCGTCCTGCGCCGGTTTGACCAGCACGCCAGCCACCGCCAGCATGCCAAACGCAAGCAGCGGCTGCATGCTGCCTTTCAGGGCTGACATGCGCCGACGCACCTCAAACACCCGCTCCAGCGGGTTGTCCAGCCCCAGAGGTAGCACCACCGGTGCCAGTCCAAACTGGTTGCCCAGCTTGTAGGCCTGCGACATCGGGCGCAGATTCACCGGCACCATGGCGCGCACTTCCTTGCCCTGCACCGCATCGCCATGGCTTTTCAGATACTGCCCCATCGCCCCGGCCACACAAGCCAGCAGCACATCGTTAATCGAGCATTGCAACGCCTTGCTGACCGCACGCACCTCATCGAGCGCAATCGGCTTGCACCAGGCCACCCGCTTGGTCACACCCGGCATGCCCTTGAGCCGGGTGGGCGAGTCATCGGCCATCAGCGCCAGCGCGGCACCATCGCGCAGCACCTGGTAAGCCAGCCGGCCCACCTCGGCAGAGCCTGATTTGCCCTTGCTGTAACCGCTGGACAGCCACTTTTCAAGCACATTGCGCGGGTCGCCAATCGCCTCAAAGGCATGCACTGCGCCCTCACCGGCGATGGCCAGCGCTTTCACGGCGGCCACCGTCAGGGGCTCAATCAGGCTGTGGCTCATCCACTCCTCGGCCGCATCCCAGCCGTGCGGATGCGTGGCTGGTGCACGACGCTGTGGCGGGTCCTGACCGCCATCGACGAGTGTCTGGATCACCGAGATCAGCGCCAGCCCGTCGGCAATGCAGTGGTGAATGCGCACCAGCAGCGCCGAACCGCCGTCGTAATGCTCGATCAGCCGGAAGTCCCACAGTGGGTAGCGCGCATCCAGCGGCTGCATGGCCAGCTCGCCCAGGCGCTGTTGCAAGGCCTGCTCGGGGTGTTTCTTGGCCGAGGCGGGCAGTTTCTCACGCAGCACATGGCGGTGAATGTCAAAAGCGGTGTCGGTCACCCAACTCGCGCCGGTGGCATCTTGTTGCACCCGCTGCATAAAACGCGGATATTTCAGCAAGCGCTCTTCAATGCGGTCGCAGGTGGCCTGGTAGCTAACAGCAGGTTTGATGATCCACACACCCAGAATCATCATCAGGTTGCTGGGCGAATCCATACGCAGCCAGGCGGTATCGACACGGCTCATGCGTTCAACGGTGAAGGGGTGCGCAGCGGAGTTCGTCATGGCAATCGTGATGTTTTGAGAATAGTCCCTATTCTGGCGGTAAACACCCCCTTAAGATAGCTGTGTTTTACCCTGATACCAGCCCATCCACCTTGATTGAAAGAGACTCGCATGTCTGACCTCAAAACCAAATTCGAAGCTGCCGTGGCCAACTCCAAAAACTTGAGCGAACGCCCCGACAACATGACCCTGCTCAAGCTCTACGCCCTCTACAAACAGGCCAGCAGCGGCGACAACACCGATAAAAAGCCCGGCTTTACCGACATGGTGGGTCGCGCCAAGTGGGATGCCTGGAACGCGCTGAAAGGCACCGCCGGCACCGACGCAATGCAGCAATACATTGATTTGATTGAGTCGCTGAGCTGAATCAGGGGTTTTTTGCCGCCTTGGCGCGACGCGGCACAGCGGCTGGCTGCGCTGCGCTGTGCGTCAGCAAGGCATCGAGGTTCTTCACGATCTCGGCTTCAATGACCGATTTGAAAGCACCCAGCAAAAAGCCGAGCTGGGCGCGCAGTTCAAAATGCTGTTTGGTGACCTGTAGCGTGCCCGTCACGCCGCTGCGCACAAACGCAACTTCGTCACAGGTTTTGCCTTCGGTGTAAGTGCATTGCATGGCAAATTCGGCTTCGGCCTGCTCGGCCCACTGAAAAGCGATTTTGCGGGCCTTGTTCAAGCCCAGTGCATGCGCCCGATGAATGTGCAAGTCAGCCATGGCTTGTTCCTGAGTCCGATGTTGGTTGAGTGATGTGTTGTAAATATTCGCGGCGCTGCGCCGCCGGGTGGTCGGCAAGTTGTCGTACCGCATCATAAAACCTGGGCCAGTCACGCCCTTCACGCGCAAACAGGGCTTCAAAACCTGGCACCAAGTCATCGTAAGCGGCCACCGCAGCAAACGCAGCGTTGTTGGCCTGGGCCACCCAGGCATCAAACCCGCCGTAGCCACCCCAGCTGGCTTTGAGCTCGGCATAGGCTTTTCTGAACTCCTGCATAACATCATTTTTCATAGCTGTCATCGATTCTGCTGTATGGGATGGAGGCTGATTTTCCATATAAATTGCCGCTAGACGTTCGCGCGTGTGCCGGGTCAACGCCCGAAACTGCGCGCGGCGTGCCTCCACCAGGGCGTGGGCCTGGCGCGCCTGCGCACTGCCGTGACGCTCCAGCCAGAACTGTGCGCCCAGCCGCTCAACCGCCGTGGCAAAAGATTCATTGAACAGCGTGTCGTCCGGCACATACAACACCTGATGCGCCAATTCGTGGAACATCAAGCCGGCCAACTGCCCCTCGGGGAAATTGACAAAAGTGTTCAGCAGCGGGTCGCCGCCGGCCCAGTTCATCCAGCCCAGTGTGGAGTAGGCTGGCACACCATACATGCGCACTTCCAGCCCCTGCGTGCGCAACACGTCGGCCAGCGCCCGGGCATCCGCCTCATCAAAATAGCCCCGGTAGCCGACGCAGCCCGCCACCGGAAAACACCAGGTTTTCAGTGTCAGTGAAAACTCTGGCGCAGCCACCACGTTCCACACCGCGTAGGAGCGCTGCAGCTGGGAATAACGCTGATAACTGGCGTTGTCGGGCAGGTGCAGGTCAGTCACTGAAAAACGCCGCATGGACTGCGTCAGTTGCAAGCGCGCGCGCAACGCGGGCGGTGTGGCGGTATCGGCCAGCCATTCGTCAACTGGGCGCGCCGCCTGCATCAGCCGGGCATGGCCGCGGATCGACTGCCAGTAATACGCCATATCAGCGCAGCCTGACAGCAGCACTACCACCAGCAGCAGGCCCATGGGGCGCAACAGCTTGCCCGCCAAATCTGAACATCGCTTCATGGCGGTGCACCTGCGGGCACTGCCCTGACGCTGTGGCAAGATGACGTTTGTGTACTGCCGCACAGACAGGTCAGCGCCAGGCGACATAGCCTGCGAATCCACACACACCACACACGACAGAAAGCCATTCAAATGCTCTACAAGTTCAAGTCAAAGGTTACCGGGGACGTGATTATGTTGCAGCCGGGCGGCCAGCAGCTGCTGGAGATCATTGGCAAGCACAGCGCTGCCGAGCCCAGCGTCCAAGGCATTTTGCTACCCGAACAAATGGCGCAGGCGTTGACTCAGCTGGCCGACGCCATCACCCATGAAGAGGCCGCCCGCCGCGAGGCGATCGCCCAGGCGCAGGCCGAGCACCTGCCGCCACCCCGTTTTGAAGCCATCGGTCTGCGCCAGCGCGCCCTGCCTTTGATGGACATGATGCGTCAGTGCCAGCAGGCCGAGGTGCCAATCACCTGGGGCGTTTAACCCGGCGCCTTGCCACATCATCCCATTGGGCGCACTACGGCCCTATTGCAGCCCGATGCAAAAGCCGTGACCACCGAGGTGAACTTGTCAGTTAATATTGCTGCTCGAATTGACGTTTACGTCAACGTCAAACCAGGCAACCCGGCATGACTGCGGGTTGCGACAACAAGTCAAATTCATTTGTACGGAGACACCTCACCATGACCGACCTGTCTGCTGACTTCAAGGCCCTGGCCCAATACCGCCCAACGCACAAGGTGCGTTTCGTCACCGCCGCCAGCCTGTTTGACGGGCACGACGCGGCGATCAACATCATGCGCCGCATCCTGCAAAGCATGGGCGCCGAGGTGATTCATCTGGGGCACAACCGCAGTGTCGAGGAGGTCGTCACGGCGGCGTTGCAGGAAGACGCGCAGGGCATTGCCATCAGCTCGTACCAGGGCGGGCATGTGGAATACTTCAAGTACATGGTCGATCTGCTCAAAAGCCGGGGTGGCGAACACATTCAGGTGTTTGGCGGCGGCGGCGGCGTGATCGTGCCTAGTGAAATTGCCGAGCTGCAAGCCTACGGTGTCAAGCGCATCTACAGCCCCGAAGATGGCCAGCGCATGGGTCTGGCTGGCATGATTGGCGATATGGTGCAGCGCTGCGATACCGACATCACCAGCTTTGCGCCGACCACGCTGGAAGCCATTGCGGGCCACAGCGATGCGGCCTGGCGGGCGCTGGCGCAACTCATCACGCGGCTGGAGGCGGCCGCTGACCCAACGCAGGTGCAGGTCAAGAGTTCAGAGGGTTTTAGTGCTCTAGCCCTTGCCATGAGAGCGCAAGCAGCTACAAAGAAGATACCGGTTCTGGGTATTACCGGCACCGGTGGTGCAGGCAAGTCGAGCCTGACTGACGAGCTGATCCGCCGTTTGCGACTGGACCAGGGCGATGCGCTGCGGGTGGCGGTGATCTCAATTGACCCGTCGCGGCGCAAGAGTGGCGGTGCCTTGCTGGGCGACCGCATCCGCATGAACGCCATCAACCCGTGGGGCCACGGCCCGCGCGTTTTCATGCGTTCGCTGGCCACGCGCGACTTTGGTAGCGAGATCAGTGCTGCTTTGCCCGATGTGATTGCCGCCTGCAAAGTGGCTGGGTTTGACCTGATCATTGTGGAAACTTCGGGCATCGGCCAGGGCGATGCGGCCATCGTGCCACTGGTGGATGTGCCGCTGTATGTGATGACGCCTGAGTTTGGTGCGGCCAGCCAGCTCGAAAAAATCGACATGCTGGACTTTGCCGAGTTTGTCGCCATCAACAAGTTTGACCGCAAGGGCGCCAGCGACGCGTTGCGCGATGTGGCCAAACAGGTGCAGCGCAACCGCGAGGCGTTTGGTGTGCCACCCGAGCAGATGCCAGTGTTTGGCACGATGGCGGCGCGCTTTAACGACGATGGCGTGACCGCGCTGTACCAAGCGCTGATTGTCAGGCTGGGCGAACTGGGCTTGCCACTGACGGCTGCGCAGTTGCCAACGGTGAGCGTGCGCCACAGCACCAACCAAAGCCCGGTCGTGCCAGCGGCGCGCACGCGCTACCTGGCAGAAATCAGCGACACCGTGCGTGGCTACAAAAAAC
>JFJP01040594.1_pt1 | contig 12790 bp, 13 predicted proteins | sample 431651 | NCBI WGS metagenome assembly JFJP01 (sample SAMN02602958, study PRJNA72255) | Microbial mat metagenome, whole genome shotgun sequencing project. | biome: fresh water; feature: sink hole; material: water; isolation source: purple microbial (photo- and chemosynthetic) mats found in... | reverse complement strand
TTTGCAGAAACATTCCCGGCATCAGTTACCGCAGGGGCAACGAAAGAAAGGATAGTTCCAAACAATAATAGCATAGTTAAAAGTCTCATGCCTGACCTGAGTTTTGCCAGAAATGAAACAACCAGCGTCATTTTTTTAGTCATACTTTTAAGGTTAGAAGGTTTAAATAAATAAAATTATTAAATGTTTTCCGGTTAGTTAGAACGGAAAACCAATTGATAAGGAGGATTTATTTCTCCTTTGGATTTAAGGTTTTCTAGGTAGTACTATTCATAGGCAGGTAGGTTAGGTTAAAGGGTTAGTTAATAAAGTATATCTTAAGGTTATGCTTGTTACTGGGTTCTGGGTTCTGGGTTCTGGGTTCTGGGTTCTGATTACCGATTTTAATCTCTACAATTTTAATCAAATTTTAATATGCACATAATTGCATATCTCAAATGTAAAAAAAAAACAATACAAAGTACAAAAAAGTAAAAAAAGTTTTCATCCGGTACTGTATTCAGAGGCTATATAAATAAGTGCAGGGTATTGTTAATAAAATAACAATAAATCCATTAACCACTAAGGGGACACGAAGTTATAGAATTCAGCAATTTCCTTTGTGTTCTTAGTGAAACCTTTGTGTTCTTTGTGGTTAAAGGGATCTTTTTAGAAAAATGTAAATGGGTAAGAAATTAAACTCAGATATTGATAACCGGTTTGGTAGCATAACTCACCTCTTCATTTCTGTAATAGACTTTTTCGAGAAACAATCCGCTTGGGGGTGCTGTAAGTTTTGCAGGGAGATCTGATTTTATTTTGAAGAAAGAGGCTACATCGGCAGGCGATAAATTTCCTCTGCCTACTTCCACTAGTACGCCGGTCATTCTGCGTACCTGTTTCCATAAGAAATGCGATCCGACAACATGAAAGACAAGCATATCACCAAAATCGTTAACCTTTGCATGCATTATCTCTACTTTAGTCGATTGTTGTTCGGCATCTTCATCGGTGAAATACCTGTAATCTTTCAACCCCGGAAAGTGCTTTGCAGCTTCATTCATAAGGTTAATATCAAGCTGATCCTTAATCCACCACACGTACTTCTTTCCGAATGCTGTCCGTCTTCTGCTTATCTGATAAATATAACTTCGCGCATGAGCATCATGCCTTGCATGAAATTTTGGATGGGCTTCTTCGACATTCATAATGCAAATATCAGGAGGAAGCCTGTCGTTAATCCCGTATTTTATTTTGAGCAACGGGAGATCTGTTTCTACTCCCAGGTGAGCAACCTGTCCGGATGCATGCACTCCCCCATCGGTTCGTCCTGCTCCGAAGAGATCAAATTCCTCCGTTTTGAACAACTCCCTGCAGGCATCCATTATCTCACCCTGAATTGTCTTGCCGCCCTTCTGCATCTGCCAACCCGAATAACGGGTTCCTTCATATTCGATTGTAAGTTTGTATCTGGCCATTGTCGCTTTCAATTATATTATAAAGGTAGTATAAAAAATGAAATCAGTTTAAGGGGCCTGGGGGAGTAATGCGTCATAAGTATTAAAGATTGCTTCGTCGCTTCCCTCCTCGCAATGACCGACTTCTGTTTGGTGTCCGTCATTGCGAGTCCGACGAAGGAGGACGAAGCAATCTTTTTGATGCTTACGAATCACCCTCCTGTGTCCCGTCACATCTGAACTTAATTGACTTTCTGAATGTTTTACATTCAATTCTCTTTTAGTAAGTTTGTATTTCTATGTTTCTGAGCTTAAAGAATCTCAAAAAATGAAAAATAAATACATGAATCCATACATAGCCGGTACCCTGCTGGGGGGCTTAAGTATTGCGTTGTATCGGTTGTTGGTGCTGTAACCCCTGCCCATGCTGAAGAATCTATTTACTACAGCAAATATTTTGAGGATGGAAAGAAACCTCTTAAAAACTGGCTGGTCCTTGAGATTCTTGGTGTCCTGGCAGGTGGATTTATTTCGGGTGCGGTATCGAAAAGACTTAAGTTCAAAATTGAGAAATCACCCAATATTACAAACGCAAGAAGATTGATATTTGCTTTCCTTGGTGGGGTGTTCTTCGTATACGGAGCCCAGCTTGCCAGAGGCTGTACCAGCGGTGCTGCCCTTTCAGGAATGGCTGTTCTCTCGGTTGCCGGATTTGTTACAATGATGGCAATTTTCGGATCAGCATATTTTTTTGCATGGTTTTTCAGGAAGAATTGGATATGATAAGGCGCAAAGGCACAATGGCATAAAGGCACAATGGCTTAAGACATCAAAGCCGTTAAGCCGTTGCGCCCTTGAGCCTTTGAGCCAATTTAAATTATTAGTTAATTTTTAAGATATAAAATATGGGACCAATAACATCATTAATAGCAATGCCGGAATGGCTCGATCTGCTGATAGCTCTGCTTATCGGAATCGGATTCGGATTCGCTCTTGAACAGGCTGGATTCTCCTCAAGCAGGAAACTGGCCGGGATGTTCTACGGGTATGATACAACTGTTATCAAGGTGTTCTTCACAGCAGCCATTGTTGCCCTGGTGGGATCACAATTCCTAAGCTTTTTCGGATTACTCAATCTTAACCAGGTCTTTGTAAATGAGTTTTATGTTACTGCTTCTATTGTAGGGGGAGTAATTATGGGTGCCGGTTTTATTATGGGGGGATTTTGTCCGGGAACAGGACTAAGTGCTCTATCAATAGGTAAAATAGATGCAATGGTCTTCTTTGCCGGTGGCATGACAGGTGCTTTTCTTTTCGCGGAAACGTACCCTTACATCCAGAATCTAGCCAACGGTTCCTACAAAGGTCCGGTTAAAATCGATGAAGCACTGGGCGTTTCTCCGGGGCTCTTTACGTTTCTACTGATTGCAGCTGCTGCAGCAATGTTCTGGATTGCGGAACTGGCTGAGAAGAAATTCGCACGTCCGGATATTACAAACGAACTATAATATGTAAGCAATGAATATAAGACAAAAATACTCAGTTGTTCTCGTTAGTCTGGGATTAATAGTGGCCCTGCTCCCACTTACAGGCAACAGGTCCTTTACAGTGAAGCCAAATGATCTTTTAAGCGAAATCAATAATCAGGAATCAGTTTTTACAGTTGACCAGGTAGCCCGATTTATTGTATCTGAGGACAGTACCATACAATTAATTGATGTCAGGACACCGGAGGAATTTAAGGCATTTAATATTCCGGGGGCGATTAATGTTCCTTATAATGAACTTCTCACTTCTGATCCGGCTGCTTTATTTGGAAATCAGAATATTAAAAACATCTTCTACTCAAACGGGGATTTTGACTCCAACTACGCACTGATGGCAGCTAAAGGAATGAAGTATAATAATGTCTATATAATGAAGGGAGGATTGAATGAATGGTTTAATACTGTTATGAATTCTACCTTTACAGGTGAGACAATATCGGCCCGCGAAAACGCACTTTTTGAAACACGGACAAGGGCAAAAAGATTATTTACCGAAATCAACAGCCTTCCTGATAGCCTCAAACAGAAATTCTACGAGGCAAAGCATATGGAAGCAAAGAAGCTGGATGGGGGATGCGAGTGAAGGCAGGGGGAACGGGGCAGGGGGCAGTGAGCGTAGAGCGTAGAGCGTAAAGCTTAGAGCGGAAAACAAGAAGGAGGAAAACGACCGCAAGACCGCAAGACCGCAAGACTGCAAGACAACAGTAATTGAAATAAATACGAAATTAAGCCCCCTTCAGGGGGTTTGGGGGCAAAAAGATGCAAAAAATGAAACAATTAAAATTTGCTTTAATGATCCTGATCCCAGTAGTTATTCTGGTGATAATCAGATCAGTAAGCACCAATCATTTTCAACCTGATGCAAAGAAACTTGCTGAACCTTCGGTTTTGAGATCAAACCTGATCAGCGATGAAGAGATGGCAGCCATTTCAGGAAAGATCCTGCTCATTAATATGGGTGAAATTAATTCTGTAAGTCCCGGTATCGGTTCAAATACTGAAATACTGAATATCACAACTGATGAAATACTAAAAAAGCCAATTATCAGGAAGCTGAAGGGGTTTAACGGGAAAGTTATTCTGGCTTCACCTGATGAATCGGTTGCTCCAAGAATGTGGATGTTGCTGAGTCAGATGGGAATAGATAATTTATTTATACTTACAGCAGATAAGGAGAACGAATCCTTTAAAAACAAATTCCGGCCTGATACACTTACCAGACCGGAATTTTAGGCTAAGAAAAATTCAAAACTATTTTACTACTTCAAAATTATTTACATCTTCCTTTGTAAACGGTCCCCATGATAATTCTTTGCGCTGTGCAACCATCTTATTATACATAAAACTATTGTTTCCATACTTCAGAGTACTGGCATTATATCCAAATAATCTAAGATATGCGGTTGCAAAACCTGAATTATGACCAGTACCACAGTAAACTATAACCGTTTTATCTTCGGGTAATGAACCCATTTCTTCAGGAACTCCGAGGAAAGATTCAGGTTTATATCTGAATGCACCTGGAATATGTCCGCTTTCATACTTGTCTTTCCTTTCAAGGTTAATAACATAGTATTTTTGAGGATCAGCAAATACCTCATCTGCAGTCGTCAGCACATTCGCTGTTCCCTCTTCAAACACTTTTTTGAATCTTGCAGCACCGATCTCAGCACCTGTAGCCATACCAGTATTTAGTTCCGGTAATTTTTCAGGAGCTGATTTCTCATTGGCAGTAGTCTCAAGTTTAGGTTCATACTTTCCTGAAACATCCTTCAACCAGCCCGATTCTGCATTCTTAATGTTCCATGCGCTCATGCCCCACCTCATGGCATAAACGTTTCCGTACCCCATTAACCTGAGAAGACAGGTAGTATAGCTCGAAATCTGCCCGTCGTTACACACCATAACAATCTTATCAAACTCAAAAGGTTTAATTTTTGTTTCGAAGTATGAAGGCAAATCTTCAAAGCGCTTATTAACCGCTCCCTTAATATGACCTTCACTAAACTGTGCTACTGACCGGAGATCAATAACATGAATGTTCTTATCAAGACTCTCATGAACAACTGAGGCCTTAATAAGTGAAGGAAAAACGTTGCTGTTTATATAATCACCATTCTCCTTAAGATCTTTCAGCAGCAGTGAGGTCTCATTTCCGACAACAACAGGTTTTTTAACTTCCTGAACTACTACAGGGGTTTCCTTTTTTGCCTCTGTTTTATTGCCCGAACAACTGGTAAGAAGCATAGTTGCAGAAACTGCAAAAAGAGACAGACTATTAAGTAATTTCATATTAAGTTTAAATTAATGGCTTTCCTTTGTGACCTTTGTGAAAACCTTGGTGCCCTTTGTGGTTAAAAGTTTTACCACAAAGGAACACAAAGTACAACACTAAGGGACACAAAGGATTTATACTATTGTTTTACAGGAACAAGAACACGATCCTTATCATATCTGAGAGTCTCAGTACGCTGACCGGCTTCGTCGTATTTGTATTCGGTTATGGCAACACCCGACTGGGGATGATTCATAATGTTCCTGTCCTTGTCCATATTCTTCACTTCAACAAGAGCGCCATGAGCATCATAAGTATTCTGTGTTATAGGAATATTGTTACCCGTAACAAATTCATTATCCTGATCATAAACAACCATCTCGAGTAAGTAACCATTCTCATCAACTTTATTTACGCGTTTCGACCAGCCTCCGGAGAGATTTGACATTTGTCCGTACACATTGAAAACTGAAAACCCAAGAAGATCACCATGTTCATTATTATCAAAAATAAAATAAGAAACTCCTATATCGCCGCAGTTTTCTGCTGTGCAGTTATAAAGAGTATCAGCCATATAGTTGGCAAGTCTGGTTACGTAACCTTTTTCATTATAACTGAATCTGAGCTCGAAAAACGGACAGAAAGGATTCATAACTGTCTCAACACCTGCAAGATTGTATCTGAGTTCACGTACCATTCCGTCGGGAAGTATACTCCATACCCATGAATGAATACTGTTTCTGTTTTCAACAGGTGAACCATCTTTGCCAAAGAATTTAAGACCGGTTCTTACACCTTTTGCGTCGAGTGTATACTCATACGTATAAGCGCCTCCAGACTCAATCTGGGCGTTATCTTTATTGAAAAAACGTTTTATCTGCTTATTATCAGGAGTATATTCGTATGTTACCTTTGCAGCACCACCCATTGATGAATAGCCAAGCAGGACATCATTTCTGACAAACTCGACAGATACCAGACGACCGGAATCATCATAGGTAAACTTATAATTATTTACAGTTTTTGCTTCGTCGGCTGTCAGAGGATGTGTTCCTTTTTCAGTATCAAACGGAGTTTCCGAGAACTGAAGGTTTCTGTAATACTCAACACCTGATTTAAGATTTTTCTGATTTGTGTTACCGGTACAGGATACAATCATTATCCCGATTACAAGCGAAAGAATTACCGGAAATGCGAGTCTGTTCATTTTCATACTATTATCAGTTTTGGTTTAAAATTGAATTTCAAATACTATTTTTATGGCTCATTTAATTGTAATTTAAAAACTAATCTATTTATTAAGATGCACTTGTATAATAACAAATATAATGATGAATTGTTTAATACCTGGATTAAACCTTTTATAAATATTTTCATCAAAGAATCGGAAAGACAAAACATAAAATCATTTTGCTATGAAAGCTTTTATAAAAATAATCTGTTTAGTTATTGTGGTATTCCTCCTATCAGTCAGTATTATAGCGGCTCAGGAGACATCTAATACTGAAACCAGTTCGAAATCTGTCAGAGCATTCCTTACTGCAGAGCAAAAGGCCGAATTGAAGTTAAACAGGGAAAAGCAGATTGAATTCAGGAACCAGTTCCGGGAGACCTTAAGCGAAAATCAGCTCGGGATCTTAACTGATCCAAGACTAACCAGAGAGGCAAAGATTAGTTCTCTCCGGGCGTCTTTATCGGACAATCAGGTAAATCTCATCAAATCAAACAGAAAGCAGATAAGAACAGGAAACGTTGCCTTTAGAAATACACTAACTGAGCAACAAAGACTCAGGATAAGGAGAATGGCTATTTCAAGGGCACAACAAAACAGAGCAGTATACTTCAGAGCCCGGCTTAAAAACAGATTGAAAAGAATATAACAACGATTTTATAAGCGACATCATATATGAAAAGTATAAAAATCATTATCCTGCTAATACTATTGTCTCTTTCTGCCAAAGGCCAGGAAGAGACTGTTGATCTGTTGCTGGATGAATTTCTGTTCGGAACAAGTTCACAGGATTCACTTATTGAGGCCATTCTGATAAATGATACTGATATAAGTGATCTCATCAGTGCATTAAATAGTTACAAATATATATATGCAAGAAGTGAGTTTGAGAACAAAACATATTTTTCAGGTCAGGATCTGGGTATTGACCAGTACAATATTTCAAGTCATGTATTCTATCAGTCTCCAAAGGGATTAAACATTGGTGCGGCAGGTATAGTTTACAGTGGATTCAAACCAAAATTTAATACAGCAATACTTTCTGCCGGTTATAATAACAGGATAAGGGCGGTTAAAGGTATGAGTGTAAGAGCATCTTATAACCGGTTCTTTTTTGCAAAAGTTGACTCAGTAGAGGAATATGCTTTTAACAATTCTGTCAATGTCGGAGCAACTTACCAGCTTAAAAACATCGGTACATCAGCAGATTTTTCATTACTCATTGGCAGTGAAACATCTTCTCAGTTCTCATGGGATATTTTTTCAGAATTCACATTGTTGAGACTTGGGTTGTTCAACAAACTCAAATTTACCCCTGAAATCTCATTATATGCAGGAAATGAAACAGTTGTAACAAGTCAATTCATCAGCTTCCGCAGATTTACCGGTGAAATATATTCTGAAAAAAGTACATTTGGTTTAATGAATACTGTTATAAGAATTCCCTTAACACTCGCCTACAAAAATCTTGATCTTACAACCGGCTATAACATCAATTTTCCGCGAATTCCGGGTGCAACCACTAATCCGGTAAATACATCATTCTTTAATATTTCTGTGGGGTATATGTTTGGATTATAAAAAAGGTTGTTGCGCCTTTGTGCCGTTGCGCTGTTGTGCCTTTATGCCTATATTTGTTTCCATAATCTATCAAACTATGGAAACAACATTTTTTGACTCTGATCTCTTTAGCTATGTATTGATGCCGCTGTTAATATTTTTGGCAAGGATCTGCGATGTATCAATAGGTACATTAAGAATTATATTCGTATCGAAAGGAAAACGGAATATTGCTCCAATACTTGGTTTCTTTGAAGTTCTCATATGGATTACCGCCATAAGTAAAATAATGCAGAATCTCGATAACTACGTCAACTATGTAGCCTATGCCGCAGGGTTCGCAACCGGAAATTTTGTAGGGATGATCATTGAAGAAAAGCTTGCGATGGGTATTCAGATGATAAGGGTTTTTGCTCATGAAAGAGGATCTGAACTGGTGCAGACTCTGAACGGGAATGGCTATGGTGCAACCGTCGTTGAAGCACAGGGTGCCAGAGAACATGTTGATCTTATTTATACTATTGTTCAGAGGAATGAACTGGCAAAGGTACTTAATGTTATACATGACTTTAATCCGAAGCTGTTTTATACCATCGAAGATGTAAAATCGGCAAATGAGGGTATCTTCTCTCCCCGTCGGCCTAATACCTTATTCCCTTTCAGTAATGTGATAAGACAGTGGAGGAAGGGGAAGTGAAGGGCTGGGTGCTGGGTGCTGGGTGCTGGGTGCCGGGTGCCGGGTGCTGGGTGGCTGGGTGGCTGGGTGCTGGGTGCTGGGTGACCAGAACCTAGTACCTAGTACCCAGTACCGTTAAATTATTAAAACTAATAATTACATTTGAAAAACTTTAAACGGACAAAAATGGATCAGTTAAGCAATCATCCTTTATACCGCAGGCATAACATCGACACTGCAATGAACTCACTGTGGGATTTCTACAAAAGCAATTTCCCTGTATTATTCTTAACTTCACTCATAATGTCACTGGCAATACAGTATGGCTCCTCATTGATCAACATTCAGGACCTTCAATCAACAACTGATCCGCTATTGCTACTTGAAAAAGTGAAGGACTTCATAGTGCCCATGTTGATATTATCTCTTTTCAGTCTGTTGTTCAGTGTGATACTGCAGTATTACATCATTTACAAGCCATTAGATCCGGAAATCAATATTTTTGTATCTGTCCTCAAATCGATGCGGTACTATATTCCCTGCCTGATTATAATGGTACTGCTGGCATTTTTTGGTTCAATAGCAATAGTGCTTGGGATTTTTGCCCTTATCGTTGGTGCGTTCTTTGCCGCATTATATGTTATGACTCTCTTCCTGTTCATTCTACCGGTTATGATGGTCGAAGGTCCTGATATACTGAAAACTATAAGCAGGACTTTCTCACTTACACACAAGAATTTCTGGTCGAATATGGGATGGGTTGCGGTATTTCTTATAATAATGATAGTGATCTCAGTAATATTTTCAGCAATAATAATGATCCCGTTTTCAGGAAGTTTCTTAAAAACCCTGACTAATCCTGAGGCCGCCGCTGAAGTTGTGAATTATACGTCGAATCCAATATTTATCATTCTTTCAGCGCTTGTTAGTGCCCTTACAATGCCATTAATGCCTATTCTGGCCTGCATATTATATTTCCATGGCAGGGCAACTGAAGATATTCAGGATCAGATCAGAGAAGAATCAAAAACCGACAACAACAGGGTAAAGGTAGAAGACCTGTATGCCAAGCCTTATGCTGATGATCATCCTGATAATCCGGAGACAAAGTGATTGCGGATTTCGGATTGCGGATTGCGGATTTCAAACTTCGGTCTTCCGTCTTCCGTCTCCGGTCTTCCGTCCTAAATCTCATTCTCCCCTTTCACATACCCGAAATTCGCCAGTATCCCTCCATCGACATAAAGAATATGTCCATTGACGAAATTACTTGCCTTCGATGCCAGGAAGAGTGCTGCATTTGCAACATCCTCTGGCTCTCCCCATCTGCCTGCAGGTGTGCGTGTCATGACAAGATCGTTGAAAGGATGACCGTTCTCGCGAATCGGTGCTGTTTGTGAGGTAGCAATATAACCCGGACCAATACCATTGATCTGAATATTGTATTTTGCCCATTCGCAGGTCATATTCTGAGTAAGAAGCTTCAATCCTCCTTTGGCTGATGCATAGGCTGATACAGTATTTCGTCCGTAAACACTCATCATCGAACACATATTAATGATCTTTCCGTTTCTGCGCTCTATCATTTTAGGGGCAACCCTTTTTGAGATTATAAGCGGTGCAACAAGGTCAACATCAATAACCTGCTTGTAATCTGCAATTGCCATATCGAGAATAGGAATCCGTTTAATAATCCCTGCATTGTTAACAAGAATATCCACCGGTCCAACCGTTTTTTCAATCAGTGTTATTCCCTTATCAACATCTGCTTCATCGGTTACATTGAACTTAAGAGTGAAGACATCAAGGCCTTCCTTTTTGAAACTCTCCTTGCAGCTCTGAAGCTTATCATCCTGCAGATCGTTCACACATACTTTTGCTCCTGCTTTGGCTAGCAACAATCCAACTGCCAGACCAATACCGTGAGTACCGCCGGTTACCAGCGCAACTTTTCCTGTTAAATCAAATAAGTCTTTCATATATAGTTGTTGATATAATTATTTTGAAATAAGAACATTTGAACAAACGAAGTAAGAATGAAGAAGTTAAATTAACTTCTGACTTCGCTATTCGTTTGTTCTTAGGTCTTAATTCTTTACTACAGTAAGTTAAAGTTGGGTCATTTTATTTCAAAGTGTCAGGGTGGCGAACATCCATATCCCCATAATCGAGATTCTCCCCGGCCATACCCCATATAAAAGTATAATTTGATGTGCCTGCAGCGCTATGTATACTCCACGACGGAGAGAGAACAGCCTGCTCGTTCTTCATCCAGATATGCCGTGTTTCATCAGGATCGCCCATAAAATGGCAGATTCCCTGTTTATCAGGAACCTGGAAATAAAAATAGGCCTCCATTCTCCGGTTATGAGTATGAACGGGCATTGTGTTCCAGACACTTCCGCTGTGAAGCTCTGTCATTCCCATCTGCAGCTGACAGGTCTCAACAATACTGTTTACCAGCAGCTTATTTAGAGTCCTGTGATTTGATGATTCGGCACTTCCAAGTATTATAACCTCGGCATCGTTCATAGTGACTTTCCTCGAAGGAAATGCATGATGTGCAGGAGCTGAATTAATGTAAAGTTTAGCAGGATTTTTCGAATCAGCCGATCTGAAAACAACATTGTGCGTCCCCATACCAAGATATAAAGCCTCCTTATGTCCGAGCTTAAACTTCTTACCGGCAGTGTCAATTTCAGCATCACCCCCAATATTAATAATACCCATTTCGCGTCTGTCAAGAAACTGTCCTGATTTCAATTCATCGGGCGATTCAAGTTTCAGAGCTTTCTTAACCGGCATCGCACCACCAACCATATAACGATCATATAATGAATACACTAATAAAATTTCATCAGGAATAAAAACACTCTCAATCAAAAAATCTTTTCTGATTCTTTCAGTATCATACTTTTTAAAATCTGCAGGATTTGCTGCGTATCTTAGTTCAATTTTCATAGCACTTTATATAATGTTTTAAATTAGTCTTATTAATCAGATAATTACGAATTACGAATTACGAATTACGAGTTGTTTAACCATTTAGTTTTGACTTAAGTGTTTTTGTAATAGACCCTACTATTTTTATAATTTCCTCACAATCCTGTAATAAGATTCTAGATTGTTCATTATTTAGTAAATCAGTATCTCTTAATATTCTTATCCAATAATGAGTTTCCCGGGCTTCCTTATAGACTATACAAAGTTTTGTATAAAAGTCCCTATCTGATTGTCCTCCTAGTGCTTCCTCTGTATTTGCTCCAATTGAAGTACCACTCTTGAGCAATTGTTTAGAAAGAACATACTCTTTTTTTTCATACATAAGAAACTGATAGGTCTTTACGATCTTTAAAGCAAAAGCATAACTTTTTGATTGGAGCACATTATCAGTTTTCATATGTAATTCGTAATTCGTAATTCGTAATTCGTAATTCGAAATTAAAGAAGTCCCTTATCAATCAACCTCGTAATCTCAGTTCCCGCCATAAGGAAACCACCTACACCGTAGACCTCAGTCATTTCCCTTGTGACAGCCTTAGGATCGGCACCTATTGGCTGAATAAAACCGACTTTACCATCGGGCCATACTGAGGTAACCATTGATTTCCATCCTTTTACAATTGCAGGGAGATATTTCTCCTTTTCGAGATAACCATTGTTTACACCCCATGCCATTCCGTAAACAAAAAAAGCTGTTGCACTCATTTCAGGATTCGGATAGCTGGCCGGATCGAGAAGGCTTGCATGCCAGAATCCATCTGCAGATTGTAACGACAGAAGTTTTGCAGCCATCTCCTTATATATTGTTACAAAATATTCCTTATTTTCATATTTAGCCGGCAATTCCCTTATTATAATTGGCAACCCGGCAAATACCCAGCCATTGCCGCGTCCCCAGAATACTTTGGCCCCGTTTGCCTCTTTTCTTGTGAAATAATTTGAATCCCTGTAATACAGATCTTCATCTTTATCATACAGATAATCAGTTGTGAATTTATACTCCTGATACATAAAATCGAGATACTTTTTCTTACCTGTTACATTGGCCATTTTTGCCCAAAC
>JFJP01032279.1_pt1 | contig 12790 bp, 12 predicted proteins | sample 431651 | NCBI WGS metagenome assembly JFJP01 (sample SAMN02602958, study PRJNA72255) | Microbial mat metagenome, whole genome shotgun sequencing project. | biome: fresh water; feature: sink hole; material: water; isolation source: purple microbial (photo- and chemosynthetic) mats found in... | reverse complement strand
TTTTCCCATGAAAATAACATATCTCAAGCGCAAGGTGTTCAATTAGGGATTGTTTCTCCAGACGGGCGAGACGGAATGCTGCAACATGCCCAACAATTCGCGGAAGCCGGAATTCCATTCATTTTCGACCCCGGTCAGGGAATGCCAATGTTTAACGGCGACGACTTAAAGCAATTTGTAGCAAAAGCGACGTGGGCAACGTTTAACGATTACGAATGGCAATTAATGCACGAACGCACCGGTATGACAATGGAACAAGTTGCTAATCAGTTGAAAGGATTGATTATTACCAAGGGCGCGCAAGGTGCAATCATTTACAGCGGCGATAAAACTTATCCCATTCCCGCGGCAAAACCTCACGCAGTGAAAGACCCAACCGGTTGCGGCGACGCATTTCGAGGCGGCTTGTTATACGGCTTAATGAACGGCATCGACTGGGAAACGACCGGACGCATTGCCTCATTGATGGGCGCGATGAAAATTGAACAAAATGGCACGCAGAACCACTTTTTCAGCCTAGATGAGTTTAAACAACGGTTTCATGAAAATTTTGGCTATTCTTTCTGAAAGTTACCCAAGATGAACTAAAAATTAAGAACAACTGACTGTGCAAAATTTTTGGTTCATCCCACGCACTTTTTTCATCTCAACGCATCATCAACTCATGCACATCCATATTTTAGGTATTTGTGGTACTTTCATGGCGGGCATCGCAATTCTCGCACGTCAACTCGGACATCAAGTCACCGGTTCAGACGCAGCCGTGTATCCGCCGATGAGTACCCAATTGGAAAACTTAGGAATTTCTTGTTTGAGTGGTTATTTGCCTGACCATTTAGACCCCGCTCCTGATCTGGTCATCATTGGCAATGCGCTGTCACGAGGCAATCCCGCAGTCGAAGCCGTGTTTGATCGGGGTTTACCCTACATTTCTGGTCCACAATGGTTGGCGGAAAATGTCTTAGCTCAACGTTGGGTTTTGGCGGTCGCGGGAACGCATGGCAAAACGACCACAACCAGCATGTTAACTTGGATTCTGCACGATGCCAAATTGCAGCCGGGTTTTCTCATTGGCGGAATTCCTGAGAATTTTGGCGTGTCAGCGCGCTTGGGGGAAGCCCCGTTTTTCGTGGTAGAAGCAGATGAATATGACAGTGCTTTTTTTGATAAACGCTCCAAATTTATTCATTATCGCCCCAATACGCTGGTTATCAACAATATTGAATTCGATCATGCTGATATATTTAGTGATTTAGCTGCCATTCAAAAACAATTTCATTACCTTGTGCGTACCGTACCATCGACCGGTTTAATTATTCACAGTCGCTCACTTGCAATTGATGAGGTATTGCAACAAGGTTGCTGGACACCGCGTGAAACTTTTGGTGATAATGCAAGTGATTGGCAAATCAAATTATTAGAACCAACGGGCAGCCATTTTGAAGTGCTACTACATGGTGAGAAGCAGGGTGAAGTACAGTGGCAATTGTATGGTATTCATAACGTGTGGAATGGCTTGGCAGCGATTATCAGTGCGCGTCATGCGGGTGTGCCGGTCGCAATATCTTGTGAAGCTTTACAAACTTTTCAAAGTGTTAAACGCCGTTTAGAATTGCGCGGCGTGGTCAATGCTATCAGTGTGTACGATGATTTTGCCCACCATCCCACCGCGATTGCTTTAACAATTCAAGCGTTACGTCAGAAAGTTGGCAAGCAACCGATTATCGCGGTATTGGAGCCACGCTCGAACAGTATGCGAATGGGGGTGTTTCAAGACAGTTTGGCGAGTTCGTTGCAACAAGCGGATGAAGTGATTTTTTATCAACCTCAAAGTTTAAAATGGTCTGTCGAATCAAGCGTGAAGGATTTGCAAAATGTCAAGATTTTTGAACAGGTCGAGGACATTGTGCAATATTTGGCACGCACCGCGCAACCGAATCATCATATTTTGATTATGAGCAATGGCGGTTTTGAGCAAATTCATGCGCGAGTTTTGGACGCGTTGGCACGATAACTCATTAATTATTATCATGATGCTTCATTCACAAAAGATTTATCACTTGTTGTTAGACACAGTGGCGATGCAAAATACTGTTGCCGTTGAAGAAATTCTCATCGGTTTGACATGGACGTTGTGTCGCACGGAACAGGCTACCGGTTTGGCGATGAGTCCCCACACTCAAACTCGTACTTTACCGTGGGCGGGTAGTTTGCGCGGTCGAAAAATCAATGAGTTAGCCCAGTGGATCCATTCATGGCAAATGCACGAAGCGGTCGTCGGTTTGGCAGCGATTAATAGCGTGGTAAATCATGATAACGCATTGTTAGCTCAAGCAATTTCGTTGCCGAAAACCGCTTATCCCAATTTAGCAGTATTTGAGTATTTTTTGCCGCAATTGTTGGGAAAAAAAGTAGCCGTGATAGGACGTTATCCCTATTTGGAACGACTCACGACGCAGGTGGAATGGACGATTTTGGAACGTCAGCCACAGGATACCGATTTGCCTGATACTGCGTGTGAGTTCATTTTGCCTGAATCGGATTGGGTATTTGTCACGGCGAGTTCGCTCAGTAATAAAACTTTTCCTCGTCTTGCGGAATTATCTCGTGATGCACAACTGGTATTGATGGGTCCGTCCGTGCCGTGGTTGGCGGAACTTGCTGATTTTGGAGTCAATTTTCTCGCCGGTGTGGCGGTCGATGAGCCGGCGTTGTTGCGACAAACGGTAGCGGAAGGGGGCGGTGTGCGAATTTTTCAGCAGGGAGTGACCTATCGTGTGGCGCATTTAACTCCAGATGGATAAACAAATTAAAATAAACAGTTACGACCGGACTTGACGCACTTCGGATTGCTCGATATTAATAGGAAAATAAAAATAACTTCTTAGTAAAATCATATTGTTATAGATAAATTCATCTCGTTTTCTGTCAAATGAATTTTACTTTGATACTTACTTTCAATGCGTAACTTCATAAAAATGAGCGTTCAGACAAAAAAACCAAATTTTTACCGATAGATTTTTGGCAATATTTCAAGTATCATACCATCACTCCCATCTCGGTTGTTTGCCATTTCATGAATTCACCTCCTGTTTCTCAAGTTTCTTATCTCGAAATCACTGCCACTCACGAAGGACAACGCATTGATAATTTTCTCGTCACGCATTTAAAAGGGGTGCCGAAAAGCCATATCTATCGGATTTTGCGTAGTGGTGAAATTCGCGTCAATAAGGGGCGCATCAAACAAACCTATCGACTGCAAACGGGCGATATCATTCGCTTACCGCCGATTCGGGTGGCAGAATCTGTGACGATTACCCCAGAAGCAAATATTCTACAGGTACTCGAAAATCATATTATTTATCAAGATGATGCGTTGCTTGTTTTAAATAAACCCTCTGGAATGGCGGTGCATGGTGGCAGTGGCATCAGTTTTGGCGTGATTGAAGGCTTGCGCGTGCTGTATCCCAAGGAAAAATCATTAGAATTGGTGCATCGCTTGGATCGGGACACGTCGGGCTGTTTGATGGTGGCAAAAAAACGCAGTATGCTCAAACAATTACACCAGATTTTGCGAGAAGACCAGATCACCAAAGAATATCTCGCCCTAGTGCGTGGTCAATGGAATCCCAGAGTCACCACAGTTTCCGCGCCGTTACAAAAAAATGTCCTGCAATCGGGCGAGCGAATAGTTCGGGTTAATCCTGAAGGAAAGGAAGCAGTGAGCGAATTTTATATCCAACAAAAGTTCCCAATTGCCACTTTAATGCGAGTCAAATTGGTGACCGGGCGCACCCATCAAATTCGAGTTCATGCCACCCACAGCGGACATCCAATCGCCGGCGATGAAAAATATGGCGATGAACAATTTAACGCTCAATTGGTTGAATTTAAACTAAAAAGACTGTTTTTACACGCCGCGAAATTAACCGTCCCATTGCCAGACAAGCAAATTAACATCTCCGCCCCCTTACCCGCAGTGTTACAAGAAGTTTTACAACAATTGGACATTCGCTATGGCAAAACCGTTTGAATTATTAGTATTTGATTGGGATGGCACCATCATGGATTCAGAGGTGCGAATTGTCAATAGTTTTCAAGCCTCTATTGCAGAACTTCACCTGCCCCCACGCACCGATCAGCAAATTCGGTTCATCATCGGATTGGGATTAGAAGAATCGATTCAGCAATTGTATCCTAATGAATTTAATCATCAATTTGCGCTTGATCTCATTGAACGCTATCGACAACATTTTTTTAGCCCCACTGCGGTCGCGACTCCTCTGTTTCCCAATACAGCGGAAATTTTGCATGAATTGGTGGCGACTGGCTATCAATTGGCAGTGGCGACCGGCAAAAGTCGGCGGGGCTTAAATGAGGCATTGCAGCAAACTGGATTACAAGAGCTATTTGTCACAACTCGTTGTGCTGAAGAGACTTTTTCTAAACCGCATCCCTTGATGTTGCAAGAAATTTTGGCGGAATTGGCAGTGCCAGCACAAGCTGCATTGATGATTGGCGATACCGATTACGACGTGCAAATGGCGATTAATGCAGGCGTGGCGGCGGCGGCGGTCAGTTACGGCGTGCATGAAAAAGCACATTTGCTGGCATCGAACCCATTGATTTGTTTCGATAATTTGAGCGAATTGCCGGTATGGTTGGCGAATCAGTCAGAAATCTGACAAATCTTTGGGAGTTACGCGGTGCAAATTTTGTCAAAATTGGGCACAAATAAAATTATGTTAAATAAAACAAAGCGTTTTTTGTTCAAATGCGCCAGTGTCACAAGTTAATTTGAACTGCGTCACTCCCGTAAAACCATGCAATTAAGATTCTACTTGCAATTTCGTCCTAACGTTCTTAGATTCTGTGGTGCTGGGAGAAAAGTTCGCATTGATGCCTGCTTCTTTGACATAACGCTTCAATAACTCCAATGTTGGCAAATCCGGCACTTCCAAACTCAATTCTAACTTTCCAGATTGATAGGTTATTTCTTTCAAATTCAAAGAGTTCACCTTGACGAGGGTAGGACTCAATTGATTGAGCAAAATTAAAAAATTTCCCGCCTGCGTATTTTTTGCTTTTCCTTTTAATTCATTTAGTTGCTGCTCCATCTGCACCCGCGGATTGACGATCTTTTGTGCCTGAGGAAAGGTTTGGCGATAAATTTGCTCAATTTGCTGATTTAAAACCTGTGACTGTTGTTCTAACTGACGGTAATCTAAAGCTAATCGACCGATTTCAACGCAACCCAACAGCAATAATAGAGCCGCAGTCAATCGCCAAGGTCGCCATAAATGCGCGGTTTGACTCACCGGTTGATATTTGCCTTGCAATAAATTGATCACCTCTTTTTGATAACAGGTTGAAATTAAAAAATTTTGTTCCGGTATTTTCTCAATGAGAGGCACATTGAACGAATTGAACGCTTCACGCACCGATTTGCTCAATTGACCCCACATCACAATTTGCGACGGCAACGTCATCAATGGTAAAATACTCTGAATATTTTCCACATCCATGGCAAAACCCGCTTGTTTTTCAGTGCGTATCAATACTCGCTGTCCCTGTTGCATCACACTCCAACTTTCTGAAATTAAAGGTAAAGCAAACACTTCTGGCAGCACCACAGCGGGCGACAATTGAAATTCTCGTAACACATTGAGATAACTGTCTAAATGGCGTTGTGCGATGACTGCGACCGCAAGATGTTGATTGACATCACGCTGTCCTAGGGCAAAATGTAATTGTTCAATATCTTCAGCCAGTTGTTCTTCCAACGCGTAGGGAACAGCTTGTTGTAATCGTTGTCGTTGCGTAGTTGGGATATCAACGTGGGTCAGCAAAATATCGGTATTGGGCAACAGGACGATAACTTGTTGATTTTTATCAATTGGAATCGTGGCTAACGTAGCTTCCGCGACATGGTTCACCAGACGTTGTTGTGAGTCAAATACTGTCCAATCGACCAACGTAAGATGATGAAAATGAATGAATAATGTGGGGCGCATGGGATGAAAATTTGGTGGTGCTACACAGGTTAGGAAAATTGGTTGTTTTAAACCTGTCAGGTTTCAGAAACTTGACAGGTTTGCATCTCTGAAAAATATTGTCATCCTGATTAATGTGGCACTACCCAAAATTTTGGTAGTGGGCACAATAAAAACCAGAATACTTCATGCTTAAAACTATAACAAATTGATAAACAACGTGTTATAATTTAAAGATGACTCAATTCCGCTGGATTCAAAAAAATAATCTCAAGGAGAGATAATGGTATGATGAAGGGTGATCGAAAGCTAATCATTTACAGCCGCCAAAATGTTAATTGAAGAACTCAAAAATTAATTGTATTCAATGGCTTACCTGAAAGATTTTGCAATAACTTGTGATAATCTTGATTGACTTGCGGATCATCGTTTTTGAGCTTGGTAATTGTTTTACAACTATGAATCACCGTGCTGTGATCCCGCCCGCCAAATGCCTTGCCAATTTCCGGCAAACTGTATTGCGTCAATTCTTTCGCTAAACTCATGGCAATTTGCCGCGGACGGACAATTTTACGTTGCCGTTTTTCTGAACGCATCTCAGACACAGAAATGTCAAAATATTCAGCAACTAACTTCTGAATTGCCTCAAGCGTCACCTGCGTTTGGGGAGTCCATAAATCATGTAAACTTTGTTGTACCATTTCCAACGTGATGGTGCGCCGCATAAAACGTGAACTGGCTGCCAGTCGATGCAACGCGCCTTCTAACTCTCTGACATTCGACTGTATTTTTTCTGCAATAAAGTGACTCACCTCATAAGGCAAGGAAAGTTGCACTTTATCGGCTTTATCATTCAAAATGGCTAAACGGGTTTCAAAATCTGGCGTATCAATTTTCACGGTCAAGCCCCAACCAAAGCGTGATCTCAAGCGATCTTCAATCCCATTCATGCTATTGGGCACTTTGTCAGCGGCGAGGATAATTTGTTTTTTATTTTCGACCAATACATTGAAAGTATGGAATAATTCTTCTTGCGATTGATTCTTTTGGGCGAAAAATTGAACATCGTCAATAATCAGCGCGTCTAGGGAACGATAATAATTTTTAAAATCATCCATCCGCCGTTCACGCAGGGCTTTAATCATTTCATTGACAAATTGTTCCGACCGAATATAACTCACTTTCGCATGACTTTTTTGCGCGATGATGTGATTGCCAATAGCGTGCATCAGATGGGTTTTTCCCAATCCTCCCCCGCCGTAGATAAATAATGGATTATAATCAGTCGTTTGCGCTATTTCGAGCGAAGCACTGCGCGCAAGTTGATTACACACCCCCGGCACGAAGGTGTCAAACGTAAATTTTTTATTTAAATGACTAACATGCGCTGCATTATAAAGTTTTCCATTCGTTTTAACCTCGGGACGCGTGCCATGACTGCCCATCTGCAAAATCAATTGTGGTGTTTGGCGCGGGCGAAGATAGGTGAGAATACGCGTAATCTGTTGCTGACAATGCGTTTGTACCCACTGTAATACAAATTGATTCGGAGCCAAAAGGCGCATGGCTTGTTCATCTTCAACCACTTGCAGTGGGCGTATCCACGTATTGAAATCTTGAGCGGAAAGTTCACGTTGCAAATATTTTAAACATTGACTCCACAAGGGTGTGGACACCGGCAAACCTCCATAACAGATTGAAAAACCGCGAGAATAATTCTATGCAGTTTCTGGCATCTTAAAATTTTGTGTGCGATCAGGAATAAAAAAAGAGATGTGAATTGCGTTATTTTCAGTTGAGCAGAGAGAACGATAAGAATTGTGTCATCCGTGCACTACACATCTTAAAGTTTTAGATGAACTTTCTTGCGTAACCCATTGATAGCAAAAATATTTATTTCAGAATCATTATTTTCGCTTCGTCTGGTTTTGGCTTGCATATCAAACAGATAACTTGATTTACTCAATATCGGATGTGATGAGTTTACTCATTGAATTTACTCGATATTAAGAAAAAGTTTGTCGAACAGGCGATTTAAGAAATTTGATCCAATTCGTTGTTCTTAACAACTTTTACGCGCAATTGGCTAAAACTCATCATTTTGCTGAATGCTGACTGGATTTCATTATACGCTAAAACAACGGTTGGATGTGATGTGCGCGAAGATCACCATCATTCTGGTTTGGAAATTATTGAAGGATTACCAATGAATTCAAATAAAACAAAGATTTCCATGCTAAGATTGAAATATCGCTCGAAGCATAGAACTGTTTGTTTTATTTGAATAATCTCTGTAATCATCTGACATGCAAAAAAATGAAATCGGTCAAATTCCTTACCATTTCAGCCCCCCCCAATCGCTTGCACAATTTCTATCTTATCTCCTTGTGTTAAAATACGCGTTTCAAATTGGCTGCGTGGCACGATAGTTGAATTCATTTCCACCGCCAAACGTTTGTTTTCTAAACCCAAAGTATGAATCAACTGCAAAATCGTATCGTTTTCCTGCACTTGATGCAATTGACCATTAACCGTAATTTCCATTGGTATTCTCCTATTCAACCACACTTAAATGAGAGCCATGTACAAATTTCTATGGCTGGGAATCAGTTTTTTCGTCATCGTAACTGACCAATTAACTAAGACTTGGGCTACCGACAACCTACCCTTCGCACAATCAGTCGCACTCACGCCATTTCTTAATTTTACCTTATTACACAACACCGGTGCAGCATTCAGTTTCCTCGCCGACGCAGGTGGATGGCAACGTTGGTTTTTCATTGGTTTAGCTGCAATTATCAGTATTGGTTTATTCATTTGGATATTACGCCTCAGTGCGAAACAAATATGGTTAGGAATTGCTTTAGCCCTCATTTTAGGTGGTGCGATAGGCAACTTGATTGACCGAGCCATTTACGGATATGTAATTGATTTCGTGGATTTTTATTATCAACAGTGGCATTGGCCCGCCTTCAATATTGCTGACAGCGCGATCAGTATTGGCGTATTCATGTTGTTGATAGACGCATTATTTCTTGTGGAGAAAAAACATGATTGATTCCAACGAATTAGCGGCACGACTTCCGCCCGTGTTAGATTTGGGAATTCAACCGGAAATCGCACCAGAAATGTGGACGCTCCAACTCGCAGGAGAAATTGATGCGCCGCAAACCATTGATTGGCAAAATTTTATGAAATTGCCGCAACGTGAAGTGATTGCCGATATTCACTGCGTGACGCACTGGACGCGTTTTGACGTGAGGTGGCAAGGGGTGGCAGCGAAAGAAATTATCGCCTTGGCGCGCCCCAAATCTGAGGTAAAATTTGTGGTATTGCATTCTGCCGATGGTTACACCACCAATTTACCGCTTGACGTGTTGCTCGACGATGATGTTTTATTTGCAAATCAATTAGATGGCGAAGCTGTGCCGCTCGAACATGGGGGACCGGTGCGCGTGGTGGTGCCGAAACGTTATTTTTGGAAAAGTGCCAAATGGGTTACTGCAATTCATTTTCACCTTACTGATCAACCGGGTTATTGGGAAGTGCGCGGTTATCATAATGATGCCGAACCGTTCAAAGAACAGCGGTATTCTCGTTGAACCGTGACCCAGTTTTATTTTCAATTGATTCAAACTGGTGCGAAATTCATCAACCCGTTTAGATTTTAATCCATTGATTTGAATCATCATCGTGGCAATCGCTGACCGCTGCCCAAAAGTTCGGTAAAGGAGTAAAATGAACCGCTTTTGTGCATCAACTGCCACTGATATTAAATATTGCTGTAACCACTTGTTTTTTCACACAAAATTCACGATAACATTGTGTCATATCTGTCATTTCTCATCACGACGGTCATAGTCCAACTCGAACAAATCATTACATGGCTCATTCACCCCATCGGTTGGCTATTTTCATTTTCTCGCTATGTGGCAAACCGTTTCATTCTCGACCGTTGCCCACAGACCGCCGCGGCGTTGACTTACACCACGTTGCTGTCACTCGTGCCCATGTTAGCGGTTGGATTTTCCATTTTAGCCGCTTTCCCGGTTTTTAAGAACTTTGGTGACGAAATTCAAAATTTCATCTTCACCAACTTCGTCCCCGCCTCGCAACAAGTCATTCAAAATTACATTCTCGGATTCGCCGATAAAGCCACCCATTTAACCGCAGTCGGGGTAATTTTTCTGGTGATCACCGCGTTATTGCTCATGGAAACCATCGACCACGCGCTCAATGACATCTGGCAAGTGCACAAAAAACGCTCAGGAGTCGCGGTTTTCATGGTGTATTGGGCGGTATTGAGTTTGGGACCGTTGCTCATCGGTTTCAGTTTCGCTGCGACTTCTTTTGTATTTTCGTTACCGGGAATTGCTGATTTTGCTCAGATAATTGGGCTCAAACAGGTACTTTTGGGAATCATGCCATTCGTATTGAACACAATCGCTTTTAGTCTCATTTATGTCGTGGTGCCCAATCGTTATGTATCCTTATATCATGGGATTTTAGGAGGGGTATTTGCCGCGCTCTTATTTGAAACTGCGAAAAAAGGCTTTGCTTTCTACGTCACTCGTTTCCCCACCTATGAACTGGTTTATGGCACCTTGGCAGTGATTCCGATCTTCCTCGTTTGGGTTTATATGTCGTGGTTAATCATCCTGTTAGGCGCGGAAATCACCCGTTCCCTGACCATTTTTCATCGTGATGACAGTAGCCCAACTTTTTGTGTGCCGCGCAACGCGTTGGTGTGGAGCTTTCGGATTATTGGTCATTTATGGCAGGCGCAACAGGAACGGCGGATGTTGAATTTAAACGAATTACAACGACTCGAACCGCAATTTACCGATATTTCTTTAGAACGCTTGCTCAACCATCTGGAACAGCAAAAATGGTTACATCTCACTGCGAAGGGGCAATACGCCTTATCTCGTGATATTCATGAAGTTACGTTGTTAGATTTATACAGCGCGCTGTCTGATTTATTGAAACCGATAGAAACGCAACGTGATGAATGGGATAAAATTTTGAATACCGTTCTTTTAGAAACTCATCAATCGCTCCATAAACACTTTATTATTTATACCAAAAAGAGAATTTTTCTGAATGATGGGCGTGTTGGTTGACAGTCATGTCCATTTTGATGATGTCAGTTTTGACCCGGATCGAGAAATCGCATGGCAACGCGCGCAGGATGCTGGAGTAAAAATTCAAATTATTCCCGCAGTTACCGCGAACGGTTGGCAGAATTTAGCCGCCATTTGTCAGCACTATCCCGGAGTGTATCCCGCTTTCGGATTGCATCCAATGTATGTGGCGGAGCATAAAATTGAACATTTGCAGCAATTAACCCAATGGTTACAACAGCCTAATGTGGTCGCCGTGGGAGAATGTGGCTTAGATTACTTTGTCGCCGATTTAGACCGAGAACAGCAACTTTATTTTTTCACCGAACAATTACGTTTAGCGCAACAGTTTGATTTACCAGTCATTATTCATGCACGGCGCGCCGTCGATGAGGTGATAAAATGTTTGCGACGTTCTCATTGTCGTGGCGTGGTACACAGTTTTTCTGGCAGTGAACAGCAAGCCAACCAATTGTTAAATTTAGGATTTTATCTCAGTTTTGGGGGCACTATTACCTACCCGCGCGCCCAGCGATTGCGACAATTGGTGCAAATTTTACCGTTAGAACGCATTTTGTTAGAAACCGATGCCCCCGATCAACCGTTGAGCACCCACCGCGGGGAACGTAATGAACCCAGTTATTTATTAGAAATTGTTCACACGCTCGCCCAATTACGCCATGAATCCCCCGAACAGGTTGCCGCGGTGACCACGCAAAACGCACTCACTTTATTTGGTTTATCATCATGATAGAAGATTTTTATTCGCGCACTGCGATTTTATTGACCGAAGCCGAATTAGCGTATTTGGTGCAACATCATGTTTTTATTGCCGGTTTGGGCGGAGTAGGCAGTTATGTTGCAGAAATTTTGGGGCGAGTGGGTTTGCAACGCTTGACGATCTTGGATCATGATGTCGTGGTTTCTTCCAATGTAAACAGACAGTTAGTCGCACTTCATTCGACCTTGGGACAGAAAAAAGCGGAAGTGATGGCAAATCGGTTGCGGGATATTAATCCGAAGGTGCAGTTGACAGTGATGACGGATTTTTTGGAAAAAGAGCAAGCGGAATCAGTGGTTACGCAAGGTCAGTTTGATTTTGTGATTGATTGCATTGATTCGATTGCGTGTAAGGCGGAATTGGTGGCGGCGTGCGTGCGACATAATATTCCTGTGGCTTCGAGCATGGGGGCGGGCAATCGGTTGGATGTGACGCAGGTGAAAATTGCTAAGTTAAATCAAACGTCTGGCTGTGCGTTGGCGCGAGAATTACGCGGGATGTTACGCAAAATGGAGGTAAAAACCAATTATCCTGTGGTGTATTCAACCGAAATTCCCCGCCAACCGTTGCCGCATCAACCCGTGAGCAGTGAGCCGCCGGGCAGAGCGAGAGCCGTCAATGGGACGATTGCTTATTTACCCGCATTGTTCGGTGTAATGTTGGCGGGGTATGTCATCAAAAAAATCTTGGATAATCAGTCTGCGAGCGGCTAAATCTCTGGTAAATCAAGAAGATGCGGGTTCAGAAGGCATTTCAGAACGTTGCATCAATTCTTGGGTCAACAAGGTTCGCATCTGTGCAAATTCCGCCCGTTCGCCATAAATTCGCACCAATTTGTCTAAATCTTCCAGCGTTTCTTCAACATCTTTCTTGCGATAAGTTAGTTTTAAACC
>JFJP01047627.1_pt1 | contig 12791 bp, 11 predicted proteins | sample 431651 | NCBI WGS metagenome assembly JFJP01 (sample SAMN02602958, study PRJNA72255) | Microbial mat metagenome, whole genome shotgun sequencing project. | biome: fresh water; feature: sink hole; material: water; isolation source: purple microbial (photo- and chemosynthetic) mats found in... | reverse complement strand
AATAATGAACAATTAATAATTAGTAAGACCTAGTAAATGAACGTTTTATGAAATATCAAATATATCAATAAATAATTTCAGTTACTTAACTAATTGAGCAATTAGAATAGTATAGTACAGTATTCCTTTGGATATAATTAGCTGAATATGTTGCCCATGTTAAATGACACATTGTAAAACCACAATCATCCAACGCTATTCGCCTCTAAAAGAAAGGGAGAATGAGGATAAAGCATAAATCAACACAGCCACCACCCAAAGATTAGAGTCTGTAAACATAAAATATGCAGCCAACACCAACAATAAGCTGGTAAAAAAGCCAATTCTGCCCAATCGTTGCTGACGCATGTCGCTAGGGCGATACTGCCAGGCATGTATAAACTGAAATAAAACAATGAGCGCAGCACCCAACGAAAAAATATAAGGCGCACTTACGATGTCAAAAAGTTGGGCAACAGCACCAATAATGGTAAATACACCTCCGCCAATAAATAGTATTTGTGAACTTTGTTTGGTTATCATTCTTTTATTATAAAAATATCTTCGTCCTTATTCCTCATATTGTATTTTTCGCGTGCAAATTTTTCTAGATTTTCATTGCTCGACTGAAGTTCAGTAGTTTTTTGCTTTGTGGTTTTGATTTTGTCTTCATAGAACTTTAACTCTTTCTCCATGAGGCTTATTCTTCGGTAGGATTGCCAGCGACGAATTAAACTATGATTATCAAAAAAAGTTACCATAATGGCAAACATCGAAAAAACAATTAAATACTTATTGAAAAGGATGGATTTCGATTTCATTATTTTTTTTCCAAAATTCAACATATTAGTGTATCATTTAATTAGCTCAAAACTAGGAGTGGCAGGTGTTTAAATAATTTCAAATTCATTATCAATGGAATAGAATTTGGAAAATGGAATAGGAAATACCACTGCAATAAGTTGACAAAGGTAAACATTTTTCACGAACCATCTTTTTTTTTCGGAAATCTTTTTTTTTACAATACCATCCGTTTTTATTTTAGTATATTTGCAACCCAAACGCAGCTCAAGATTTCAGATTATGGAGAATTTCATTGTTTCGGCCCGAAAATACCGCCCATCAACCTTTAATTCGGTTATTGGTCAAACATCATTAACCACCACGCTCAAAAATGCAATAAAAAGTAATCATTTGGCGCATGCCTATTTGTTTTGTGGTCCACGTGGTGTGGGTAAAACTACCTGTGCTCGTATTTTTGCAAAAACAATTAACTGCCAACAACTTACACCAGCATCTGAGGCCTGCAATCAGTGCGAATCGTGCGTTTCGTTTAACGAACAACGGTCGTACAACATTCACGAACTTGATGCTGCTTCCAATAATGGAACCGACGATATTAAGTCGCTGATAGATCAAGTTCGAATACCTCCTCAAATTGGGAAATACAGCGTATACATTGTAGATGAGGTTCACATGCTCTCCAATGCGGCTTTCAATGCATTTTTGAAAACCTTGGAAGAGCCGCCAGCACATGCTATTTTCATTCTGGCTACTACCGAAAAACACAAAATCATCCCCACTATTTTATCGCGTTGTCAAATTTATGATTTCAATAGAATAACGGTGGCTGACACGGTGGCATACTTGCAAATGGTGGCCGAAAAAGAAGGTGTTGTAGTAGATGCTAACGGGCTAAACGTGGTGGCACAAAAAAGTGATGGTGGAATGCGGGATGCATTGTCCATTTTTGACCAACTAGTAAGTTTCTGTGGCAACAACATTACCTATCAGGGAGTTATAGACAACCTCAATGTGTTGGACTATGAATATTACTTCAAACTGGTAGAGTGGATATTGAAAAATGATGTTAGCCAATCGCTGCTTATTTTCAACGAGATATTGAACAAAGGATTTGATGGACATCACTTTATCACAGGGCTCAGCTCACATTTGCGCGACGTGCTAGTCAGCAAAGACCCACTAACCATTTCGCTGCTAGAAGTAGGAGCTGGAATTGGAGAACGGTATCAAAAACAAGCACAGGCTTGCCCGGTAGATTTTCTGTTTAAAGCCCTAAAAATAACCAACGACGCCGATATTGACTACCGACAAAGTAAAAATAAACGGCTACTAGTGGAGCTTGCAATAATTCGTCTGTGTCAACTGACGGATGAAAAAAAAAAATCCATAATTGACGATGAGGCATCAACTCCGCTTCAAAGCATTGCAGCTAGTAACTCCGTAGGTGGCACAACGGGTGCTGCTAGTGCTGTTTTGCCCACAAATACAGCCATAAACACGCCGACCAACACGCCGACTCAGAAACCAGCTACAACTGCTACCACCTATTCGCCACGCCCCGGAAGTATTTCTATCTCGGCGCCAATAGTGGCATCGGAGCCTATCACCGTGCTTACACCCAATGCAAAAGAACAACCAACGATAAGCGATAAAGCATTTACCAACATAGAGTTAGAAAGTGCATGGCGACGGTTTGCAGATACCATTCCAGAACAAGGACGCATTATTAGTTTAATTCAAAACAACAGACCAGTACTGACCTCAGAAACGTATTTTGAAATTACGGTGAGTAACAGCTTGCAACAGAAAGAATTGTCACGGTTGCAGCCCGATATTCTTTCGTTTTTGCATGTTGAGTTGCAAAATACAGGGATAAAAATGGGGATAAAAATAATGGAAGAAACCGAAACGCAACGGGCTAGTACACCCGAAGACCGACTTAAAATGCTTACTGACCAAAACCCGGCTTTAAAAATACTGAAGGAAAGGCTGAACCTTGAAATCGATTGAAAGTAGAAGCATTTATTTCCCTTAAAAAAAACGGCCTAACTTTATATTTCAAAAGTCAGGTCGTTTTTTTTATTAAACTTCGTAATCGACGGCAGCCCTACTCGATTTTACACTTCCAATATAAGCTGCCACGCGTTTATGCTCGGGATGCTCCTGATAGACATTAAGAGCGTCAAAGCTTGCAAACTCCGAATACAACGCAATATCATAATTACTCTGTGGCGCATCAGGATGATTAATGCCTACCTCGATTTTAATTATTTCTGGAATTAAATTTTTCAAATTTTCCAACTCTTTTTTAATTTCAATAGCATGTTCAGCTTTTGATTTACCATTGGCCGTTTCTACCAATCCAAAAAATACAATGTGTTTGATCATTACTGTAAGTTTTATATTATTTATTTCAATGTTATTTAATCAATAGTTCGTTATAAAAAGTGGATAGCGTTCTTTCTCTTGTTGCTGAATATAAGGCATTTAAATCCACGATAGCTATCGGGATTGCGCCCCGATAGCTATCGCGGGTTGCGCTTACTCTTTTGTTTGAAATAAAATTATACCCAGTTAAATTACACGTTAAATTCCTGTATATAAACACAATAGGCAATTTTATAACGAACCATTGTTAATTGAATGTTCTCAATTCTGAGCGTATCAATTTTTGTAGTATCTATTTCAACAATCTCTAATTGGGAAAGTGCGCATCATCATCACTGCACACAAAAAAAGTGCTTAAACTGTTCTTCGTTCGGCCACAATAAGCAAGGCCTGTTCGCGCAATTCAGCTGGTAACTCAATGTTTCTCAAGTGCAAGCTACGCAACCAACCAGCTGTATCATTCTCTTTTAAACTATAAAATACGTCGGACAATGCTTTCAACTGTTCATTGCTAAAACCATCAGGCGACACTCCCGCTAAACTATCAAGTTCTTCATCGTCGTAATAGACAATTCTGTTGCTAGAGCTTAAAAGTGTATCTTCATCGCAAACCGAATGAGCGCCACAGCACTCTCCAGGCGGTTCTACAACCGTTTGGGGTTCTACTGCATCGTTTCTGTTTGCAAAAATGTAGAAAAATAAAACAATAAGTAGGATTACAAAGACAAACAACAGGGTTAAAACCATAGATAATAGTGGGCAATAAATTTCATAATTCAATATAAATTTCGGGACAAAGTTAGTTATAAATGGACTAAAATGAGTATTTTTGTGAGTTAAAATACAATAGAATTGAGATTTTAAAGTTTAAATAGAACAACGTTTCAATTTGAGTAAAGCAACGCATTAAAAATTTCACATAGACCAACAAATTCGCATTATCATTTTGATTATAAGAAACATACCCTAAACTCTCTATGCAAGCAAATTTAAAAAACCGTTTTCTTCCACACCTACTTTTTATTCTAATAATTGTATTTATTAGCGGCTGTTCCACAAAGAAGAACACAGGAGCATCAAGAGCTTTTCATGCTACCAACACCCGTTTCAATGTTTTTTTCAACGGTTATGTAAGCTATAACGACGGGCTAAAAAACATACTGAGAGCCAACCAGGATGACTATTCCACTCTAATTCCAATGTTCCCAATAAGTAGGCATGCCAATGCCAATGCTGCTACATCTGACATGGACAGAACGATAGAAAAATGCAGAAAAGCCATTAAATTACACTCAATAAAAGTAAAACCATCCAAAAACTACAAAAAAGCGAACTTGCCAGAATACATCCTCTTTTACAATCAAAAAGAGTTTAATCCCGCCCTTATTGACGCCTGGTTATTATTGGCAAAAGCCGAATTTCACAAAGGCGATTTTTTGGGTTCGGTAGGCACATTTTTATACATTAGCAAGTTTTACGCTAGCAATAAAGATGTTGTAGCACAATGTCAGCTATGGACAGCAAGAGCTTACGGCGAAATGGGCTGGTTGTATGAAGCGGAGCAAATGCTTTCGAAACTAAATCAGAACGATTTAAAAAGCACAAATACTGGGCTATTTGCATCGGTTAATGCCGATTTGTTGCTAAAAAAACGACAATACAAAGAAGCTATCCCTTTTCTGGAACTCACACTATCAAAAGAAAAAAAAAGGGATATGAAACAGCGTTTTGGTTTTTTATTGGCACAATTGTATCAAAAAACCAATGACAACAAAGCTGCTTATGAGGCCTTTACGGAAGTAATAAAGTCGAATCCTCCTTACGAAATGGATTTTAACGCACGAATAGCGCGTACGCAATTAAACGTAGCAAACGTAACAAGCGTGAGAAAAGAACTGCGCAAGATGTTGAAAAATAACAACAACAAAGAATACTTAGACCAACTGTATTTTGCACTTGGAAATACCTATTTGCAAAAAAAGGATACCGTACAAGCACTCGAAAACTACAAACTATCTGCAGAGAAAAGTACGCGAAATGGCACCGACAAAGCTGTAACACTCATTACCATGGGCGATATCTATTATGGCAAACGAAACTATGTATTGGCTCAACCGTGCTATAATGAGGCTGCCAAAATAATTACGAATGAACAAGACGATTTCGCACGCGTAACAAAATTGGCAGAAACCTTGAGCGAGTTGGTGGTTCAAAACGACATTGTTATACTTCAAGACAGTCTGCAACGGCTAGCCAAACTACCACTAAAAGAGCGACTAGAAGTAGTGAACAAGCTGATAACAAAAATGATAGCCGATGAAAAGCTAGCAGCCGAAAAATTAATTAAGGAGAGTGAAAGACAAAGTTCCTTAGGTCCGGAAGAGGAGGATTTTGCGTCATTACCACCCATAGGAGGCAATCCAATGGGCAATGTAGGGGAATGGTATTTTTATAACCCCAACCTGATAAAAGCAGGACAAGTGGAATTTCAAAAAAAATGGGGCAAACGAAAACTAGAAGACAACTGGCGCAGGGTAAACAAAACTGCGTCACTGTTTATGGATGAAAACAGTGCTCTGGCACAGCAAAATGACAGTACTAGTAAGACTGACAGCATATCAAAAGATTCTATTACGTCAGACGTAAAAAGCCCTGAATTTTATTTGCGACAAATTCCGGTAACGCCCGCACAATTAGCAAAATCGAATGAAGATTTAGCCACCGCCCTGTACGCTATGGCGCTCATTTACAAAGACAAAGTAGAAGATATTCCTATGGCCATTAGCACATTTAATGAATTTATGCGCCGATTTGGAGATGATAAACGCAAAGTAGATGCGTATTTTCAGCTCTATATGATGGAAACAAAATTGGGAAATGAAAGCAATGCCACCCTGTATAGAACCAAGATTATTGCTGAATTTCCAACATCAAAATACGCCGAAATACTTTCGCAACCCGATTATACAGATCGACTTGCACGAATGTACAAAGAGCAAGATTCTATTTATAGCTTAACGTACGATGCTTATAACAAGAGCGACTTTGAGACGGTGTTCAAACATGTAAATTACATTCAGCAGAATTTCCCGCTGTCCACATTAATGCCAAAGTTTATGTTTTTAAATGCGTTGAGTATTGGCAAAAAGGAAAATTCGGACAAATTTGAAACTGCATTAAACAACCTGGTTGCGGCCTATCCCGAAAGTGATGTCAGCGCCATGTCAAAAGACATATTGGCACTAATGAAGCAAGGGAAAGAATCGAAAACAGGCAGTTCAAGCGGTTCGTTGCTAACACGAAGAGAAGTGGAAACAAAGCAAGAAGTAGAGGAAATCAGCAAGCAACAATTTTCGACTGAAAAACAAACCAAGCATCGAATGTTACTGATAAGCAGTACCACTAAGGCAAACATGAACCGACTGCAATACAACGTTGCATCCTTTAATTTCTCGCGGTTTATGATTAAAGATTTTGATTTGGTAATCAACAAGTTGGACACTGTAAAAACATCACTTTCCATTACAAATTTAGAATCATACGAAGAAGCCACTTGGTACGACAAATCATTGGGGAGCGACATTGAACTGAGCGATATGCTGAAAGAATATGACGTTCAAAAGATACTAATTTCGGAAGAAAACTATGGATTATTAAAAGCGGGTTAAATACATTGACGGCAAAGAAAAACTACCACTTAAAACGTCAAAAAAAGATGAACCTGCACAAGTAGCAAAAGGAAACACAACAAAAAACGCGCAGACAGTTAAAAAGTCAGCAGCCACAATTGAAAAACTAGCTGTAAAAGAGGCAGAAAAAACTGCTGTAAAAGCGGATGAAAAAGCGAAAACAACAACGACAGAAACAACAACAACAAAACCAGGAACCGTCAATAGTAAAAACACCAGTTCCAATAGTTACTACACAACCTAAAAAAGAGGAGGAAGTACCACTATTTAAAAATTTATTTGCCTATCGATTAAACGAACCGCATTTTATAGCGGTTTACATTTTGTCGGGGAATGTTGATTTTGAAAAAACAAAAGCCGCATTTGATAACTACAATAGCATAAATTACGGGATAATGAATTTAAAAGTTTCATTAGAAACTGCAAACAAAGAACAGATTATAATTGTTGGAACTTTTGCAGACGCCAATATTGCCAAATCGTATTTATTAAGAATGATCAAAGAAAAAACACTATTTGAAGGACTGAAAAATGCGAATTATAGAAACTTAGTGGGGTCGCAAAAAAACTTAAATACGCTGATGCAACAAGATGCCCTGGACGTCTATTTTGAATTTATGAAAGAGTATTATTTAAAATAAAAAAGCTCCCTAAATCCCCCAAAGGGGACTTAAAGACTTACTATTTAATTATCAATAAAGCATTTACACAACTAATCTATATTCCCTTTTAGGGGCTAAGAACAAGCTATATGAAAAAAGACCGCATACTTTGGGCCGATGATGAAATGGATTTATTAAGTCCGTACATCTTGTTTTTAGAAGACAAAGGATATGAAGTAGTAACCGCAACCAACGGCAAAGATGCCGTAGAACTTTGTCAGCACGAGAGTTTTGACATAATATTTTTGGACGAAAATATGCCCGGCTTGAGTGGGTTGGAAACGTTGGCATTGATAAAAGATATTGATCCCAATGTGCCAATGGTGATGATAACCAAAAGCGAAGAGGAAAATATTATGAATATGGCCATAGGCAACAAAATTGCAGATTATTTGACCAAGCCCGTAAATCCGAGCCAAATACTATTGACATTAAAGAAGAATATTCACAAAAAGGAAATTGTGTCGGAACATGCCACTTCCACTTATCAATCGCAGTTTGGAAGAATTGGGATGCAAATAAATGACACATTAACCTATGAGGACTGGGAAGAAGTGTACAAAAAACTTGTTTATTGGGAATTAGAATTGGCAGAAACAGACAGCGGCCTCGACGAGATGCTACAAATGCAAAAAGCGGAGGCAAACACTAATTTCACCAAATTTATCAGGAAAAATTATGTCGATTGGTTTGAACATCCTGAAAAAAAGCCCTTAATGAGCCCCGATTTATTTAAAACCAAAGTGTTTCCGTTGCTCGATAAGGGCGAAAAGGTATTTTTCATTTTGGTAGATAATTTTAGGTACGACCAGTGGAAAGCCATCCGCGAAATGCTAAGTGAGTTTTACCAATTTAACGAAGAGGAGATGTATTGCGGCATATTACCAACTGCCACTCAATATGCACGAAATTCAATTTTTGCCGGTTTATTGCCCTTACAAATTCAACAAATGTTTCCGGACCTTTGGGTAGAAGAGGACGAAGAGGAAGGGAAAAATTTATTTGAGAAAGAGTTGTTGCAAACTCAATTGCAACGTTTCCGAAAAAACTATACATTTTCGTATCATAAAATAAGTGATTCCAATTCGTGCGAAAGACTGATAGACCAGCTCCCTCGTATCGACAATAATCAACTGAATGTGTGCGTAATGAATTTTATTGATATGCTTTCGCATGCCCGTACAGACTCTAAAATGATGCGCGAATTGGCCAACGATGCTGAGGCGTACCGATCGCTAACATTGTCGTGGTTCAAACATTCTAAAACCTACGATTTATTTAAGTCATTGGCCCAACGAGGATATAAAATTGTATTCACCACCGACCACGGAACCATACAAGTGGACAAGGCGATAAAAGTGGTGGGCGATAGAAATACGAATGTAAATTTGCGCTACAAAGTGGGTAAAAATTTAAGTTACAATAAAAAAGAGGTGTTCGAAATTTTACAGCCCACAAAAGTTGGTTTGCCAAGTCCCAATGTGAGTTCGGCATATATTTTTGCGTGTAACGACGATTTTTTTGCTTACCCAAATAACTACAATCATTATGTAAGCTATTACAAAGACACGTTTCAACATGGAGGTGTTTCGCTGGAGGAAATGCTGCTTCCGCTGATAGTGATGCAGCCGAAGTGAAGCCCCTAAAGTACCCCTTCGGGGGACTTTAAAGACCAAGTTTCTGAGAATAAAAATACTAATAAAACAAACTATACTAACTTTAATTCCCCCTTCGGGGGACAAAGGGGGCAATGAAAACATATACCAACGTAAAAGACCTCGGAAATTTGCAGGAAGCTGTAAAAGAGGCGTTAGAAATTAAAAAAAATCGCTTTGGATACAAGCATATTGGCGAAAATAAAACCTTGCTGATGGTGTTTTTCAATTCCAGTTTGCGAACTCGCTTGAGTACTCAAAAAGCCGGTATGAACCTGGGCATGAATACTATGGTGCTGGACATCAATTCGGGCGCTTGGAAACTAGAAACCGAACGTGGGGTGATAATGGATGGCGACAAACCAGAACATATCCTAGAAGCGATACCGGTAATGGCAAGTTATTGCGACATTATTGGGGTGCGGGCTTTTGCCAATTTAGAAGATAAAGCGTTTGATTATCAAGAGACTATCATCAATCAATTTATCAAATACTCCGGAAAACCAGTATTTAGTATGGAAGCGGCCACTGGGCATCCGTTGCAAGGATTTGCCGACTTGATAACCATTGAGGAATACAAAAAAACCGCTCGACCCAAAGTAGTACTGACTTGGGCACCACACCCAAAAGCATTACCGCAGGCAGTGCCCAATTCATTTGCCGACTTTATGAACGAGGCAGAGGTGGATTTTGTGATAACACATCCCAAAGGATATGAGCTGGCGGAGGAATTTGTGAGAGGTGCCACGGTAGAATATGACCAAATGAAAGCATTTGAAGGCGCTGATTTTATTTATGCCAAAAACTGGTCGGCCTATCAAGACCCAAATTACGGTAAAATTATATGTACCGACCGCAGCTGGACGGTGAGTGAACGACAAATGGCTGTAACCAACAAAGCACATTTTATGCACTGCCTACCCGTACGCCGGAATATGATAGTGACCGATGAAGTAATTGAAAGCCCAGAATCGATAGTAATTCCACAAGCTGCCAACCGCGAAATATCGGCTCAGCTGGTGATTAAAAGAATGTTAGAAACTACATAACTGCCCCCTAACCCCCTAAAGAGGGGAAATAACAAGCAAGATTAGAACAATCTAGGAATTGATATAATTTCTTATTTCAATGAATAAAAAAGAAAATAAAAATAAGACTTCTCAACTTTTACTTCAGGATGGAGAGGCACTTTCAACTCCCCCTTCAGGGGGTCGGGGGGTAGATATAGAAAAGGTAATTGCGTCCATTAGAAACGTGCCAGATTTTCCGAAACCCGGAATTTTATTCAAAGACATCACCACAGCAATGAAAGATGCAGAAGTGCTACAATTTATTGCCGACAGTTTGTATGACTACTACAAAGACAAAGGCATCACCAAAGTGGTGGGCGTAGAAAGTCGTGGTTTTGTGCTAGGAAGCATTTTGGCCTACAGACTCAATGCCGGATTTGTACTCTTGCGTAAGCCTGGAAAATTGCCTTCTGACACCTTCAAAGTGGATTACGACTTGGAATACGGTCAAGATTCGCTCGAAATTCACAAAGATGCAATAGACGATAACGATGTGGTTTTACTGCACGACGATTTACTAGCAACAGGTGGGAGTGCCAATGCATCGTTGGAACTATTGACCAACTTTACGCACAACGGCATACACGTAAGCTTTCTGATTGAATTACTATTTTTGAACGGCCGTCCACGGCTGAAAGGAGCAATCGATATTCATTCGTTGATACAGTTTTAGACCTCCCCTAACCTCTCCAAAGAAGGGGAAGAGTGGTCTTAAAATAAGTTGGGAAATGAAAAGAATAAAATGAAAAGTAACTTGTTTACAAAAGTGGAAGTTCTATTTCTTTTTCAAAATTCTTATGAGCTTTCAAAATATAAAATAATAGCACAAAAAAAACAACACTATATTCCAATGAGCAATACATTTGATTCTATTTCTACGTCCCATTTTTCGGCTGCTGCTACGCCAAAATTAACCATTGTGAAAGTTGGTGGCAAAATAGTAGAGGAACCCGAAAGTTTAAAACAACTGCTAGCCGATTTTTCAAAAATAGAAGGTTACAAGGTTTTGGTGCATGGCGGAGGTCGCTCGGCAACGGCAATGGCAGCCAAACTGGGCATTGAAAGCAAAATGGTAAATGGTCGCCGAATAACCGACTCAGCGATGCTGAATGTGGTAACAATGGTGTATGGCGGACTAGTAAACAAACAAATAGTGGCTGGCCTACAAGCCATTAACGTAAATGCACTGGGACTAACGGGTGCCGATCTCAATTATATGCAATCGGTAAAAAGACCTGTAAAAGAGGTAGATTATGGTTTTGTAGGCGATGTAAAAGAAGTAAATGCCGACATATTGGCCGATTTAATTGCGAAAGGTGTGGTGCCGGTTTTAGCGCCACTTACTCACGACAAAAATGGCAACATGCTCAATACCAATGCAGACACCATTGCTGGAGAGGCGGCAAAAGCATTGGCAAAGCATTTTGAGGTAACGCTCATGTATTGTTTTGAAAAGAAAGGGGTACTGCTCAACGAAAACGACGATGAAAGTGTAATTGCCAACCTTACTCCTACCCTATTTGAACAACACGTACAAAATGGAATCATACAAGGCGGAATGATTCCGAAACTCGAAAACTCTTTTGAAGCATTAAATGCTGGCGTGAAACAAGTAGTGATAACGCGCTCGGACATGATTCACACCAACGGCGGAACAGTTATATCATTGTAGAGAAAAGCGCAGATAAAAACTCAGCCACTATTCCAACACCTAAAATACAAGCCAAAAAACACGAGTACTCCATTCCTACTGATTTTTCCGGTGACTATACTTTACAGCTCAGCATTGTTTAAACACAACTTGCTGGGCTGTTTCTTTTTTTTTACACTACACGAACTAATAAACATAGAAGTACAGTGGTTTTCGGCGCAACGACGACTCACAAACCCGTTAAATATGCCTAAATTTAGTTGCCAATTTTCAATGAGAATTAGAATAAATCCTATGAAAAGGAGGAAGAACCTAATAATTATTTCAATGACTAGTGGCAGTAATTACAATCGTTTTCTGAACTTTTTGCTATAAAGTCTAGCTTGAAAATATTTTAACGAAAGTAGACTTAAAAACACATCCATTGATTGTCAGTACTTTATACCTACAAAGAGCTTTTTATACTAAAGACAACCAAAATAGTACTGCAAAACTAAAAATACATCATAGCGCCGAGTGTAGCAATTACTATAGTTCTTAAATTTATATTCTACGATAAGCTATCTATCAACATATTGAATATATTGATTATATTTGCAGCACTATTTGAATACTATCGTATTTACTGAACTAAAAACACAAACAATTTAAGAGAATAGAACGCAAACAATAGCAAAACGGCGTGCTGAGTAGGCTAAAAGTGTAAAGATAAGCACCATAACCAAACCAATACACGAACTAAAAAGCAGCACAAGAACTGAAACATATCAAAAACAAAATACAGAACACACAAGACAATCGAGTCTATATTGTCAATTTTCTTATTTACATTCCATGAAAAACTTATTTAGATATATTGTTATTTTTATCGTGCTGGGGACGCTGGGGCTTGG
>JFJP01039728.1_pt1 | contig 12791 bp, 16 predicted proteins | sample 431651 | NCBI WGS metagenome assembly JFJP01 (sample SAMN02602958, study PRJNA72255) | Microbial mat metagenome, whole genome shotgun sequencing project. | biome: fresh water; feature: sink hole; material: water; isolation source: purple microbial (photo- and chemosynthetic) mats found in... | reverse complement strand
AGGAAGTGGTCAATCCATTTTTTTTTATACCAGCTTCCTATATAGTTTATAAAATATCAAATATCAAAATTATTGTATTTCGAAGCTAAAATTTGGTATATTTAGAAAATTTTTAATTATTAACCAATAAATGAATGTAAAATGAAAGTATTGAAGAAGGTTTTAATTATTTTTGGTGCAATAATCGTGTTATTAATTATTATTGCGTTCATTCTTCCATCAAAAGTGAAAATTGAACGCTCGCTTACTATGAAAACAACAAAACCTGTTGTTTACGAACAAGTTAATAATATGAAAAAATGGGAGAAGTGGTCGCCTTGGCACAGAATGGATACTGCCATGCAGATTACCTACGGTGATACCATTTTTGGTACGGGTGCCTGGTATAGCTGGACAAGTGAGAACAGTAATCTTGGGAATGGCAAAATGCTAATCACAAATAGCCATCCTAATGATTCAATTATCACTGATTTAATTTTTGAAGGAGAAAAACCATCGGTGGGCAAGTACTTTTTCGAAAAAGTGGAAGACAGTGTAAAAGTAACATGGACAATGGAATGGGAAACCGGATACAACCCTGTAAACCGCTGGATGGGCTTATTGATGAAAGGATTTATTGGTGGTACTTTTGAACAAGGTTTAGCTAATCTCGACTCTGTATGTAAGGTGTATGCAAAGTATGCTGCAAAATCTGGTGATGTAGCTGTTGAACTTGTAGATCAAAAACAGCAACCTTATATTTATATTCGTGATACTTGTACAATGGCTACAATTTCGATTAAGTTAGGGCAAATGTATGGCGAATTACAGAAATTTATCACTGATAAGGGAGGACAGATGGCAGGTTCACCTTTTGCGATTTACCATAATGCTGATACATCAATTGTTATGGATGTTGAGGCGGGAATCCCAGTTGGTAAAGCTTTGCAGCCAACGGGTCGCATCAGACAGGGTGAGTTTAAAGCCGGAACTATTGCTGTGGCTCAACATTTTGGTTCTTTCAACTCTGTTGGAGATACTTATAACGGATTGATGGCTTGGATTACTAAAAATGGTAAACAGATAGCTGGTCCGCCTTGTGAGCATTATTTGACTGATCCATCTGTTGAAACGGATACCTCGAAATGGATTACAAAAATTGTTTTTCCTGTGAAATAAAATTTGAAATTGGAGTTATGAATTATGAGTTTTTAAGTTTTACTGAGTAACTCATAGTTCATAACTTGTTAATTATAAAATTTTTCACGGTTCATTAATTGTAGCATATATTCATCTGACCAACCGGTTAATGTTCGTCGCCATTGTTTCTTATTACCAATAATCTGAAAACCATGATTTTTAAATAGTTTTATACTTGCTTCATTATCAATGCCTATGTTACAATACAACTGGTGCAGTTGCAACCAATTGAAAGCATAGTTAATAAAAACTGATAATGCGTGAGATGCGTAACCATGTTGTCTGTCTGTCAGCTGGTGGATCAAAATGCCTACGCCGGCGCGCAGGTGAAACGGATCGAAATCAAACAAATCTATACTGCCAATAGTGCGCGGTTTCGCATTTGTGTCAGTAGGTTTTATATCTATCATTAATCGCAACTGCTTGGTATCGTAAATATCAAGATGGGCTGTTTCGATATATTGTTCTAAAACGTGTTTTGAAAAAGGAACCAATGTTTCACTTACGTACCAAAGCTCAGTATTGTTTTCCCAATCGTACAGCAAATCAATATCCTCAGGTTCTAAAGCTCTGAGTTTAATTAGATTGTCTTCAAGAAGTTTATTCATGCTTCCTCGTTATTTGTCTTGTATTTTACACTATCAAACCTTAGTTGATTACGAGATGCAAATATATAATTTATCAACAAAGAAAGCGATAGATACGATGTTTTTACCATGCGCATATTAAAAGTTATTGCAACGAAAAAAAACAGATCGTTTTTTGAGAAATATTAATTTTCAAGCTTTATCACCGTTTTTAATTGTTCATTATCAAATATTTTTTACTTAATATTCAAATTATGAAACGCAGAAATTTTATCGCAGGGTTAAGCCTTAGTTTGCCGGTAATAGGTTCATTATCTTTGGTCAATAGTTGCAATACCAGTGAAAAAAGTAAATTGGCATCCACAGAAGCTACAAAAAATGAAGCTACACCTGAATCGAAAGTGATAAATGCCATGCTGTGTATGCAGCGCGCAGCCTGGGAGCAAGGTGTGGCTATGCAGGCATTGATGGAAGTTGGCGCAGATGAACTGGTTATACTCTTGGCACATGATGCCGTATTACGACAAGATGAGCAAGGACGCTTTTCCATAATAAATGGTGAAAAAGGAGTTACTGACCCAGGTGTGAATGGGGCAGGTGTGCTTTTTGCATGGAAAAAAACCGGTAACGATAAGTATAAAAAAGCAGCCGATACAATGCTCCAGTACTATAAAACCACGGCTCCAAAAACGAAAAAGGGTATATTACATCACGTTGTTTATGCACCACAGGTTTGGAGTGATGCAACTTTTATGGCACCACCATTCTTAGCTCTTATGGGCGATTACGATGAGGCTATCAAACAGGTTGATGGATTTCGAGAATGTCTTTGGAGCAAAGAGAAAAAAATGTTCTCGCATATTTGGGACGAAAAAAAGAACGGATTCCAACGTGAAGCATTCTGGGGCGGTGGCAATGGATGGAATGCTGCCGGTATGGCTCAAATCATTAGTACTTTACCTCCAGAGCGTGAAGCAGATAAGAAGAAACTGATTGGTTATGTTGTTGAATTGCTTGATGGTTGCCTTGCTTACATGCGCGATGATGGTTTATTCCATGATGTGGTTGACGATCCAAACAGTTTTGTGGAAACAAACCTTGGTCAGATGCTGGCATACTGTATTTACACTGGAATAAAAGTCGGTTGGCTCGACACCAAATACCGCGAGGCTGCCGACAAAATGCGACAAGCATCCTACACGAAACTCGATGAGTATGGCTTTATTCAGGATGCTTGCAGCTCACCTATGTTTGATCGGGCAGGTACATCAACTGAAGCGCAGGCATTTTATTTGATGATGGAAGGAGCTTATCGGAAGCTTAATTCGTGAAAGTAAAGAAGAGTCGCAAAATAAACTTTTTATTTTGCGACTCGTTTATGTTGTTTTAAAACTTGCCGAATTTTAAGGTCATACCAAACGTCAAATCGTTTAATCCATACTCCTTTATCAGTCCTTCAGTTGGCGATGTTTGTGTTTCCAGAATAATTGACGAAGTAAATCTGTGGTACACGCCAAAACATAAGCGGAATGTTTTTACCATATTTAGTTCAACCTCAACGCCGGGTTCTATAATAAAAAAAGCGTCAACATCTTCATTGTAAGGCTCAAAATAGGTGTCTTTCTCGTATTGACGATAATCTTTGCCATACACAATACCACCCGCTCCAATTAATACCGGAAACGATAGATGCACAGGAAATTTGCCAAAAATAATTGGTTCGAGTATCAAACCTCCGTACCCGCCCGCATAACGATACATTTCTATATTAGTAGGGTCGAGTACATTATTGACGTGTGCTTCACTGAAAAAACCGGTTCCGCCTGCTCCAATGCCTAATGCGTGATTGATAATCCATAAACCGCGTCCACCTAAAGCCATTCCTTCATAGCCATCAATTTTTGTATATCCTATTGAAAATCCACCGTAACCACCATGAATGGTTTTGTCTTTAAATATTGTTTGTATCTCGTTGGTTTCAGGTTGTTGGGCGTGTACCGCAAAGCCAATCAATACCAATGTAATTAAAATTGCATTACTTTTCATAACTCAGATTATATTAAATGGGATTAAGTATTTGTTCTAAAATTAACTATCCTAATTTTCAGTATTATGTTTTCAAAATAGTTTTGGTAAATGAAAAGTGAGCAGAAATTATAAAATGAATTAAGCAAGTGTTTGTTTTTAAAAGCATTAAAAATTGCCGATTTTCAGTGTTATTCCAAATGACAACCCGTCCATCACATTTTTATCTGTAAGTTTTACCATTTCAAATTTATCGTTTATCCCAAATAAATCAACCGATGTTGAAAAACGATAGTAAAAACCTGCTGCCAATCTGATAAACTTAATGAAACCAAATTCATACTCAAAACCGGGTTCGAGGGTTAAATAATTGTCGGATGCTTCAATATTTGTATTCCAACTGCTATTAAAGTACGAATCGCTGGAATACGTAACTACGCCCGAACCGAAAAACACTGGAATAGCTATTTTTGAGTTATTGGTAAGTGGAAGCAGACCTTCTAAAAAGAAACCTCCACAAACACCTTCTGTGCTGTAGGAATAATAATATGCATTGCCCATGTCGAGGTTAGGGCGATATCCGTTTAAAAAGAGGTAACCTCCTAAACCTAAGGCTACATATTTATTTACTATCCATCCGCCTCTACAGCCAATTATCATTCCGTCGCGATTGTCAATTTCTGAGTAATTGACAGTGAGTCCCATGTATGCGGTTGCTGTTTTTTTTATTTCTGGTTCAGTATTGCCATTACTTGGTGGCAAAAATGAATTGTTAACCGGTTGTGCGGAAAGTAAATATGCACTGAGCATAAAGTATATTGCAAAAAGAATTGTCGGTGCTCGCATGGTGTAATTTGTTTTCATTGGGTTAAAACACAAGCAACGATAGTAACGTGATAGTACGATTTTAAGTGGATTAAAACTTGCCAAATTTGAAACATATTCCAGCAGTATAATTATTTAAAAATTTCTTATTGTCAAGAATCAAACCCAACTCTTTTTGTTCATATATCAATTCTACGGCGCTTGTGTACCGATAATAAATACCGATACCAATTCGCAAAAACTTTACCACATTTGTTTCTAATTCAATTCCGGGCTCGATAACAAAAAAAATATCTTTATCAACAGTTCGCCATTTGTCTGTATTGCTACGCTCTGTATTCTCTAACCGGCATCCTATACCTCCGGCACCAAACATAATAGGCAGAGACACATGGATTACTGACTTTGGAAAAATAATTGGTTCAATCATTATCCCACCGTACCCTCCCGAAAACTTTTGTTTTCCTTGCATATAACTATTGTATTCTGCTTCTGTTTCAATACTATACACACCGCCGCCTAATGCAAACCGATGGTTCATTATCCAAGCGCCACGCCAGCCGGTAATATACGAATCTTTTGCATTAATGGTGGAATAGAGTACAGAAAAACCGCCATATCCGCCATGTTGTTTCGGGTTTATTTCTTTGAAAATAGTTCTGATTTCGGCAGTTGTATCTTTTTGACTAAATGAAGGTACAACGCAGCCAACCATTAAAAGTATAGTAAATAGTTTTTTCATAACATTCAATTATTTTCAAACCATTGAAAACCTATTTAGAAAAGGTAAACATTATTGAAATAGTAAAATCGTAAAGATTTTGCCTATAATAAAGTGGTGTGTTTATCTCAGCATAAGGCTTATAATCAAAACAAAAAATAATGGGATATTTAAGAACATGGTATTCAAAACCAAGATTACCGGCTACTCCCAGTCCAAATGAAAATTCGCGTCGCCGGTAGAATTCGCCATTTATCAGATATTTATCATTACTCCAGAGTCGGTAACCAATTTGTGCCCCATATCCATAATAAAAAAAAAGTTGTTTGGTTAACGAGGTAAAAACCGGATGATGATATTGATTAAGGATGGTTGTTTGCATACCACCTCCACTAAAAGTTGCCAATGCTTCAAACGAAATCTCTGGTTTCGTAAAGTACTTATAACAAATGCCGGGACTAATTCCAGCTTTTACTCCGATAGCCTGATCGAAATCCTGTGCTTTTGCATTGGAAAAAAATAATGATAAAGCTATCAATATCACAATAATGTAACTTTTTGTTCGCATGGTTGGCAAAATACTGGTTTTCGGTATATTGAATTTAAGCTAACTATATCATTTATGCGCGATTGAAATTTTACTGTTCTCGGCATTAATTACTACTTTGGCTGCTGTTTTAGTTTTTCCGATGCGTCCATAAGTAAGCATTTGTTTTTTATTACCTTCCAATTGTTTTTCATCGAGGCTGCTTATTTTTTCGGGATAAACTAAGGTTGAATTTTTGTGTGTAATATCAATTTGATAAGACGCGCCACTATCAAAAGTAAAATTTATTTCTGCATATTTTGAATCAATACTTATAAAGGTGAAGTTTTTTGAGATTGATTCTACTTTCATTGAACCATAATATTTGAGGTTGACATTGGTTTCAAATTCCAACCGGCTAATTATCAGTTCCGAAAAATAGGTTTCGCCATAGCAGTAACCAACTTTCGCTATTTTGTAAATATCGCGATTTGACTTGATTTTAATTATATTTACATCGCCTATTTGTATGTCGGATTTTATGGTTGTTAAGTCGAGTTGTGTTGCTTTTTCAATGGCGAGTTCGCAACCGAATGAAGTATTGATTTTGCCGGTTGTAAGATTGCCTATGGTTGCTTTGCTCGATTCGAGGGTTATTTCAGTCTCTCCATTGAGTGAAACCGCTTTTAAGTTTCCGTAAGCTAATTTTATGTTTATATTACCTTTGTAATCGCCCAGATACACATCACCAAACCGGTTATTGATTTTTATGTTGATATAACTCGGCACATATATCATGTAATCAATATTAACTTGGGCTTTCAATTTTTTTAGTTCATCGAAAAATGCTGTATAATCAACACCAAAAATTGTGTTTGCAGTAATGTAATATGAATTTGCTACAATACTGAAATCAACAGTGTTGAGCATTTTTGTGAGTTTAGAACGTTCATTGTTGGGTGAGCTGAACGAAACACTTGCAACTATTTTTACCGAATCGCTTGTCCAGTTTACTACTTGTATCTTTCCGTACTTGTTAGTTACGTCAACAGTGGTTGAAACATTGGCACGGTAACTACGTTCAATTTTTTTAAACTCGGAATAAGCTTGGGGTACGGCATTGCTACAAAAGAGAAACAGACCAGCCACCAATGTTAAAATTTGTTTATAATTTAACTTTACGTCTTTCATCTGTAGCCTCATTTTCTCTATCTGTGCCGTAAGAATTGTTTTGCAATTGTTGTAATAGCTCTTCAAGTATCTCAAGTTTTATCTTATAGTTTTGTATCATGGCATCAATAACTTCTTCATTTGCAATACCATCTTTTAAGTCGTTTTTCAAATCAGCATAGATGCTGTCGAGTAATGCCATGTCGTATTTAAGATTTTGGGCAAGCTCAGGTTTATCTTGTAAGAGCTGTTCGGCTTGAGCCAGTTTTATATTTAATTGTGTACCATAAAATGCTTCGGCTTCCATAAGCTCAGGTACTGCAATCTGGCTGCTTTGTGCGGCAGTTTTTTGTGAATTCTGATTGATAATGATCCTTTGCGTTAGCAGCGATAGGGTAACAACAACTATACTAATAGCCGCTACTTTCCATACATAATTGCGTGGGATAAGGATATAGCGTTTAGCGTTGCTACGTTTTATAATTCGATTCCAGCAGTGTACGTCCGGTTCATAATAATCGAATTTCTCTCGATTATGTTTGACGAATAGTTCAAATTGGTCGCTCATTTTTTAGCTTAATAGGTTTATTTTTCAATAGGTCAATGGTCAATTATACTTTTCCGGTTGTTATTATTTCTTTAATCTTACGTTTTGCTCGCAGGTATTGCGATTTCGATGTTGATTCTGAAATATTTAATATCTGTGCTATTTCAGAATGGTCGTAACCTTCAAGCAAGTAAAGTGTAAGAATAATTCTATACCCATCAGCAAGTTGCTCTATTGCTTTGTGTACATTTTTAATTGTCATTTGTATGTCATCAAAATCTGGCTCACTCTCGTTAGTTGTTTCAACCGGTAATTCATCGTAAAAGACCAGATCAACTTTTTTTCGCTTCAACGAATTGATGCATTTATTAATAACGATTTTTTTCAGCCATGCGCCAAATGACGATTCATATCTAAAATTGTCTAATTGTAAGAAAGCTTCTGAAAACGACTCTTGCAACATATCTTCGGCTTCGTACTGGTTGTTAAGCATCCGAAAGCAGATGTTGTACATTGCCTTAGCATATAGTTGGTATAGTTTGTATTGAGCTTTAATTTTTCCTTGTTTGCTCTGCTCAATAATTTCTCTGTGAGTATCTGTATAATTGACAGTCAATTTTCTTCCGTTTTCAATTAATAACGACAAATCTATTGAAGAAAAGTTGCAAACTCCAATTAAAAAGATAAATAGTATTGGTAACTTGGTGTTCTATTGCATTGAATATGCCACGAAAATGCTTAAAGCATAATCTCTTCGTCATATTGATCAAAGAAGTGGTATTCGAGAAAATTGTAAGTCGAAGTTGGTTTAATTTTAATATAGGATTTGAATTTAAACCACCATTTCAATTTAATAGAAATAAGTCCACATTGGAGGTATGCAGCTATAAACGGATGTACTTTTAATGTTAATCTCGCTTTACTGAATCTAAGCAAGTATTTAATATTATTCTCTAATTGGTCGATGAAAAGGACGGTTGGCGCAACCTCACCACTGCCGTTGCAAGTGGGACAGGTTTCTATGGTTTGAATATTCATCTCTGGTCTAACTCGTTGCCGAGTTATCTGCATCAGTCCGAATTTACTTAATGGTAAAATATTGTGTTTGGTACGGTCTTTTGCCATAGCTTCTTTCATTTGTTCATATACTTTCTGCCTGTTTTCAGGTTCGTGCATATCAATGAAATCAACTACAATGATACCGCCCATGTCGCGTAACCGCAATTGTCGGGCTATTTCGTTGGCTGCTGATAAGTTTACATCCAACGCATTAGTTTCCTGATCGTTGTCAGCTGTAGAACGATTGCCGCTATTTACGTCAATTACGTGTAAAGCTTCGGTATGCTCAATTATCAGGTAAGCACCGTTTTTTAAATGAACTGTTTTACCAAATAAAGATTTAATTTGTTTATTGATACCAAAATAATCAAAAATAGGTACACCACCTTGATAATGCTTTACTATTTTTACTTTTTCGGGTGCTATGGTCGAAATAAAGTTTCTAATCTCATTGTATAACGCAAGATCATTCACATTTATATTACCGAATGTGGCATTGAGAATATCGCGTAATAATGCCGATGTGCGATCTAATTCGCCTATCACTAAGGCAGGAGGTGTTATTTCGCTTAAATTTTGAAACGATTCTTCCCATTTTTCCACCAGTTCGCGGAGTTCTAAATCCAGAACTGCTACTTTTCTACTTTTGGCTGCTGTTCGTACGATAACGCCGTAGTTCTTTGGTTTTATACTCTGGATTAATCGTTTGAGCCGGTTACGTTCATCTAACGATTTTATTTTTTGCGATATGGATATTTTATCGGAGAAAGGTATTAAAACAAGATTTCTACCAGCCAATGATATTTCGCAGGTTAAGCGAGGTCCTTTTGATGATATTGGTTCTTTTGCTATTTGAACAACGATGGTTTGTCCGCTTTTCAGTACGGTATCAATTTTTCCATTTTTATCTATATCCAGACCAATTTCAGTATCAGCTACTGCCGGTAGTATTTTGGCGTCTATTGTTTCTAATGGCTGTATTTTGTTTTTATTTCGTAAGGCTCGTTGACGGTCGTTTTGTTGTTTGCGCAGACTAAGTGCAAGTTGCACATAATTGTTTAGGGTTTGGTATTGTGGTCCCAAATCAAGATAGTGAAGGAAAGCATCACGTTCGTATCCAACATCTACAAATGCAGCATTTAAACCGGGCATTATTTTTTTTACCCTTCCTATATATATGTCTCCAACTGAGAATTGCTTGTTGCTTCTTTCTTTTGATAATTCAACTAATTGCTTGTCTTCAAGAAGAGCGATATTTATCTCTGATGAATTTACGTCTATTACTAATTCGTTGCTCACAGTGTCATCACATTTCAGAACAGTAAAAATATATTAACAAAAAAATATGTATTTTCGATAAAACATTATACAAAAATACAACTTATAATAGAAAAAATGAAAAAATAAGTAAAGTAATAAATAATTATATGTATTGAATAGTTTGTTAATGTCTTAACGGCACATTAACATTAATAATAATTACAAATTTAGTATTATCCGAAATATTGGAATATTTAATGAACTAAAAATGTGATATATATTATTGAATTTATCCATAAAAACTAAATCCCGAAAAATCGGGATTTAGTTATAATGGCTTATTTCTTTTTCTTATGTCGGTTCTTACGAAGCCGTTTTTTACGCTTATGCGTTGCCATTTTATGTCTTTTTCTTTTCTTTCCGCTAGGCATGATATGCAGGTTTTAATAATTAATTTACTAATAACGATTCGCATTAGCAAATAAAATACTTCCGCTTTGTCTGCTAAAGTATTTTATATGCTAATGCAAAACCATCAACCGTTTGAATGTGGCACTGTGGGCTAGTAAATTACTGCCTTAGTTTTTTACATTCACTTTAACCTTTTCTACAAAGCTCTTTGCAGGCTTAAATGAAGGTATAAAGTGTTCTGGAATAATGATGGTAGTATTTTTTGAAATGTTGCGAGCGGTTTTTTCAGCACGCTTCTTTACTACAAAACTACCAAATCCTCGTAAATATACGTTTTTGTTTTTTACGAGCGAAGCTTTGATTGTGTCCATGAAAGCTTCAACAGATTTCTGTACAGTAACTTTTTCAATACCAGTACTTTTCGAAATTTCGTTTACAATATCCGCTTTTGTCATTGTTAGAAAGTTTAATAATTATCAATTATTGTGATTAACTATTTGGTTTGCAAATATAAAGTATTTATTTCTTTTTGCGAAATAAATCTACTTTTTTTTTCAATAAAATAAATTAAATTTTAACTACTTAGAAAAAATTGTTTGGCAAAGATATGAATTATTTTTATATTCAAAAAGCTAAATATCAATTTTTTAATCTTTATTTTTAAAAAAAAAATTTTTTTTCTTATTTTGTTCATTTTTAGATAGATAACTTTTAAGTAATGGTTCATTAATTACATAAAATATGATTTTAGACTTTAGTTTAAGAATTATCGAATGGTACGCTGTAAACAAGCGCGACTTACCATGGCGCGATATTACCAATCCGTATTATATCTGGTTGTCCGAAGTTATACTTCAGCAAACTAAGGTAAATCAAGGACTTAATTACTATTTTCGCTTTATAACGCAGTTTCCTAATGTTGAAATGCTTGCTTTGGCACACGAAGATACGGTTTTGAAGTTATGGCAAGGATTAGGTTATTATAGCAGAGCACGCAACCTGCATGCTGCGGCTAAAGCAATATATTTTGATTTTGGCGGCGTATTTCCTTCAGATTATTTAAGTATTCGCGGGCTTAAAGGCGTTGGCGATTATTCAGCTGCCGCAATAGCTTCAATCGCATTTGGTTTACCTTATGCTGCTGTGGATGGTAATGTTTATAGGGTTTTATCTCGAATTTTTGGAATATATATACCTATTAATATTGGTAGTGCTAAAAAGGAGTTTAGTACACTTGCAAATTCGCTTCTCGACAAGCAACGTCCCGGTCTATTTAATCAGGCAATTATGGAATTTGGTGCTTTGCAATGCAGTCCGCGAAATCCATTGTGCGATAATTGCATTTTTTGTACAGATTGTTTTGCGCTAATCCACCAAGCTATTTCGGCTTTGCCCAACAAGTTGCAAGGTGCAAAACCTAAAATGCGATATTTTAATTATTTTCTCATCAAGCATTTGGGATATGTGTATTTGTCGAAACGCAAATCTGACGATATATGGATGAATTTATTTGAATTTCCATTAATTGAAACAAATGAGCTACTCGATCCAGAAAATATATTGGATAGCGAAAAGTTAAATTTAATTTTTAGTAAATTTGCAGTCTTAATTGGATTGCCTACGATCATTATTACACGGGTATCGAAATTGTATAAGCATGTGTTAACACATCAAAAATTAATGGTGAGATTTTTCGAACTTGAGGTTACTGATACAAATTGGTTTCCCAATACTTCAAACATGCTTAAAATTGAATGTACTAATATTAATAGGTATGCTATTCCAAAAATAATAGAAAAATATTTGATTGAGAATAATTATATGGTTTAAACCATAACCCAATCACTAAGCATGATTTTGTAAATCAGTAGTAAAGATTTTAAATTTACTCAATTTGAAATGCGTGGCATAAATAAAGTTATATTGGTAGGTCTTGTGGGTAAAACCCCAAGTATTCATTACCTCGATACCGGCATGGCGTGTGCAAAGTTCTCGTTAGCAACCGATGAGGTATATAAAAATAAAAATAACGAACGTATTACAGTTACTGAATGGCATAATATTGTGATGTGGCAGCAATTAGCCGAGAATGCCGCTGCATATATCAAAAAGGGCATGTTACTGTATATTGAAGGTAAGATTCAGTCGCGTTCGTGGGACGATAAATCGGGAATGCGACACTATGTTACTGATATTGTTGCCAATACTTTCACAATGTTAAGTAATGCAGGTAATAAAGATGATGACAAACCAAGCTCTGAAACACTTGAACAAACAGTTGAAAAATTAATTGCTAACCATGAGCTTGATGAATTGCCTTTTTAGTTTTTCAATAATTTAAAAAACAACCTTAATTTGGAAGCAGAAATTACATATAATATAGTGTCGGTTAATCTCCCAATTGTTTTTTATCCAATTACAACAAGCGCTGTGGTTGGTTGCATCGTCATATTTATACTGTTAGTAATTTCAGCGCTTATG
>JFJP01039727.1_pt1 | contig 12791 bp, 4 predicted proteins | sample 431651 | NCBI WGS metagenome assembly JFJP01 (sample SAMN02602958, study PRJNA72255) | Microbial mat metagenome, whole genome shotgun sequencing project. | biome: fresh water; feature: sink hole; material: water; isolation source: purple microbial (photo- and chemosynthetic) mats found in... | reverse complement strand
AGTAAAAATCGACATCTCCCCCTTAGCTGAAAATGGGAGTCTCAATATTATTACCGATGGCGCTGAAAAACGCAGCCTTGTGGAAAAGGAATTGGTTTCTGAAGACGGGATTATTGAGCTGAAGATGATTCCTTTGGGAGGATTTGTCGGCATTGTCGGGAAGTAATAAACAGAATTGATCGTTGAACCAAGCCATTTTTTTAAGGATAAATTTTTCATGCAGAAGGTCATTTTCTTTTTTGCAATTCTCTTTTTTCTGCCTGTATATACATCAGGTCAGAAACAGAGGCTCCTTGTAACAACAGATATCGGGGGAGACCCCGATGACCAGCAGTCGCTTGTGAGACTTATGGTTTATGCCAATGAATTTGATATTGAAGGAATCATAAGCTCCGCAGCGGGAACACCCGGTGAGCTGGGCAGAGAAATTGTCAGGCCGGAATTGATCGTTGAGATTATCCACGCATATGAAAAAGTTTATCCCAATCTGATTAAACATGATAAGAATTATGCATCTCCCTCGGATTTAATTGAAGTGGTGAAAACCGGAAATCCTTACAGAGGTTGGAATTATGTTGGGGAGGGTCATGATACAGAAGGTTCTGAATGGATTATAAAGATGGCTGACAGGCAGGATGATCGGCTTTTAAACATCAGTGTTTTCGGGGGACAGACGGATCTGGCGCAGGCTCTCTGGAATGTCAAAAACAACAGGACACCCGAAGAATACAAAAGATTTATTTCAAGGATCAGGATTTATGATATTAACGATCAGGATAAGATATTCGACTTGTTGATTGCAGATCACCCTGATCTTTGGTATATCCTGGCCAAAGCACCCGAAGGCCATGATAAGCGGGAGGGTGCATACCGTGGGATTTACCTCGGTGGAAACGAAGATCTTACTTCAATGGAATGGATGCGGTCGAATGTTCTTGAAAACCATGGTCCTCTGGGTGAGTTGTATCCCCGGAAAACCTGGACAGCTCCCAATCCTCATGGGGTTATGAAAGAAGGCGATACTCCCTCGTGGTTCTATTTTCTGAATAACGGACTGAATGTGCCGGAACATCCTGAATTCGGAGGTTGGGGAGGAAGATTTCAAAAGAATGACAAGGGATACTTCTCCGATGCTATTGATTCATTTGGAAATGAAGCCATTGCACGAGCAGGCGTTTATCGTTGGCGTGAAGATTTTCAGAATGATTTTGCTGCCCGTATGGATTGGTGCGTTGGTGAATACAATGAGTGTAACCATCCACCGGTTGTTGTCATAAACGGAATTGAGGGAAGGGAAAACCTGACTCTTGATTTCCGGGTTGGGGATAATGTAACTCTTGATGCGGCTGGCTCATCGGATCCCGATAAAAATGAATTAAGCTATGAATGGATGGTTTATAAGGAAGCCGGAAACTTTAGTGAAACTATCGAAATTAAATTTTCCGGAACAATGGCAACGTTTCTTATGCCTCAACTGGAACCAGATTCCAGCATTCATATAATATTAAAGGTGAGTGATAAGGGGATGCCGGGTTTGTCGGCATATAGAAGGATTATTTTAAGAAATTGTTGATTTTTGGGAGTTTTAATAAATCTATCTGATTGAGAATCTTCCCGAGAAAAGTCGAATGTGAAATAGTCAAAATGCAAATTTTAGGAAGGAGAAATTGAAAAAGTAAAATTATATGTCCGAGAAAAATAATTTGTTAAGGTCTAAAAATGAAATAAGCCCACTTTCACACTAAGACGATTTCTGATTTCGTCAATGGCTTGGAGCCAACGTTCATGTGATGCAGACTTACAAATGCAAATTTGTGGCAAATTTTTTAAAGAGCAAGATAATATTTAACAATTTACTGCCAATCAACATCGATATGCACCATTTATCCCATCACAACTTCAATCTTTACAGACTTAAAGATTTTGCCATACGGTATCCGATTCTCCTCAATTTCTTCCCCATCTAATCTCAGTAGTTTTACTCCCTTTTCAACTCCCTTATTATTGTTTATAATTACCTCAAGAATATGTCCCCGGAATTTTCTTGTGTATGAAATATCTTTCCAATCTTTGGGAATGCAGGGATCTAAAACCAGAGCGTCATACTCCGGCTGAAAGCCCAGGATATACCTGGAAATTGCAAAGTAAGTCCAGGTAGCTGAGCCGCTGAGCCAGGGGATTCTTGATGCCCCGAATTTGGGGCTGTATTTAGTATGTGTGGACTGGCAAAGCACATAAGGCTCGATTTCCCTGATTTCGGCCTTTTCATTAAAAGCCGCAGGCAAATAGGCCCTGAGATACTCATAGGCTCTTGTCCCATTTCCTGCAATAGCTTCTGCCATTACGCCCCAGCCTTGGGTATGGACAAAGATTCCTCCGTTTTCCTTTAAACCGGGATTAAATAACTGAGACCTTACAATAGTATAGTCGGAATCGGTATATGGGGGATCGCACAGCATTAACCCATAGGGTGTGGCAAGCCTTTCATTTACCTTATCCAGGATTTTCCGGGCACGTTCTCCGGTTGCTAAACCACTAATAACTGCCCAAACCTGTGGATTGAGATAAATCTGACCCTCATTGGATTCTTTTGAACCAAATTTCATACCATCGGCCCTGTATCCACGCATAAACCATTCACCGTCCCAGGCGTCCTTTTCGAGTCTTTGGTCCAATTTTTCAAGCTCGGTTTTTGCCCAGGATGCTTCCGGGTCCAAGCCCGATAAATCTGCAGCATCAATATATTCACGGAGCGCCAACCGCAATTGAATGCTCACAAAAATACTTTCGCCATCGTACCCGAATTTCAGGGAGTCGTTCCAGTCGGCGCTCAATCCGCAGGGAAAGCCATGTTTTCCCGACAATCGCAAGTTGAATTCTATAGCTCGGCGCATATGTCGCAGCACCGTGTCGTCGCCTGAATCGGAATAGGGGAGAACCTTTGAAAGGAACTGAATATCGCCTGTTTCCTTAATATAGGCCGGGATGGCATTGAAGAGCCATAGGCAGTCGTCGGATCGGTATTCTGATTTGCCGGGTAAGGGTTCGAATCCGGGGTTATGAGATAAGGGTAGAATAACGGGCATTGCGCCACCTTCTGAAGTCTGGCCTGTAATCATCAATTCCAGACGTTTTTTTACTTCCAGGGGAATTGCATGAACAACGCCCAACAGATCCTGCACAGAATCGCGGTATCCCAAACCGTCGCGGTCGATTCCCGAATAAATCAGACTAGCGGCGCGCGACCAGTTAAAGGTCACCAAAGCGTTGTAAATGCCCCAAACGTTGAGGGTTGAATTGAGTTCGATATCAGGGGTTTGGGCGATAAATCCCTGCGTTTTGGCATGCCAGTGCGATTTGACTTTTTCGAGTTCTTCTGCTGTTTTGCGGGGGTTGGAATACTCTTTCCGTGCGGCCAGACCTTCTTTTCCAGCTTCGCCGATACCCATGACCACTGTGAAAACAATTGTCTCGCCGGGGTTTAGGTTCAAATCCCCCGAAAGAGAGCCACAGGGATTATCGCCATATGCATTCGACTGACCTGAGATACCAGTGGAAACCGAAACAGGGTTTGCATAGCTGCGGTATGGGCCCAGAAACGATTCCCGGTCGGTGTCGTAGCCGGAAATCTCCAGTCCTGCAATTGCCTGAAAGGTATGACGACCCTGATCTTTTTCCTTGAAATTGTTGGGCATGGACGGAATATTCACATTTGTGCCATGATCAATTATTCCGTCAACAACTTTCATGCTGGCGATATATTGTACATATTGGATATTCAGGAGGTCATCGATTGCATTCCAGCTGGCAGCATATTCCACATAGGTGAAGGCCCTTAGCGAGCGTTTCTCGGTTCCCTTGTTGCTTACCTTTACACTCCATAATTCCAATGCTTTTCCCTGAGGAACAAAATAGGTGGTTTCTGTTTCTATGTTCTTGTAATTGGATGTAATAACAGTATAACCCATACCATGGCGGCATACCGATTTGAACTGATCCAGAGGCTTGCCAACCGGCTGCCACGATCCCGACCAGAAGTCACCATCGGCCTTATCGTAGAGGTATAAATATCTGCCCGGCTGATCCATAGGAACCGAGTTGAATCGCATGCGCATAAACCGGCCCATTCCACCCGATTTGTAAAAAGAGTATCCTCCTGCATTATTGGTTATCAAGGCTCCATATTGTGTGTCGCCTAAATAATTGCTCCAGGATTTTGGAGTGTCGGGACGGGTGATTACATATTCCTTTGCGGAATCGTCGAAGTGGCCGTATTTCATTTTCTAAGATTTTGTTTCCGGGGGATTTTAGTTAGCTTTTGATTTGCAATTCTTTTTAAGCTTTTGAAATGTTTCCTTTCTGCCATTTGGATTTGCCATTATCCTGACGTGAGGGTTTCAAAAAGAAAATCACGGACTTGATTCAAAACCAATTGATCTGCAATGGTTTATACATGGTGCTATAAGGAGAATTCAATGCAATAAAAGTAGTTATTTTACAACAAGTATGGATGCGATTTCCAGCTTTGTTGAAGTGGATAGTTCAAATACCCATTTCTCCTCGCTCAAGCTTCTTTTTGCTTTAACTTTTTTGTTATTGATGAATAATACTGGAGTTGTATTATCAAGTTGCGATTGTGGTAAGGAGAGTGAACTTAAGTCCATTGTCCCCGACAAAATCTCAATGTTTATTTGTCCGTTTTGCTTCTGATACCTTGCAGTACCGTTTCCAAAGGAGAAGAATACCTTAAAATTTTCTTTTTCGATTTTTGGATCGAAGCTGAAATTGCCATTTTTTATTCCCATACCCAGATACCCGTTAATAATTGACCATGCAGATAAAGGCCTGTAATAATGTCCGCCGAATTCCTGATGATCCCAATATAAACCCGCCTTTAGGTGTCTGTCGTCGACGGTCTTAATGATTTTCAGCGCATCAGTGGTTTTTCCCTCGTAAAGAAGAAGGCTGGCAAAGCCAAGTTCCACTCCCGACCAATAGGTGTTGGCCTGGTCGACCCATAAGTTTGACTCATGAATAGGAAACAGCTCAGGGTATTGCGGCCATGTGCAATTTCTCAATCCGAAATCTTCAATGAATGAAGACTTCATAATTTCATCAAGGCTTTTAGAGACATTGTCTTTGGGAAACAAATATCCCATTCCTGCCTGGTGAGCTATCCATTGTCCGATCAGCTGGTCGGTGAGAATGCCGTCATCCTTTCCCCTTGTTCCGTTATAGTCGTTTGACAGGTTGTAATAACTGCCGTTCCAAAGTTTTTCATTCATGAGGGCCAATCCCTTATCAAAAATTTCTGTCGCTTGTTTTAATGTTTTCTGATCCTTCATTATCAGGGCAGCTTCCCGTGTTAAAGCTATGGCTGCAATCCACTGTGATTGAATATAAGAGGCAAGTCCATACATGGGAAAATTGTCGTAACTGCACATGATTCCATCCATGTCGGGCATCAGGTCATGGTCCAAGTCGCGTTCCGTCAATATATAGTCGATTCCCTTAATAACAGAAGGCCACATTTCATCAAGATATTGCTTGTCACCCGTCCAGAAGAAATCACGCAGAACCAGTTGGATATAGTTTGGAACCAGATCCACCCGATGGTAAATTCCGGCAGTTCCATTCAAGGTTTGCTCCAGATCCGAACTGAGGCCATGGTTAATCTCTCCTTTATTGGTTTGAAGATTTTTGTGAACTCGCATCATACTTTTCTGTAATTCCGGGAAAAGGGCAATGGTGCTGGCCGAGCCATACAGGGAGACATCGATGGTTCCATTCGGGCCCCAGGGCTGTGCGGGGGTAAGGCCTTCACGGATAGCAAATTTTCCGCTTTTCGTGAGGGTTGAGCTTGTAATAAAAGTATTGAACTGCGAGTTTATCTGGTTCAGAACAAAAGGCTCGAGATCGGAAGAATAGAAATTATCGAGAAAGGATTTTGTACGGTTGTAGAGTGTTGTTTTATTTTCCAACATATATCGGGCCACTTGTTCAGCTGAACTGAAAAACCGATTGTAATAATGCCCCTGAATACTCGTTAGCCGATAGTTTATGGAAAAGTCTCTGCAATCGCCCTCAACCTCGTCCTTAACCTCAACCTCAACCTCAGCCTCATCCTTACTTTCATAAGCCCCATAAAGATTCGGGAAATTCCAAGCCATGATGATATCGGCCTTTAAGGTATCCCCTTGTTGAAGTTCCGAATTAATGCCAATTGAACTAAAGCAACGCTGATCCCTCTGTCCTGAAGTATGAGCTTTTGTAATTCCGTTTAAGGTGTGATTCCGGTTTTGGGTGTCGTCGATATTTTCAAATTTATCATTGACCAGCAATTTTTCGTAGTAGGGGTGTTTATGTTCCCATCCAAGGTAATAGCTGCTGTTGGGAGATAAAGAAAACAGTCCCATCTCACCCCGGGAACTGGCAGAGGTATCCATTCCCCCGCTGCTCATGGAAAAGCCCTTTATATCGGGGGAGTCGATAATACTGCACAAAAAATGCTTGTCGTTGGTGTCGTAGCCACTAAGGTTTCTGAGTGAGCCGACAAGCAAAACTTTAACGGGTTTAGGAGAATGGGAAACGATTGTGAAATCAAAAAAGATACCCGGAAGGGAGGAGTTTTTTACATCATGAGGAATGAAGGGCGAATACGATTGCATTTTTACTACGAAGGGCATAGAGCTGTCGGAGAATTCCATGTTTACAAATGGGAAGGTGCCGTTGTATTGAATATTTTCGACGGAGGATAGCCATGGGAAATAGTAGCTGATGCTTTCGAGGGCAGCTTCGGAGTTCCCGTCGTTAATCTGCAGGAGTTTTAATTTTGGACTTTCTCCCTCTACCTGATAACGCAATATAAAAAACAGATAGGAATCCTGATCGGAATTTCCGGGGAATGAGCGCACAACCAAAGGGCTGCCCGTGTAGGCCGGCCAGTTGTTCATTATGCTCCAGTTATAGAACTGACCATTTTTACGGAGTTCAATAGATCCCGCGCCAATCCCTCCCATTGCAATCCCACTTCGGTTGCTGCAACGCTTGCTGTAGTTTTCTGTAACTCCTGATGAGATCTGGGCATTCAAACCCGACATAAAAATTCCAGTCAGGAGACAAAATCCGAGTAGTTTCCTGATATTGTTAAAAGATGTTCCAATCATGGAAGTAAAAATATAAATCGGGAAGGGTTGTCAGGGATACTATTTTTCTTTAAAGGTTTACTATTTTCTGCATTGTCTTTTTTCGTAAGGCAGAATGGCGGGGCAATTTTTACTATATATACAGGAAGGTTAAAAGGAAAAGAAGAATAATAAGGACGGAAGACAGGACGATCTCCAGCATTATTATCTTGGAAGGGCGATTATAGATCGATCTTAAAAATTTCATGAACCTCTTTTTAGCGAAGATACTGCACTAAGCTTGTTCAGAGGTTTGTTACTTTCACCAATTGTTACAAGATATTAATTTTGCATGTATTCTTTTGGCGACATTTTAAAGAGTTCGCTGAAGCAGGTTGAGAAATATTTGGGGTTGTTAAAACCAACCGAATAAGCAACCTCGCTAATGCTGTAGTTACCTTTTTTAAGGAGTTTTGCCGCGATCTTCAATCGGATGTTCCTGATAAAGATGTTTACGGTTAAGCCCGAGAGGGCTTTGAGTTTTTTGTAGAGGTTGCCTTTGCTTACTCCCAATTCACTGGCCAAACGGTCGCCACTCAGATCCGAATCGTCGATATTGTCTTCAATGATTTTAACCATCTTTTCAAGGAATCCATGATCAATTTCACTAATTTTGATGTTTGACGGAATCACATCCAGTTCGCTCACGAATTTTTTGGCCAGCTGCGCCCTGTTTTCAAGAATGTTCCGGATCCTCAGCTTAAGGATATTAGGGTTAAAGGGTTTTGTGATATAATCATCAGCTCCGTATTCAAGACCTTGGATCTGGTGCTCTTCGGAAGTTTTGGCTGTTAGTAGGATTACCGGTATATGACTTGTCAACTCATTTGATTTTACATTTTTGCATAATTCATATCCGTCCATTACGGGCATCATTATATCGGAAACGATCAGGTCGGGCATTTGGGTTTGGACCATTTTTAAGCCTTCAGCTCCATTGGGAGCACTATTTACATGGTATTCGACCGACAATTCATCCATAAGGTACTTTCGCATATCCGGATCGTCTTCGATTACCAGTGCGCGGAATGAGTCTATTGTTGCTGTATGGGATAGAGGTGAGGAAGTGCCCGATGTTTGAATATCGATATCGAGCATCGAGCGGGAATAGTCTAAATACGAAACCCCGTCTGTATCTTCCGCAAACTCTTCTTTTTCGTAGCATTCAACACACATGGGAATTAGCACTTCAACCGTGGTTCCTTTGCCGGGTTCGGAACTGGCGGATATTTTACCTTTGTGTCTCTCAATCATGTCTTTACACAACGATAAGCCTATGCCAGAACTGATTTGCCCCGTTTCACTTTTTGTTGACAGCTGATAAAAGCGGTCAAATATAAAAGGCAGGTGTTTTTGAGAGATTCCTTTTCCTGTATCCGTAACACTGATTTTTACCCAGGTTTGATTTTCAATTACGGTGTGTTCCAGGAAAACAATAATAGCTCCACCGCTGGGGGTGTAATTGAATGAGTTGGAGAGAAGATTGAAAACGGTTTTTTCAATCTTGTCGGTATCGAAGAAAAACTTTATGGAGTCGCTTTCGGAGATAAAATTGAAATTTATATTATTCTTTTTTGCCATCCCTTCGAAGAGTTCTGTGATACTCAAGAGGAAAGGAACAATATCTTCCTCCCTTACCTTGAGTTTAAGGGAACCTGTTTCGATCCGACGGATTTCAAGCAACTGGTTTATTAACCTGAATAGTCTTTTTTCATTTTTGTAAATCAGGGTTAGTGTTTCCTTAACTCTTGCAGTGTCGGAGTAGGATTCTTTTTCCAGCAGGTTTTCTGTAGGTCCCAGGATGAGGGTTAACGGAGTACGGAACTCGTGAGAGATGTTTGTGAAGAACCGGAGTTTCAACTCATCAGCCTGATGAAGCTTTTGAGCCATTGCTTCGATTTCCTCTTTCTGTTTTTCAAGTTCATGATATTGAACTTTAAGGTTGTCGCGCTGAGAGGCTATTTTTTCGTTTTGTTTGATAATTTCGCTTTGGTGTATTTCCAGTTCCACATTCGCTTTTTTGAGATCGCCGGTTCTTTCTTCGACCTGTTCTTTTAGTTGTTTTTTCTGTTTTTTCAGTATCCGTATTCTTATGCGAAGGATGGTAAGAAACAAAAGCAATATGGTGAAAACCAGGAGTGTTTTAAACCAAATCTTTTCCCAATAAGGGGGGAGTACTGAAATCTGGAGAGTTGCGGGAGTTGTCGACCATTTTCCGTCGCTGTTTGTTGCCCAAACTTTAAACTGGTATTCACCCGTTGGGATATTGGTATAGGATGCAAAGCGTTTAGAGGCGTCAACAATATTCACATCCGTTTCGAAACCCTCCAGGATATATTTGAATTGGGTTTTTTTTGAAGAGATAAAATGGAGAGAAGAAAATTCAAACGAAAAAATCTTGTCTTTATGAGTAAGTTCGATCTGTTTCTGAGTGGAAATGTTGGTTGTAAAAATGGTTCTCTTTCCAATCGTGTCAAGCGGAAGTATTGGAATATTGAAAAGGCTGAAATTAGTAATTACAGGTTTGGCTTCATAAGGGTTATCAGACATTTCGGCCGGATTAAACCAGGTTATGCCATTTACTCCCCCGAAATACAAAATCCCATTGTCGTTTTTAAAATATGCTCCCTCATTAAACTCATCGCTCTGAAGGCCGTCTTCTGTTGTATAATTTCGAAAGCTGAATGTTATAGGGTCGAAGCAAGTCAGACCTTTATTGCTGCTTATCCAAAGATTACCCTTCTGGTCTTCAAGAATCCCATGGACGATATTACTTGGCAGTCCATCCGATTTGTCAATAAGACTGAAAGTTTCGGTTTTTTTGTCAAATCGTTCAAGCCCTCCTTGTGTGCCGATCCACAAAATGTCTTCGCCATGAATTTTGGGTTCAAGAATAGATTTAATCAAGTTGTTGCCAATGGTTTTCTTATCCTTTGGATTATGCTTATAGTGTTTGAATGCTCCGTTTCTAGGATCAAAACGGTTCAGTCCTCCCATAGCTGTTCCGATCCAGATAATACCCTGGCTGTCTTCGAAAATAATATTGATACCATAATCGCTGGTTCCGCCTTTACCGATTTCTGTAACAGGGTAATAGTTGAAATTTTGCTCATGCGGATTGTAATGTGCCAAGCCTCCGCCTGTGCTTCCAAAGTAAACATCGTTGCTGCGGGTAACGCAGATTGAACGTAACGACCATGGCTTGAATGCGGTTGGGTCGGAAGGATTATGGTGAAAGTTCAGGAACTTCCCTGTTTTGGGGTCAAAAAGACTGATTTTGTAATCGAAAAGCCCTAACCAGATTTTCCCATCCAACTGTGGCTTGATTACTCCAATAATATCTCCGGGAATATCTTTTGAGACTGTATAGCTTACGTTTTTAGGGTTTTCAGCTTGTTTTTTATAGACTAAAGTTTTTTCACTCTTCGGGTTGATTATGTTTAGCCCTTCTTTGGTACCAATAAAGAGTTCGGAATTGCTGTTTTCATATATTGCATAGACTTCTTTATGGGAGATGCGGGGGGAAGAGAGTTTATTGTTGCTAAGGAGTTTAAAGTTCTTTGCATTGAGATCTGCTTTTAAAATGCCGTCTTTTTCGGTTCCAACCCATATAATCCCGGTGCTGCTTATTCGTACACATTGGATTTTAATGTTCCTGATTTCCTCAAATGACTTTGCTATAAGGGGAATCTCGTCGCAGATTGTCATTTCAGGATTGAAGCGGAGTAAATGTTTGGCTGAACTTTTAGAAACCCATATATTACCTTCGGAATCTTCAATGATACCCTCAACATCGCTAAATAGAGTTTTTTCATACGGAATGGTGCTCCATCCGTTGGGGGTTCGCCTGATTTCGTAAAGTCCGCCAATCATTCCAATGAGGATTTTACCTTTACGTGTTTTGTAAATGTTGATTATCGAAGCTTCCTCATTTTCGATAGCAGATTTTGGGAGAAATCGGGTAATTTTAAATTTTTCGGGATTATCCGGGAATTCCAGGAGATTGACTCCTCCCATCGGTGTTCCCACCCAAATAGTACTGTCATTTTCAACTAAAATTGTTGAGATGCTGGTATCGGAAAGGGAAAAACCCTGACTGTCGATCATAAATTTTGTGCATTTCCCGGTTTTTGGATCTATCCGGTTAAGACCATTATAGGTACCAACCCATAGATTTCCTTTGGAATCGCATGAAATGGAAGAGATTCTGCTGTCGCTGAGGGAGTATGGATCATCAGGTTTATGAATAAATGTAGTAAAGGAGTCTTCCTTTCGATTGTATAAATTCAAACCTTTTTGGCTACCCATCCAAAGATTATTGAAACAATCTTCGAAAAATGTAATGTCTAAATAACTTATCACCGGTTGGAGTTGCACATCTGATATGGACCCGGGTTTGTTTTGATCGGGAACATAATCGTAAAACATTTCGGTTTTCGTGTCGAACCGATTAAGCCCTTTTCCCTGAAAGATTATCCACAATTGGTCATGGCGATCCAGATAGAGGTTGTTAATCCAACTGTTTGTGGGATTCCTTGGGCCTCTTCCCTGCTGATAAACTTTAAATTTGTATCCGTCGTAACGGTTCAGCCCATCCTGGGTAGCAAACCACATAAACCCCCTGTTGTCTTCAATGCATCCGGAAATAAGGCTATGTGAAAGGCCGTCGGAAAGATTCAGTTGCTCAAAATTCACCCGGTTTTCCTGTGCCTTTAAAAGTTGACCAGTTAGAAGTAAGAGAAATACCCAACTTGCTTTTTTGCTCATAGCGTCATAACTGTTTATCCGAACAATGTAAAGGTATGTTTTTTTGGATCTTGATGAAAGGATTTCAGGGCAGATTCATTAGCTGGTTTAACTGGCCAAAAAAATAAAAAAAAAGGGTTGATTGTAGAATCAACCCTTTTCCCTAATGTTCAAGTACTTAATAACTAACTAACTAACATACTAACTAAAGAAAATTGCTACTTATCGTAAAATTTTTCTCGACTCGTTATTAGCGCGAACGATATATATACCCTTTGATAAACCGGATAGCTCAACCTGATTAACGTTTTTCTTAACCATTACCTGTTGTCCTAAGGTGTTATAGATTGCAACGTTTGCATTGGTTCTGAATTGGATCTGGTCGGGGGTAACAAGGCTAAAGATACTAACAGATGGTTTTACCTGAGCAACACCGGTGATATCGGCAATATTCAGGAATCCTGCATACCATGTAAGTGCATAAGCATCGTTATTGGTTGTGCTCCACCAGTATTCAGCAGGTTTTTTTTCAGCTTTATCATTTAAGGCATCATCCGTATCTATATCATTAACTTTCAGGTCGAATGAAATTCCTTTTCCTTCATTCAGCGCATTCCAAATTGTCTGATCGAATTCCGGTCTTGCCTCACCAGTCAGAGCAGTATATCCGATAGTGATGATCTGTTTGATTGTTGATGAACCAATAGCGGTATGGTTGTCGAAAAACAAGCTTGCAGCCAGGTATTCGTTGGTTCCGCCCCAGTTAACAGCTGCGGTAGCTCCGGTAACCATCATAGCGGCATCAAAGCCGGTTGTTTTGAAGGTTGCCTTATAAGCACCAAATTCAGTGAAACGGGTATA
>JFJP01027418.1_pt1 | contig 12792 bp, 8 predicted proteins | sample 431651 | NCBI WGS metagenome assembly JFJP01 (sample SAMN02602958, study PRJNA72255) | Microbial mat metagenome, whole genome shotgun sequencing project. | biome: fresh water; feature: sink hole; material: water; isolation source: purple microbial (photo- and chemosynthetic) mats found in... | reverse complement strand
GTACTTTAGCAACGTTTAATCACAATCATTTAAGAATTAGGAGAATTTTGGCTCATTTTAATGTGGTTGGATTTAGGGATTATGCAATAAAATTAGTGGTCTTTTTCAAAGAACAAAACGAAAAAAACATGCAGAAAGTTATTCGTGAGGTTTGGAGCAAATATGGAGAAATTAATGAAGAAAAATATGAGGAAATTGAGGGATTATTGAGGAATTGCTATCCTGAAACAGAATATAAGGCCTTTTTCAAACGAAAAGAAGGAGTTTTCGAACTTTTCGGGCTTTTAAAAGAAAAATCTGTTATTTTTTAAAGGAAAGTGCCAATTTTTTTTAAATAAATTCGATTTTTTCACAAATTTCAGTGTTTTTAAGGTTTTTTGAGGAAATTAATAATAAATTTTTTTTTTAGTTAAAATTCCACAATTTCTTCAGTAAAAATGGGAAAAAAAAAATCAAAATGTGGCTGTTTTAGCTTCTGGAGCCTGTTTTCTTCGAAGAAAAAGGCACAAATCGACTCTCATCCTTCACATTCTGAGCCAAATCCCTTGAATTTAGAGTCTCAACACTCCAATCACAGCGAAAAAGCTGATAAAAACCACAAAATTGAAAAGAAAATCGATGTTCAAAGCAAGCTGACCGATGATGAAGTGAAAGTAAAGACATTTCCTTTATAAAATCTGAGTAATTTCTTTAAAAAGGCGATAGATTTCATCACAGAAAACGGACAAAAAATGGATTTTCCTTATAGTTGCACGATTTGCCTCAGAAATTTCAACAGTTTTTTTAAATATTTTTAAATTTATGAGATTTTCCTTTTAAATTAATGATGATTTCCTTTAATTTATCATTTTTTTCTTCAAAAGAGCTCTTACAGACCAGTTGTTGTCACAATTACATCTGTATCTTCTGTATAGAAGACTGTGAGACTCGTTTCCAAGCCTTTCCAAACTTAAAGATCTGTTGCCATTACTGCAATGAGGAGAATTTCCAATTAATCGACATAAATCCTAATGAAAAAGTAATGGTTTTTCCTTTAAAATTCATCACGATTTCCATAGATAAAACACTATACTGATTCAGTTTCCAGTTTTCATTCGAATTTCCGCAATTTTAAGACCAAAAAACTCGAAGAAGTGATAAATTCGCCAAATCTTCACGATTTCCTACAAAAAGAAGACGCAAATTTCTATAATACTGCTGAAAAACAGGGAGAAAATCAAGGAAAAACCGTGCTTTTCTATAGCGATGGCTTCAAAAGAAGCCATTTTAATGAGAATTTATACATTTATAACCCTGATCAAGCCAATTATCAGTCTCTTTCGAAATTCAGTCGAAAATTTAATGATAAAATTGGGGGAAAATCAAATGAAAAATATAGTGAAAAATCAAATGAAAAATATAGTGAAAAATCAAATGAAAAATATAGTGAAAAATCAAATGAAAAGCCCCAGAAAGAGGCAAAGAAGAATTTCAATGATTTGGCTGAATTTCGTGTAGAAAATGCGTTTTTTGAAGGAATTCCTGCGAAAAATAACAAATTTGATTCAAAAATCTCAGAATCTGCTGAATTTCGCATCGACGAGAGCATGAATGATCGAGAAATTGAAAGAATTAATGAGGATTTGGGGATAAATGAGGAAAATGAAGAGGATTTAGGAGAGAAAATTGAAGAAAATGGTGATTTTATCAGAAAAAGCGTTATTTTTCAGAGTTTAAATGGAGGAAATATCCCAATGAAAAAAGGTGAAAATCTCAATTTTTTTGAGACTTTTTAGTGTTTTTATTGTATTTTTCATGTTTTTCCGTTTTTTGTCATGTTTTTAACAAAAAAAACATTGATTTTTATCGTTTTTTTCTTTATATTGAGAAAAAATCAAAAATAAGACGGAAATATCGTCAATTTTTTTTTTCCCCTTTAATTTCTCGATTTTCTCTACAATAAACAAAATATCTCCTAATAATTTTCATCCAAAATGACTCATAAACCCTCTGAAGCAGCGCTGCTCATAATCCATGGGCTTTCTGGCTCAATTTCAGGCTCTATCACCACTTTTCTTCTATATCCATTAGAAAACATGAAGACTCGCATGCAAGCGCTGTAAAAAACACATAAAAACCTTTAAAAACACATAAAATACACAGAAAACCCTTTTAAAACCCTAAATGCCTTAAAAAACCTTAAAATTCCATTAAAAAGCCTAATAAAACCCATTTTTTTTTATAAAAGCCATAAAACCGTAGCGAAAAAGCCCGAAACGACCGATTCCGAGGTTGAGAAATCTGAGAAATCGCTGGGTCTTCGTAAATTATTCGAGAAAGTGTTAAAAGAAGAAGGAATTAAGGGTTTTTACACAGGAATAGCTCCTTTGTGTTTGGGAAGCTTTATTTCTTATGGTGTTTATTTCTCAACTTATGAGTTTTTGAAGCGTTTTTTCGAAAGAAACTTCAATATCAAACAAATTGATTGGAAAAGCTATGCTTTGACTTCATTGATCGCGGGGTGTATCACCACTATGGCCACAAACCCCTTTTGGGTCGTTAATACCAAAATGACTATGGATAAAGTAAAGAATTAAAGGGTTTTTTAGGGTTTTTTTGGGATATTGCAGTTGAATAAAGCAAATATCGTGGTTTTTTGTAAGGGAAATAAATATCGGGGTTTTTGTAAGGGAAATAAATATTGTGGTTTTTATAAGGAAATTATTGTGGTTTTTTCTTGGTTTTTTATAAATTTCCTTTATTTTGCATTTTTATAGGAGAAACGAGGCTTTAAGGCTATCGTTTCAGAGCTTTTTTCAGAAGAAGGGATATTCGGGCTATTTAAAGGTCTCAAAGCCTCATTAGTCCTGGTCTCAAACCCGATAATCCAGTTTATCCTTTACGAAAACCTTAAGAAAACAAGCAAAAGTCTTTTAAAAAATCACTAAAAAACCCAATTTTTTCTTTTAAAAAGGGTCAAATTTCCAGTTTTTTTGGAATTTCCTGTTTGGGGCGATTTCTAAAGCAATTGCCACTTTGATCACATTTCCTTATCAAGTGATTAGAACCAATGTCCAATTGGAGAAAAAGAAGCAAATTGTCGAAATTGTGGGATTAATCTATAAAAACAATGGATTTAAAGGATATTTCAGAGGTTTAACACCGAAATTAACACAAACTGTGATAAATTCGGCACTTATGCTCATGATTTATGAGAAAATACTCATAATTGTGAAGAAATCGCTCATTGATTGATGAATAATGAACATTTTAAAAGGAGAATCGGACTTTTTAAAGCTAAATTTAAAGGAAATTATTTATTTTTAATTAAAAATGAATAAAAACGAGAAAAAAAACGCGATTATTAATAAAAATGAGAAAAATAACAACTTTTCCAAAGAAAAACCCAGTTTAAAGGAGAAAACTAAAGAAAAAGAGGAAAATCCTGAAGAAAACCACAGAAATAATGATGAATTTGAGAATTTAGTGAAGAATCTCGTGATTTCTGAAAAAGACGAGAAATTTCTCTCTACAAAACTCGCAAATCTTGACGTTTTTCCTTTATTTCCTTTACAAAACCCTTAGTTTTTTCTCCTTTTCTAGTCAAAAATCCTTGCTCTTCAGAAAAACCTCAATAAAACCACCAAAAAAGACCATATTTCTCAAAAACATGATGAAATCTCCATAAATCTCTCGAAACTTATAGAACAAATAGGGAAAAATGACTTAAATAAGCCTTTAGACCAAGAGAACGATGTGAAGAAATCAATAGAAAACACAATAATTGACATTTTTTCCCATAATCAGAAGCTTGAAGAGCTTATTGAGGAAATGACAAAGGGTTTTTATTTGAAAAATCAGCAGATTTCGTAAATATCGCATTTTTCTTTTAAATATCCCCCTTTATCAGTAATTTACAAGAGGAATTAACGAAAAAAGCGGTTTTTTGTGAAAATCAGCAAAAACTGATAGAAAACCTTGAAAATCGCCTTTCTGGGAAAGAAAGGCTTTTGAGCGAATATCAAGAGAATCCTAAGTATTTTAAGCCAAAAAGCCAGGTTTTATCGTATTTTTAAAGGACAAAACAGGCTGAAATAAACGAGAAAATTCGTGAAGAAAACGCGAAAAAACAGGGTTTTATCAATGAAAATCCAGAGAATTCTGATCCTTACGATATTTGGATGACAAATGAGGAAAGATCTGATGAAAAAGCTGATAAATCTGAGAAATTAGAGGATATTCTCGGAAATAAGAACAATTTATGGATTTTGAAGCATGAATCGCAATTAAATCGCAATAATAAGAAATAAATAGTGAAAAAACCATAAAAAACCCAAAAGAAAACTGATAAAATTGAGATTTCTTCAATAAATTCTTTGTTATTAAGTTTTTCTGTAGTTTTTCTCTCAAAAATTGAGCAAAAACCCTTAGAAAAGGTTCCCATTTGCGAAAATGTTCGTAGGGTCCATAGTGTCTTTCACTCCTTTGAGCATCTTTATCCCAGTTTCCCCGATACTGTCAACTAAGTACTTTTTCCTGAGTTTTCCAACACCTTTTTTCCAAAAAAATATGTCAAAAAATCCAATAAAAAATCTGATAAAAAACCCAATAAAACTCTCAAAAACCCTCAAAAAACCCCTTTATCTTTAATAAATTACCATGATGATGGCTAATGCAGCCTCCATTCTTCAAGATTTCTTCTCTTGCGGCGTCTTCGATTTCGCTATAAGTCTGCACTGGATCTGCCAATCCTTTATAAAGGAACCCGAAATACACATAGACTGCTGCTCCTGTATCATATAGCTGTGTGACTCTATACGAGACAAAAGGTTTTCCAATAACTCCTTTTTTTTGGCATTCTGACAATATCCTTTCCTTCACGTTTTTGCATAGATTTGGCACATTTTTCCATGCAGTGGAGGTTTCGAAAGATTCTGCGATAAACTGGAATCTCAATGCATAATCTCGCAAATAAGCTATCACAAAAGTGAGGAAATAGCCTCTTTTCCCGTTTTCGGCACCTTTAATTTTTTTATTTATCCATAGAAAAAATCCCATTTTTTATAGAATTTACCAGCTCTCAGGCCTTTATACTTGTTCGCGATGGTATAAACGGAGTTCTGTTGATATCTGACCTCTTCTTCAGTTCCTTCGAACAAAAGTGTCACTACAGCCATTTTCTTCGGTTCAAAGCCCTTCACCTTGGTAACGAAGTATTTCTTCGCTTTATCGATAATTTCATCACTTTTGCTCTCAACTTCTGGTTTCAGTGCCAATCCGAATTGGAATTGAATATTATCGATAAGTCTTATAGATGCGGGTAAGACTTTCGAATTGCTCACATCATTCATGAACTGAGTGCCCAGATCGAAATCATAGAAGATAATGCTATCAAACAACTTCGTCTTCGGCATAGGTCTCACCTTTATAACTGCTTCAGTGATAACTCCTAAAATCCCTTCCGATCCCAACACAAATTCATTGAGATCTGGGCCTGATGATACTCTTGGACAGTCCTGTTTTTTAGTGAACACGCCTTGCGGAGTCACAATCTTCACATTGATCAAAATATCGTCAATATTCCCATATCGATTTTTCTTCATGCCGCTGGCTCTGGTCGAGATCCATCCTCCAAGACTGCTGAACTCTACCGAGTCCGGCTCATGTCCACAGACAACTCCATAGCGGTTCAGCTCTTTTTCAAGGTCTTGGCCTAAGATACCTGCTTCGACACAAGCCATCATATTGCGACGATCTACCCATTTCACACGGTTCATTCTCGTGGTATCTAACGATATTATCATTCTTTTCTCAGAAGAATTACACATTAAAGCCTGTGTGACATTAGTGCCTCCTCCATAAGGTATGGAGACGACATTGTGCTTTACTAGCAAAGGGACTAGTTTCTCAACTTGCTCATGTGACGATACGAACACCACTAAATCCACGATACGAGGGAACTGGCCATGTCTTAAAGCATAGATCTCCTGGAGAGTATGCCCGTGAGAATGATGAATTCGCTGATTATCCTCAAAGGAAAACTCAACGTAACTATCAGTATTTACCTTTAAATCGTCAATAAACGCTTGGTTTATTATAGGAGGAAAAGCAGGAATTTGGGCTTGTGGAGGGCTTTGTTGATTGGTATCAAGGCCTAATTCGTCTTCAGCCCATTTTTTAAAGGAAAGCAGTCTTTTATTACAAATTGAATAACGAGAACCTGTTAAACGAACGATATTATCGTTTCCAAGGATGAACTCAGTGTCTCGGTAACCCCATCCGTTGTTTTTGAACCAGTCAAGCTTGTTAGAGGAACGGAGAGGCACGTAAGGCTCAGAAGAGGCCAGAGGGTTGGGAAGGAGGTGGGAATGGAGAAGGGTTAGACGATCCATTGAGGATTTGTGTTGAAAGATATTTGTTTTAATTATTTTATTATTTTCGCATAAAATAGACATATTTGCATATTTGCGATAGTTTTTAGGGTTATTTAATATTATTTATCAGGGAAAAAAACTTATAAATTCACGATTTCTAGCATGATTCTTTCTTTTAACAACGATACTCCGGGAAATTTATCGTCTTCTTTGTAGGTTTCGATCAATTTAGCAGCTAATTCCTCAAAAGCCCTCAAAAAACCGACGAAATCCATGTTTTTAGAGTCAAACTGCCCCCTTTGCACCTTTGTAAAGAGCAAATCATAGCTATTTTTGGGGAATTTCTCATTAATCATCCCTGAAATCCCTGCTAATTTATTGAATTTACTGGCTGTAATCGATCCTTTGAACCTAAATCCGCTTAATTTCCCATAAATTTCCAATATATTTTTGAATAAATCCTCATCTAATTTTTGATTTTCGGCTTCATTAAAGATCAATTTCAAGGATCGAAAGTGGTCTCCCAGCCTAATATCGCTGAATTCCTCCTTTTTCAGCATTTGTAGTAAAATTGTATCTTCTACGACTTTTCCCTTCACAAATTTATCAATAATACTGATAAAACTGTTGTTTTTCTTACAGTTTTTCTCGTTTAGAGTATCATCTTCATGATTTATGTTAAGACTGGGGTTATTATTGATCTCAAGAAGCCAAGGCTTCAGATCTGAGTCTATCAGTATATCAAAGCCTAAGACATGAAAGCATTTACCATTATCTTTACCATTAAAAGCCGTTTTATAGTCGAAAAGCATAAAAGGCTGCATGCTTTTTAAAAAATTCACGATAAGTTCCTCGATTTTTTCAAGAATTTCCCCTTTTTCTATGCCTTTTTTCTCAATGCTTTTCCAAAGGGAAGTAAGGGTTCTTTTCGATCCTTTATGAATTTCAGTGATTTCTTCTGAAAAAACGTATTTCGAGTTGAGTTTATTCAGTGAATAATTGGTTAAATGCATATAGTAATTCCTCATGTTTTCCTTTGAAATATGCTGATAATCTTCTGTTGCGAATCTCGCTAGACCTTCATCAGCGAGAAAGGCGATAAATGGCTTTACTTTGGCAATAACCACATAGAGTCTCAAATCGAATTTTTTATCATCGATTATCAAAGGATTATCAATATATTCCTGTATCACAAGCTCTGGAGGTGATGAGAACCTGTTTCCTGGCAGATCATTAAGGCTTTTTATCAGGAAAATCCCATCTCCTTGACAGCCAGAAGTCGGTTTGGCGATATAGCATTTATCTTTATTTTTCTTCACGTTTTTCTTGAAATGATCAATAAATTGAGATTCTTCTTCAGGATATCTGAAGGTTTTTGGGTAAAAATCGTAGTTTTGTGGAAAATATTCCTGGAATTTGTTCAGGAAATAACTGGTTTTCTTCTTATGGGCGAGGTCTGGCATGCCTGGGATTCGATTCACAAGGATTTCTGTGGCAAAGGAGAGGTTCTCTTCAGGAATCGCTAGGCCTGACCACAGAATATCGCCTTCATAACCGAAAACCTCTTTCCACGAGTTTTTCTCGATAAGGAATCTTAAAAGCGAAAGTTCACTGCGACTTTGTGATGTATTTATTTTGATTTTGTGGTGTTTGAGGGATCTGGGGATAGGTGAGATTTGGGGGTGAGGGAGGATTGAGGATTGCTTCGTCTCTTCGGGAGGGGGGGAGACTGTGAGGGATTTAGGGGAGGGAGAGTCCCAGGGGGAGAGAGAATTCATTGGTTAATTAATGATTTTTATGTTATAATGTGATGAGAATGATTTCTGATATAAGTCTGATGAATGGGATTTCAATAGCATTTATCATAAGAATGCTTTTTTTTTCTTTTTTTTTTTTATTAAAAAAAACTCAAAAATTTTTTTCTTAAATTCGTTTTCATTCATGAAAAAAATTCTGTTTTATTTAGTTCTAATCTTCATTAGTAAATCCGTTCATAAAACTTCTTATCCTCTGATTTCTATCTCAAGGATCAAATCTCCGGCCTATAAAAATTTCCCTTTAAATAAAATTAGATAAAAAAGTTATTACTTCGCAATCATCTCCTTTGGTAAGAAGGACTCTTTTGACTTTTCCGTCAGCTGTTGCTTTCACAACAAGTTCCATCTTCATTGCAGTCAACACGGCCACGACTTCATTCTTCTTAACTTCTTGTCCAGCTTTGAATTTGACTTCCACAACTGAACCAGTCATTGGTGATCCAATGCTTCCTGGGTTCGAGGCATTAGCCTTTTCCTTCTTCTTGGTCTCGACTTTAATGCTCTTATCTTGTACTTCGACGGTTCTGAACCAACCATTGACATCGAAACAGACGGTTCTGGTGCCTTTCTTCACATCGACTTCACCAACAGCAATCAAACTGAAATCCATATGGGTGTCGTCTTTTAAGACAAGACTGACTTTCTCGCCGAATTTGATGGGTCTCAACAAGTATTCAGTGGGTAAAACAGTCAAATTACCATATTCCTTTCTGAAATTGCAGAAATCTTCGAAGACTTCTGGGTACAAAGCAGCGGAAATCAAATCAACTGGTCGGATATCTAGTTCTTTTCCGTGTTTCTCATTCAAATCTCTCTTCAATTTTTCAAAGTCCATAGGTGGAATAGATTCTCCTGGTCTTCCTTGAATGGGTTTGACTCCAGCAGCTTTCAACAAATTAGTTCTTAAAGGTTCAGGGAATCCACCTTGTGGTTGTCCAAGATATCCTTGAAGGTATTCAATAACGCTTTTTGGAACAGTAGCAGTTTCTGATTGTTCAAGTAACATCACATCATCCATATTGTTAGAAACCATGAATTGAGCGAGATCTCCAACGACTTTTGAAGAGGGGGTGACTTTAATAATATCACCTAAGACATCATTGGCTTGTTTATAAGTTCTTTTGATTTTGCCCCAATCAGATCCAAGTCCTAATTGTTTGGCTTGGAATTGAAGATTGGTGTATTGACCTCCGGGCATTTCATGTTCATAAGTCTCAGAGAATGAAGATCTTTGGGGACCTTCGAAAGGTGCATAGACCTCTCTAACTTCACCCCAGTATTGATTAAGACCATAGTCTTCATCGTTTACCAAATATTTAGGGTCTCTTGGAGTTCCTTTCAAACAATGGGCCAATGTTCCAAGACTTGGTTGAGAAGTGACACCTGACATGTTATCAGTGGCGACATTTATAACTGAAGCTCCTGCTTCTACTGCTGCCATATGAGAGGCAACACCTGCTCCGGCGTTATCATGGGTATGGACATTGATGGCCATTTGTGGGAATTCCTTCTTTAAGGTAGAAATGAGCAATTTACCGTCATAAGGCTTCAAAAGACCAGTCATATCTTTGATACAAAGCACATGAGTACCATAACCAATGAGTTTTCTGGCGTATTCAACATAGTATTCCAATGGGTATTTCTTCTTAAGACCAGTGTAGCAAATGGCTGCTTCGACAATACCGCCTGCAGTACCAACAGCGTCCATTCCGAGCTTAATGTTCTCGAAATCATTCAAAGAATCGAAGACTCTGAACACATCAATTCCGTATTTAACGGATTGTTTGCAAAACTCAAAGACCACATTATCAGCATATGCAGTATAACCAACAGCATTGGTACCTCTCAACAACATTTGGAAAGGAATATTAGGGACAAGTTCTCTCAATTCAGTGATACGATCCCAAGGGCATTCATGTAAGAATCTCAAGGCAACATCAAAAGTTGCTCCACCCCACATTTCAATGGAATAGAAGTTGTGATGGGTATGTGCGGTGACATTTGCGGCTTGTTTGAGATCAATTGTTCTCATTCTAGTCATGAGAAGAGATTGATGGGCGTCTCTCCAAGTGGTATCCATGAATAGGACTTGCTTGGTGTCATTGACGGCTTTACCAAAAGCTTTAGGTCCTTTCTCGAGGAAGATGTTTCTGAATCCTCTTGGCATTGGTGGTACTGGCTCTGGGATTCTTGGTGCTTTAGGAGAGTTGCTTGTTGTGAGGAAACCGGCTCCTGCGAGTTGAGGCTGTTTGTTAACAACGAAATTACCGAACCATTTCAAGATTTTTGAGCTTTCATCGACGTCGTATTTGAAGTCGAAAAGATCTTGGTTTTGATCAATGAAATGAGTGGTGACTTTTCCAGCAAGGAAGGTTGGGTGTTGAAGGACTTTCAATAAGAATTGTTGGTTGGTTTTGACTCCTCTGATTTTGGTTTCTTTGATTTCTCTGATCAATTTCTTGCAGGTCTCTTCAAAGGTGTTTCCTGAACCGGTGATCTTACAAAGCAAAGAGTCATAAGAGGGAGTGATAACTGATCCGTTAAAGGCGTTACCATCGACTCTGATACCCATACCACCGCCTGGGCTGTATTGTTGGATTTTACCAGTATCAGGTTGGAAGGCTTTCAAAGGGTCTTCAGTAGTGACTCTGCATTGAATGGCATTATTAAGCAATTTGATCTTATCTTGAGTAAGTCCCATATCTGGTAAGCTTTCTCCTCTTGCGATACGAAGTTGGGCTTGAACGAGATCAATACCAGTGGCTTCTTCAGTAACGGTATGTTCGACTTGAATTCTGGTGTTGCATTCCATGAAGTAATGTCTACCTTGTCTATCGACTAAGAACTCAACAGTCCCAGCACTTCTGTATTTGGCGGCTTTGCACAAAATGACTGCGTCTCTTGTAACTGCTTGTCTGACGTTTTCTGGTAAATTGACAGCTGGTGCGATTTCGACGACTTTTTGATGTCTTCTTTGGACTGAACAATCTCTTTCGAAGAGATGGACGACATTGCCATAATTATCAGCGAGAATCTGGACTTCAATATGTCTTGGCTCTTCGAGATATCTCTCTAGGAAGACGGTGTCATCTCCGAATGATGCTAAGGCTTCGGATTTGGCTCTATCATAAGCTTCTTCAAGCTCTCCGTCGTTTCTTGCGACTCTCATTCCTCGACCACCACCACCGGCAGCAGCTTTGACGATAATTGGGAAGTGGTATTCAGCGATGAACTTTCGTGCTTCTTCAATGGTTCTGACTGGACCATCAGTTCCTGGGATGGTGCTGACGTTTTGTTTAATGGCGAATTGTTTGGAACGGACCTGTTTTTTTTTAATTTTTACGATAATATCAATAGGTTTATTTAGATTAGATTACCTTGTCACCGAAGAAATCGACAACATCACTGGTGGGGCCTGCATAAAGCATGCCTGCTTTCTCAACTTTGTTCGCGAAATCTGCATTCTCGGCCAAGAAACCATAGCCTGGATGAATGATATCAACATTGTTCTTCTTGGCTATCTCAATGAGACCATCAATGTCAAGGTATTGACCAACGGCTGACTTCTTGGTGTTCAAAAGGACGGATTTTTGAGCCTATGGAATAAATTTATAGTATAAATCAAAAGAAAGAATTTATAGATATAAACCTTGAATCTATGAAGAGAATTGGAATCAACATCACTGTAGACACCAACGGTGTTGAAACCGAGCTCATGGGCAGCTCGAACGACTCTAGTAGCGATTTCTCCTCTGTTTACACACATGACAACGGGTGTCTTCTTTGCAGCGGAGAAACTGCGGACCAAGGAGGTAAGGTTCTTTTTTTGAAGCTTTGAGGAAATGTTTAGCATCAGAGGGGTTTGAATATCGATATTTTTTTTATTTGAAATTTATTAAAAAATTTGCTTCTATTTAAAGAGCAGAAATTCATAGTCTTCAAAGATATTATGGATCCAAATCTTTTTTCCTTTAAAAAAAACGAAATAAAGCGTTAATCAAATGAAATAAAATATTTTTCTAAAATAAAATTTTTGGAAACTTAATATTAAATTCGGATTATGAACTCAAAAGTGCGGATTATTAAAAAATTATTATAAAGCAATTAATTGCTGGAATTCAGGAATTTATAAATAAATAAAGCAAATTTAAAAATTTTTTTTGAGATGAAAGGTCAATTCTAAGCCAATTCATGAATTATGCATAAATTCATATGTATGGACTAATCAAAAAATATGTTAGAAATCCAAAACATTATTTTCTATTTTTGAAATGCACAAGGACTTTGGGCTAAATTTAGAAAATTTGTTTAAAAAAATTAATTTCCCCAATAAAAGAAATTTTATTTTTTTATATTTTCAAAAAATCAACAAAAATATGCTTGAAGTCGAAAAAAAATCATTAATTATTTTTCCTTATTTAAAAACTTTTTAATAAATATCCAATAAAATGATTATAGCAAAACCTTTTGAAAAAAACCTGAAGTTCAAAACCCCAAAAAAATTTGTTTCTTTACGTCTTTCTTTATATCGTTGGCTCGTATTTTTTTTGTCTAATTCCTCATAAACCCTTTCTATTTTTTTCAGGCTCTTTTCCTCGCATGTATGCTTCTCTTCGGTGATG
>JFJP01039726.1_pt1 | contig 12793 bp, 7 predicted proteins | sample 431651 | NCBI WGS metagenome assembly JFJP01 (sample SAMN02602958, study PRJNA72255) | Microbial mat metagenome, whole genome shotgun sequencing project. | biome: fresh water; feature: sink hole; material: water; isolation source: purple microbial (photo- and chemosynthetic) mats found in... | reverse complement strand
TGGCTCAACCTTTGGCAGCAATGGGTGGATGGAAAACTATGGGCAAAAGGGCTCGAATTTGGCACTACAGGCGTCGGAAAATCGTATCAAGAGTTATTGGCGGTAGATAGCCGCTTTCATGGTCGAAGTTCATTATTCTTTTTGGATGCTACCGAAACGGTGGAGAAATCTTATATTAGTTTTGAAATGGAGATTCCAATGGATTTTAAAGGAGTTGGGAGTTTGAAATTAGAAAAAGCATCGATAGTTTTAATCGAAAAATCAACAAATCAATCATTTAATATTATTACAGACTTAACATTAAAATAATTGTATTTTCATTCGGCATTATAGAATAAATTCTAAAATAAATGAAAAAAAAATTGCATCATTCTTTGTGTATTGGTTATTATTAGCTCCAATATTTTTTCACAAACGACTGTCAGTTTTGTAAATCCTTTTATTGGTACAGACAATGATGGCGAAACAAATCCTGGTGCAGTACTCCCTTGGGGTATGATGAACGTGGCTCCGTTTAATGGGTATGACACTGTGAAAACGGATAAATTAAACCAAGCGTATGGCGCATCTGTGTACAGACAACATAGGCGATTCATTACTGGTTTTACACATGGAGGTATTAGTGGCGCAGGATGTCCAGCTCTAGGAATACTCACTGTAATGCCAACTAAAACACAAGCTGACAACTTTCATCCAAAGAAATACTTGAGCCGATATTCTCAAGAAGTAGCTCACCCTGGATACTACAAAGTTCGTTTAGACACCACCGGTATTATCGCAGAAATCACTGCCACCAAGCGATGTGCTTTGCATCGATATACTTTCCCACAAGGAGCACATTCCATTTTGATGAATGTTGGCTTATGCTTAGCACCCACCAAAGGGGGTATGATTCAACAAGTATCTGACACAGAATACGAGGGTTACCATACTGTTGGAAATTTTTGCGGGAAATGGGTGACAGGCAACCTCTATTTCTATGTGAAAATTCAGAAGAAGCCAAAGTTGTGGGGAATGTGGAACGACCAAAAAAACTTCAAGCAGTTTACGCGCGAGAACGTGGGTGAAGATGCTGGAGTCTATCTTCGATATGAAACCGCACAGGATGAGCAAATACTACTAAAAGTAGGGATATCCTATACTTCCATTGCTAATGCAAAATTAAATTTAGAGACTGAAATCCCTGAATGGAATTTTGAAGAAACAAAACTATTGGCACAAAAAGAATGGAACACTCAACTTTCTAGGATTCAAGTAGAGGGTAGTAATCGGGAGGATAAAACAATGTTTTATTCCGCATTGTACCATGCACTTCTACATCCAAATATTCTCAATGACGTAAATGGTGAATACCCAGCCATGGGCACGTTTAAAACCATGAAAGCCGAAGGTTACGAACGCTATACGCTTTATTCGCTGTGGGATACTTATCGTAATTTGCACCCTTTTTTATCTTTAATATACCCTGAAAAACAATTGGACATGGTGAAATCCATGTTAGCCATGTACCAAGAGAGCGGTTGGCTTCCTAAATGGGAGTTAGCCAGTCAAGAGACATACGTAATGGTGGGCGACCCCTCTATACCCGTAATTGCTGATACCTACCTGAGAGGTATCACACAATTCGATACGAACCTCGCTTACCAAGCCATGCGCAAAAGTGCTGTGACTCCTGAAGCCAATAATCCACTTCGACCAGGGCTAGATAGTTTGTTGAAATATGGATTCATTCCGCAAGGAACCAAAGGAGTATGGGGGAGTGTGGCAACTGCGCAGGAATATGCTGTAGCGGACTGGAATTTAGCGCAGTTTGCAAAGGCACTAGGAAAAAAAGAAGATTACGAAAAATTCATTAAACAATCGCAGCTGTACAGAAATAATTTTGAGACTCAAACTAAGTTTCTTCGACCTAGAATGTTGGATGGAACATTCATGGGTAATTTCACCCCACGTATGACAAGTAAGAAATTCTATCCCGGCAATCCAGGATTTGTGGAAGGGGATGCATGGCATTATTTGTTCTTTTCGCCCAATAACATTGAATGGCTAAGCTGGCTTGCCTGGTAACGACGATTGTGGCGTTATGTCCAGTTGGCTAATGTACAGCATGATGGGCTTTTACCCCACTTGTCCGGGCAATATGAATTATCAGCTGAGCAGTCCCGTTTTCGACAAAGTAACTATTGAACTCAATCCCAATTTTTATTCAGGTAAGGAGTTTGTAATTGCCACCAAAAATCAAAGTGATAAAAATTTGTATATCAAAGCAATGCAATTAAATGGGAAAACGTTGAAGCGATACACTCTCAATCACGCTGATATTGTAAAAGGAGGGATGTTAAATTTTGATTTAAAAGCCAAACATTGATTGTATTTAATGTGCATCTTTGAGAATGGCTACGCCGTAATACGAAGCATTCATCCAAGCCTGATTAAAGTTGCCTTTATCGTCGAGGGCATTGTTGTTGCCAGCCGTTGAACCAATAAAATTGTCGCGGACGGGTGCTCCTGTTTTGTGGTCATCGTCGCAGAATGCTGCAGCTAAGCCCATTATTTTCCCTGCATGAAGTTTATCACGGTGCTTTTCCGAAGGTTTCATGGAATTGTAACTATCGGTATAAACCTTGAGCGAAAATTCATACGTGTAAGTATTTCCGTTTTTCCCACAAGCAAATTGTGGAAAATGGTTGGCAAAATTTACAATTTTCTTATCGTCCAAATTTGTTCCGTATATATCTTCGACTGTTTTTTTTGTAGTGTATTTTCCATGTAATGGCGCATTTACGTTGATGTGGTAAGTAAATGCATTTTCGGCATTTTTACCCCAGCATTCTGCATTGTTAGTTTCATCGCAGGGTCCATCAAAAACATGTAAACCGCCTGAGCGATTGGGGTCTAAGAAAATTTCAAAAATATCATACTCAGAATAATTTGTATCGGTACTTGAATAAATATAGCCGTCTCTGAAAACATCATCCGAAATTTCAGCTACAAAATAGAGTAAATTCGCTTTCTCCGACCAAAGTACCTTGTATCTTCCCGAGAAATCATCTTTATCTATAGTACCCTTCCAAGGTATCCACACTTGGTCGATAGTTATCCACTGCGAATTTTTCCACACTTTGTCATCCGCTTTTCCATCGAATTTGGGAGCTTTTGAAGTGTGTTCAATTTTGATGGTGTCTGGTTGAATTGCAAAGTTTGATATGGTGGTGAAAAGGAAAATTGACAAAATGAAAAAGTGTTTTGTAGTCATAATTGTTTTTTTTAAGATAATGAATTTTTTATGTATTTGAGATCCTGTGTTTTGCTATTTTAACTTTATGTTATGATAATCAAGTCGTTATGGCGAAATGTAAGTCTAATTTAGAATTCTGAAAGGATTCAATTTGACTAACCACCGGTAAAACTGGTGGTTAGTCAATAAAGTAGAACCTGAACCCCATTCGGGGTTCACATTTAGTTTTATCTTTAACCACGGGTTTCACCCGCGGTTATTCAAATTCAAGTCCTTCAGACTTGTAAAACAGAGAGATTCACGAATCTTATATCGAATTTACGTTATTTTAATTTCAAAGAATCGCCCCAAAATAGCATCACATTGTTGGCATCAGGAATCAATTTGCTTTTTTTCAATGCATGAGCATAAGTCCAACGGTATCCATTTGCTGTTCGGGGATGACTAAGTTCCATAATGTGCGACAATACGGTAAGTTTGGGTTGAACGATATTTACTGCTGTTGGCAAGGATTTAATAATATCGTGATGTAGAATAAAAACATCTATATTTTTATAACCTACAAGTTTTTCTACACTACTATTATCGCCCGTATGCAGAATTTTTACGCCATTGGTTTCTATTTCAAACATCAGCATATCATTATTGCTTTCCTTTTTCCAAAAATAATGGTTGCCCAACTGAGTGGTGATGTTGAAATTGCCGATTGTATAAGTTCGCACTGTATCAGTTTTGTAGGTGTTTTCAACCCAATTACTGATAATAGGTTTATTTAGCCTTTTCATTTCGTCAATCAAATCATTTCGGTAATGATCAAAATGTGCATGTGTAATTAGCAATGCATCAATGTGTTTTGCAAATCGTTTGGCGTCACGGCAATGAATGTCCACTCCAATACTTCCTTTGTTAGTTTGAATAATGTACCCCATATTGTAGATTTGCCAAAGAACTACTTTTTCGTTTTTTGAATTCGATTTGGCTATGTTTTTAACCACAAAGTTCACCTTTTTATCCAAAAGTGAAAGCACAGCTTTTGCAGGTTCATTTTTAGCTATTTTTTTGCATTGCAGGTATTCTCTGTAAACTGTGTCGGTACACAAAAAAGCAATAGAGTCGATATACTTGATTTGGTATCGTTTTTCGCGTGTTTCAATTCCAGATAAATCCACCACTTTTTGTCCATAAAATGAACTTTGAAATGCTAAAAAAAAGAGAAAAAGTATATTTTGAATTTTTATTACCATGATTTTAAATTTTATGTTTCAACTTTTAGACGTAAAAAATGCACAAAAACCTGAATTTGTTTGATTTTCATTTAAGGTGAATCCTAAATAAAACCGTCTGAATAATAGTTTATGCTATTTTTTTTTGGTGATGACCTTATTCTAAATATACCATGCAAAAAACACTTTTTTACGTATTCTTCTCACTCATTGTGTTTTCGGCACAATGCCAACTCCCAATTAAATTAAATCTCGGCAAGTCGGTAATGCCCATTGGTGCGTACTATTATCCAGAACATTGGGACGAAAGCCAATGGGAACGTGACTTAAAACGCATGTCGGAACTTGGTTTTGAATTCACACATTTTGCCGAATTTGCGTGGGCAAGAATAGAACCAGAGGAAGGGAAATTTGATTTCGCATGGCTTGACAAAAATGTTGAACTTGCTTCCAAATACGGTTTGAAAGTAGTAATGTGCACACCAAGTCCTTGTCCACCGGTATGGCTTACCCAGAAACTCCCCGAAATTTTAGTGAAAGATGAGGCCGGTTTTACGGTTAACCACGGTATGCGCTTGAATGCCAATGGGGCAAATCCTATTTATCAAGCTTATATCAAAAAAGTAGTGGACGAGATGACTCGTCGTTACGGGAAAAATCCAGCAGTATGTGGTTGGCAAATTGATAATGAACCGCATATCGAAGGCTTTTATGATTATTCCGATTTTGCACAAACCGATTTTAGGGTGTGGTTGAAGAAAAAATACAGTACGATTGATAAACTCAACATAGCTTGGGGGGCAGCTTTCTGGAGTTTTACTTACAATAATTTCGAGCAAATTGCGATTCCGAATGTAAAAAACCACAATTCTAATCCGCACGTTTTTCTTGATTTCAAACGCTACACAGCTGATGCTTTAGCTGCCGCACTCCGTTTTCAATCTAATTTATTACGATCAAGTATTTCGCCCAATCAATGGATTACTACCAATTTTGCTTACTACAAGTTTCTACCATCGGTCGACTTGTTTCGTAGTCGCAACGACCTCGATTTTGCATCGCACACCATGTATTTGTTGTCAACTTATTTAGATGCACCCAAAGGCAACTTGGGTTTTCGGTTGGGAAGTGGCATGGAACTTTCGTTTTCGGGCGAAATGGCACGGTCGATGAAAGGATTTACGGGCATTATGGAATTGCAGCCCGGACAAATTAACTGGGGACAATGGAACGCACAACCACTGCCCGGTGCAGTGCGCATGTGGATTTGGCATTGCTTTGGGCTGGGCGAAAAGTTTATTTGCACCTATCGTTTTCGTCAACCGTTGTTTGGCAGCGAGCAGTTTCACAAAGGAATTATGGAAACCGATGGTGTAACGGTATCGCCAGGTGGACAAGAATATGTACAGTCCATTAAAGAAATTAATGCGCTGAAAATTAATTCAAAATCAGTTCAAATTCCTGCCGAAGTAGCTGGGCGAACAACTGCTTTTCTGTGGAAACAAGACAATTTGATGTCGATGGAAACCACCAAAGTAACTAACTCTTGGGATACGTGGCGACATTATTATAGCTACTACCAAAAGTTGAAATCCATGGCTTGCCCCGTAACTTTTATCGCTGAAACAGATAGTTTTGATGTGCGAAAATATCCGTTTATGGTAGCACCGGCTTTCGAAATGGTGGACGAAACGGTGATTCGCAAATGGACAAAATACGTGAGCGATGGCGGACATTTGGTACTTTCGGTGCGTACAGGTATGAAAGACAATAACAGTCATTTGTGGCAAACGATGCTTCAAAAACCTATTTGGAATTTGATAGGTGCTAAAATCGACGGTTTCGACCAATTGCCGCCAAGCGAAATAGGAAACATAAGTTTTGGTAGTGAAAAATTTCAGTGGAATGTGTGGGGCGATTTTCTTTTGCCTGAAAAGAACACCGAAACATGGGCTACATACACCGACCAGTTTTATGTTGGAAAAACATGTGTAATAAAACGAAATTTAGGAAAAGGTACAGTGATTTATGTCGGTGTGGAATCGAAAGATAAAGGATTGGAGGAGGCTGTTTTGCGAAAACTTTACACAACAGTAGGCGCCCAAATTCTCGATTTACCCGATTATGTTTTTGTGGAATGGCGTGACGGATATTGGGTAGCAGTGAATTATTCGTCGGAGAATTACGAGTTGAAATTAACAACAAATCAACAAATTGTGTTGGGTGAAAAAACGCTTGCGCCAGGAGCTGTAACTGTTTGGAAAAACTTTTAAACGTCGCAGACTTTAAAACGTTTTTTCAGTATCATTTTTGCTAACTAATTTAATTATATAAATATAAATGTCAAGTAAATTTAAGTATCTAATAATCATGGGGTTTTCTTGGGTTAACATTATCGCGCTCGCACAATTTGAAAACAGAAAAATGCTTTACAAAAATCCCAATGCACCTATCGAAAAGCGCATTGCTGATTTGATGAAACGTATGACCATTGAAGAGAAAGTGGGGCAGCTTAACCAATTGAATGCGGGTACATTAACAGGCCCTGCCGCACCTCTCGGAAACAAGGCTCCTGTTATGCAGGAGATTAGGGATGGTAAAGTCGGCTCTTATCTCAATTTGGAAGGTGCGGCTTATACACTTAAACACCAAAAAGTAGCTGTTGAAGAAAGTCGTCTGGGCATTCCCTTGCTTTTTGCAAAAGATGTAATACATGGGTACAAAACTATATTTCCAATTCCATTGGCAGAAGCATGCAGTTGGGACTTGAAAGCCATTGAGCAAAATGCCTCCGTAGCATCTGCCGAAGCTACTGCTGCTGGGCTACATTGGACATTTGCACCCATGTGCGACATTAGCACCGACCCACGTTGGGGACGAGTAATGGAAGGTGCTGGAGAAGATCCCTATCTTGGCGGATTGATTGGTGCAGCTCGTGTGCGTGGATTTCAGGGCGATTTGTCTGACGGAAAGCACCTTATGGCTTGTGTAAAACATTTTGCAGCTTATGGTGCAGTAGAGGCTGGTAAAGAATATGGACATGTAGACGTTTCGCGTTTTGCCCTTTGGAATAAATATTTGCCTCCTTACAAAGCTGCCATTGAAGCGGGTGCAGCGACCATTATGAATTCGTTCAATGTATTCGAAGGTGTACCGTCAACGGCAAATGTCTATTTGAATAAAACTATTTTGAAAGACAAATTCAAATTCAAAGGTTTTGCAATAAGCGATTGGGACACATATACTGAAATGATAAATCACGGTTATGCTGCCAATAATCAAGACGCCTTAGCAAAAGCCATAAATGGTGGAGGGATGATGGAAATGAACAGTTCAATATCCATTCAATACTTGCCTCAGCTGATAAAAGAGGGTAAGGTCTCCATCAAAGTTCTGGACGAGGCTGTGAAACGAATTTTGTATTACAAATTCAAATTGGGACTATTCGATAATTCCTATCGTTATTCAAACGAAGCGAGAGAAAAGAGTGAATCATTGTCAGCATCGAATAGAGCAATTGCCCGCAAAGCAGCTTGCAGTAGCATGGTTTTGCTAAAAAACGAAAAAGAATTGTTGCCATTGAAAACCAATACAAAAGTAGCATTAATCGGCTATTATGCTAAAAGTAAAGCAGATATGTTTGATTTTTGGGTTGCAAAAGGTGATTACAATCAAGCGGTTTCGATGTTCGAAGGATTATCGGCTAAATTTCCAAACCTGAAATATTCAGAAGGATACAGTTCAGATGCCACAACTACAGATTCGCTTATAAATGCAGCACTTGAAGTTGCAAAAAATGCGGATGTTTTGCTTGTTAATATTGGGCTATCGGGCAATAAAGCTGGCGAAGACCGTTCTCTTGCGAACATAAAAATCCCATTAGGCCAACAACGTTTATTGACTGAACTACGCAAAACTGGCAAACCAATAGTAGCGCTAGTTAGTAGCGGAAGACCAATGGTTTTGACACAAATTACCGGATTAGCTGATGCCATTTTGCAATGCTGGATTCCAGGAACCGAGACTGGTAACGCTTTGGCCGATGTCCTTACAGGAGCCTACAACCCATCGGCTAAAACGGTGATGAGTTTTCCTGTTGACGAAGGTCAAATTCCGGTTTATTACAATTATTTCAACACTGGAAGACCTACATCGGCCGATGGCTCTGGAAATTGGTTTGCGCGCTACCGCGATATTCCTAACGAAGCACTTTTCCCATTTGGTTACGGTTTGAGTTACACCACTTTTGCATATTCTGATTTAAAAACAGATAAAACCACTTTTTCGAAATCAGATATTGTAAATGTAAATATTACTGTCAAAAATACTGGAAAATACGACGGTGGTGAAGTGGTACAATTATATATTCGCGACCTTGCTGCTTCCTATATCAGACCGGTGAAAGAATTGAAAGCTTTTGAAAAAGTTGCTTTGAAAGTGGGAGAAGAAAAACAAGTGAGATTTGCACTCACAGCCAACGATTTCAGCTTTTACGATATGGACGGAAATACACTTTTAGAATCAGGTGATTTTGAAATTTATGTAGGTGGAAGTTCATCTAATGTTTCCAAATTTGATTTGAAATTAATAAAATGAGTTTCAGTAGATTAATAATTCTAGTTGTGTTTTTGCAAACAATATCATTGTTTACAACAGCCCAAAAGGTGTACGAAGTTGCCAGCTATCCCGACGAAGCTGGTTTTCAACTTCGCATCAAAAATGCGTTGACCATTTTGGCTGATAGAGGTTTTGGAAAAATAAGCTTATCATTGTCCAAATGTCCCGATACAGGATTGCCTGTATATAAGTATGCTATTGAAGGTGACGAAATTATTTCGCCTTATACAGGCAAAAAATACAAACAACCTTCCACCGATTATTTTGCAGCGAAACAGCGTAACGAGCGAGGTGAAATAACAGCTTTTGGAGGCGACCCCTTGAAGTACGATTTGCCACCAGCAACAGCTTCTATGCTTTTAGGACGTAAGGTAAAAGAAGTAAAATCATTTTTATCAATACCTGGTAATTTAAGTCAGCAATATCATTTTGCGGCAAAAAATTGGGCACGTTTTTACCCTTTGTTTGCTAACTCAATGGGCGAAGCATGGAAATTGAAATTTCGCCAAGCCGTAGCTAATTACAGCGAAGATACACGTGTATCCGATGATGGAAAAAAATGGTTGAAACTTTCATTTCCGCATAATTTAGTGGGGCAAACGGGTTATTTATTAGGCGGAAATGAAATTGAAGGAGGTACCGAAAATCACAAAATTATGTGGCGAACAAGCGGACTCTTGTATGCTCAATTATTCCCCGATACGGCTAAAATATCAGGAATTCCTGCTACAGAAGCAGCACAGCTGACCAAAGAAATGTTGCGCAATTTTTTGAAAAAGCTTTTGGTTTCGGGCAATGGCGAGTACGATTCTGAGATTTATTATCCACATAGCATTGAAGGTTTTCTGAATTTGTACGATTTTTCGCCCGATGTCGAAACACGTTTATTGGCGAAATTTGCGTTGGATTATTATTTTGCAACTTACGGACTTAAAACGGTGAATGGCGTGATAGCGGGAGCACAAAAACGCGGTTATTTAGCTAATGGAAAACCGAGCGAAATGCAAATTATGTTGTGGATTTTTGCCGGAGTGGGTAGTTGGGATTTTAAAAATGCTGAAATCCCGATTCACATTGCGACAACCACATATCGTCCAAATAAAGTTATTTTGAACATTATTCAAAAGAAAATTTCTTTGCCTTTTGAGTCAAAAATGAGTCGCCCGTTTTACCATATCGACAAATCGATGGCTTTTGCCGAAAGTTTTTATTGTTCGCAAAATTATGCGTTGGGAAATGTGCAGAACAGCATTGTGGACAACCCAAATCAGCAAATGATTTGGTCGTTGGTGGCAAAAGGAGAAGCTCACCCACTATGTTTCAGTGGTGGACAGCCATTGCGTGGTTCCACTTCAGGTCATAGCCCATATACACAAACCTTGCACGCTAAAGGAACGATGATTGTAATGACTGCGCCCACAGAATTGAATGCAAGTATTGACATTTCATATCCTCCAACTCCAGCGGGCATTGAGCGGGCAAATTATTGGCACTTAGCATTTGCCGACCATCCTAAAAATTTTGAATCGTATGCCCGACAGAAATATGCTTGCAAACCATTGCTCAAAGTGAATTTTCCGGATTTGAATGATCCAGCTTCTATTGACCAATTTTGGAATGTTAGCAAAAATAGTGCATCTACTTGGTTTATTCACCCCAATGAACTAAAACCAATTCAGCTGAATGGCAAATTTTATTTCGAAACCCCCCATGCGTGGGTTGCTGTAATTCCATTGAATAGCAATGCCAGTTTTAATATTTCGCCTTCAAAATCAATTGTTAGTGAAATGAAAAATGTAGAGGCAAAGACTTTTTTCACCGAAAATAATGTGATTAGTTTTGCAGACGATGTGTCAGGTTATGTACTAGAAACAGCCGAAAAAAGTCGTTTTGAAACTTTGGAAGCATGGGATATTTTTTTGCAAAAGTCCACGAAATTAAATTTTTCGCCTCAAACTAAAACCGCCATTTATCAATCGGCTTTTGGCGATAAAATGGAAATGCGCTATCAGTCAGATAAACTTCGTCCACAAGCCAAACTGAATGGAAAAACCATTGATTTTGAAAAATTTACCAATAGTGCAGTATATCAAAGTCCTTATTTGACAGTAAAGAATGGAGTGATGAAAGTTAGCGATGGAATTTCATCGTTTGATATTGATTTTACAGGAAATATGCCTGTTTATAAATAATAAGATATGAAAATGAGAAAATTTGAAGATTTGAAAAAAAGTAAAACAGTATTCGCATTCTTGTTTTTATTAGCCTTGCAACTCAATGCCAAAACCATCGAAACCGATATTTGCATTTATGGTGGCACATCGGCTGGAATTATTTCGGCCGTTTCGGCTGATAGATTAGGCAAAAAAGCTTTGATTATCGAACCGTCCAACTATTTAGGTGGCTTATCCACCAGTGGTTTGGGCGAAACTGACATCGGCAATAAATTTGCCGTTACAGGTATTTCGCGCGATTTTTATCGCCAATTGGGAAAGTATTACGGTGAGTTTGAGATGTGGAAATTTGAGCCTCATGTAGCGCTCGATATTTTCAATTCTTATCTGAAAAATACTCAGATTGAGTTGATTAAGAAGTATGAACTGACTTCGGTTTTCAAATGTAATGGAAAGATAAAAGAGGTTGAATTTAGCAATACGTCCAATAATTCAACTGACAAAATTCGTGTAAAAGCAAAAATGTTTATCGATGCCACTTACGAAGGCGATTTGATGGCAAAAGCCGGTGTTTCGTATATGCTTGGGCGCGAAGACAATACGTTGTATGGTGAAACATTGAACGGCGTTCAACTGAAAGAAAAACACCAGTTCCCTGATGGAATTTCTCCTTATATTGTTCCAAACGACTCAAGCAGTGGACTTTGCTACGGCATTCAAAAAGAAGTTTTTCAGATCAACGGCACAGGCGATAATAAGATGCAAGCTTACAATTTCCGGTTTTGTTTAACCCAAAATAAAAATAATTTTATACCGATAACTGCTCCTTTCGATTATGACCCTTCAAAATATGAATTGCTGAAACGTGTTATTGCACAGCGCGTTGGCTTAGGTTGGAAACATATTCTAAAGTCGTATTTGTTGATAAACCAAATGCCCAATGGCAAAACCGACATAAATAATATGGGTCCGTTTTCAACCGATTTTATTGGCGAAAATTGGAATTATGTGGAAGCTGATTTTGCTACGCGTAAAACCATTGCCAAAGCGCACGAAAATTACATCAAAGGCCTGTTGTTTTTTCTCGGCAACGATTCATCGGTGCCCGCAGAGCTTCGCAACGAAATGAAAAGTTGGGGCTATGCCAAAGATGAATTTACCGATAATGGAGGTTTTCCGCATCAAATTTATGTGCGTGAAGGTCGGCGAATGATAGGTGAATATGTAATGACTGAAAACAATTGTATTGGAAAAACAACTGTAACCGATGGCATTGGATTAGCGGCCTATACGATGGATTCCCATAATTGTCAGCGGATTGTGGTGAATGGAATGGTGAAAAACGAAGGCGATGTACAAGTGGGAGGTTTTCCGCCATACCCAATTTCATACCGCTCCATCGTTCCCAAAGCGAATGAATGTACCAACCTTTTAGTCCCTGTTGCACTCTCGGCAACGCACATTGCTTTTGGTTCTATCCGCATGGAGCCAGTGTTTATGGTGTTGGGTCAAACGGCCGCTATTGCAGCTTCAATGGCTAT
>JFJP01027417.1_pt1 | contig 12794 bp, 11 predicted proteins | sample 431651 | NCBI WGS metagenome assembly JFJP01 (sample SAMN02602958, study PRJNA72255) | Microbial mat metagenome, whole genome shotgun sequencing project. | biome: fresh water; feature: sink hole; material: water; isolation source: purple microbial (photo- and chemosynthetic) mats found in... | reverse complement strand
TAAAATACTAATTTTTTTAAAGAAAATTTCTTCAAAGACTTAAATAAGATTTTTTTTAATTAATTTTTGTTTTTTTCTTTTAAATATAAAAAAAAAAAAAAAAAGTTTTTTTTTAAGGAAATTAATTTTATTGATTATATAAAAAAAAGAAATTTTAAATAATCAATAAGATAGAAGCAGAGATAATTGAAAGAAAAAAAAAAGCAACTCACAAACACTAAAAAAATAAATTGGAAAATCAACTCAATCCATGCTTGCTTTAAACTTGAGTTTTGATAAATCTGGTTTGCTTAAAGGTGTGTTTAATATATTTTCTTTTATGCTCAAACTTGATGAACTCTCTTTTTGTATTGTTTTATCTTGCATTTTCAAATAATTTCTTTTGTTTATAAAATTAATCATCAATAAAGAATATTTAAAAAAAAATAAACTCTTCTAATGTAATTTGATTCGCTTTTTCCAAAAGGTCATATCTAATATGACATTCATCTTCTTCATCAAAAAATTTGCTATTCTCATCATCCTTTGTCATTTTTTTTTCCTTTTAATCCATAAATAAAATCAATCACCTAAATTTTTTTTTTAATTTACATTTGGTGTAACAACTTGTTTTAAAAATGCATCCTTTTCCACAATTTCATTTTTTCCCTTTTTTTCTTCTTCTTGAATTATTTCTGGTATAATGGGAGGTTCAGATTTAATCAAATGATTCCAATTAGTCCCATTAAAAAAGGCATGACTCTTGATCTCATCAACATTTTTTGACCCTAATCTTTTTTCGGGATCCAGACAAAGAAGTCTTTTGATCAAATCTGCAGCTTCAGGTGTCATTTCATCTTCTTCATAGCCTATAGAAATCTGATCCCATTCTATCCTAAGATTTGTAATATTATCGAAAATTTTCTCAGGTGTGTCATCGTTAAAAGGAGGGATTCCTGTTAGAAATTCAAATAAAATAACTCCAACACTCCACCAATCAATACAAGGATGATTCAAGCTTCCATTTCCTTTGATGATTTCTGGAGCAATGTAATCAGGAGTTCCAATGATTCTATGCATATTTTTATTGGCTTTTTTGATAGATTTCCTTAATTGGTTGGTTGGAGACTCATTTTCAATAATCTTTTCTTCAATATTCACATAAGAAGTTTCTGTTTGACTTTTTATCATATTTTCTTTATAAGTTGAGTTTGGATCTGGAGCATAATTATCATTAATTTTGAATTTCTGAATAAGACTTTTGAATTTCTCTTCTCTTGATAATGTAGGGGTTTTCTTATGTTTTGTTAATGTGGCAATTGCGACCTCACTCAATCCAAAATCTGTCAATTTTATGTGGCCTTTTGCGTCTAATAATATATTGTCAGGCTTTAAATCTCGATGAACAATGCCAAGATTATGTAAATGTTCCACTGCTAGAACGAGTTCTGCAATATAGAATTTCGATGTGCGATTATCAAGAGATTGATATTTTTGAAGGATTTTGTTGAAATCGCCTCCGTACATATATTCCATCACAAAACAATAGAATTTCTCATGACCGAATTTAAATAAGGCTTTCACAACGAAATCACTGTAAACTAAATCAAAGACTTTGCTTTCATTTTTTAGGGACAAATATTTATTTTTGTTCATCTTTTAAAAAAACAATAAATTAGTTTTTAAATAGAAGAAAACAGCTTACGTTATCCATTGTGTTTATGATTTTCATTGCGTATTGATCTCCTGTTTGCTTTCTTCGGACTAAATACACTCTTCCAAAAGCCCCCTTTCCGATTAAATTTATGAATTCAAAATTATCAATTCCTATTTCATTTTTTCTAATAAAAAATTAAAAAAAATCCAATAATAATTAAAAAACTCTTTATTCTTGACATCCATCATTGAAACAAGTTGGGTCGGCATATACGAATCACTATAATACCCTTTGAAATAATCCTCTTCCTGAATCACAAACGAACTCCCACTGGAAGATGAAAGATCATCTTCAGCAAAATTATCGAAAAAGTTTTTGCTATGATTTGGATAAAATTCATTCTTACTGGGTATAGTAACAATAGTGGGCATTGTATTATTTTCTGGCCCTTGAATAATTTCATTAAATTTTTTTAATTCGGGTGAATTCCCAGCAGAAAATCCTTTTTTAATTTTGGATAATTTGTCTTTTGAAAGATTTTTCGTAATATTATCTGGAGATATTAAAGATGAAAGTACATCAACACTGCTTCTTCTTAGAATATTTTGTAAAATTGACTTCTTGACCCCATGGTTTTTCTTTAGATTATGATGCATTTGTTGAGTTTCGTAAGTGCTATTCGGTTTATCATCCAGTTTATGATTCCTTTTCAGCAGATTGATAACAGCCATATATTTTGAAATTTGGTTTTTTTTCTCAATATTATTCTTTTTACGTGGTTTATTGTCAAATCTCACTTGAATTTCATTAAAGGTTGTGCTTCTTTTTATTGAATTACTCCCCCTTAAATTAGGAACAACTTCATTTATGTTGATTAGACCCATTTCATCCTTTTCAATGGATTCTGCACTTGGAATTTCTTTATAATTAAAAGCTTTATTGTCAGGTGTTATTTGAAGTTCCCCAATTTTTTCTTCGAATTCCTTATCAATATTCTCTTTTTCATTAGTTTTTTCTTCGTCAACGGGTAAATTTATGCTGCTGGGAATGTTTCTTTTTATTGAAACTACACTTTCTTGCGTAAATTGACTTTCTTCTTTACAATCCTTCAATGCAACATTAGTAAAAGAAATATTTGAATACTCCGTGTTCTTATTTGTATTTTCTGAAAGCAAATGGTTGTTTTCTAGTTTTTCAAGATTCTTTGTTGTTAAGATTTCTTCTGGTAATTTATGGATGTTCGCAATCGAAGTAATCTTTTTTGAAGATTCTATGAATTTAAAGTGATTTGGAGTATTTTGATCCGAGAATGAACCTAACAGCATATGAATTGAAGGAAGAGATGATTTAGAATTTCGAATAATCGGAATATTTGTTTGAGTTTTTAAGGAAACGTGATTGAATTTATTGGTTTTGTCTGAAAAACGATTTCTTTTAGTGATTTCCACAGAGTCAGAGTTTTGTTTTTTATCTTTTGTTATCAGATTTTTACGAACTTTTTCTCTTTCCAATCTCGAATCTTGGCCTTTGAGTAACTCGGCTTGCAATTTATAAAGAATATGAGAAATTTTTTGAAGTTTTTCTCCCATTTCTTGATATTTCTATTTTTATGAAATTATTTGAATTTTTTATGTGGAAAATATGGAAAGTACTAATAAAAATTCATGAGCTTCTTGAATCCCTTGTATATCCTCTTTCTTTTTCTCAGGCAACAGATGTGCTAAATCATCTAATTTATAAAGAACCTTTTGTATTTTGTAGCCCAATCCTAAATGCAAATAAAATATAATGAGATAAATGTAATTAATTAAATAAATAAAGAAATTTAACTGTCAGCATAATAATTTTCTGATATATAAATGAACATTTCACTGAACAAAATACAAGCCTGAATGCCATCATCATTTCTCTTGATCAATTTTTTCTGTGATTTATAGACATCCTTCTGTGCTTTGATTTTCTCAAATGAATTAAAATTCTCAACATTGGCAATATCAGTCAAATGTTTATGTTTGAACATCTCATGGCTTTTATCTTTTTCTCTTGTTTTTTGTTTCCCGCCAATCACTAACAGCGTTTTTGTTCGATTTCTCATCCCGAATTTCTCTATATTGTCAATCTTTTCGAAATCTTCTTTCAGGTTTTTTTTCTTGCAATTTTTTTCTTCTTCTTCGTTAAATATAGACTCTTCTGAATCGCTCATAAACTGTTTTTTATCTAGATTTTTTTTCTCCACATTTAATTTTTGCTCAAGATTTGTTGAATTCCCCATTAAACTCTTCTCATAAATCATATCGACTTCATTTAATTCACTATCTCTTCTCTTTAAATCCAAATTATGCCAACGCGACGTAATTTTCGGACTCGAATTTTCTGAAGGTAATTCACTGCTATTGAAATTTGCATCGCTATAAAACTCAATAAGACTTTCATTTCTCTCCTTCAATTGCGGCAAAACAATACCTTTTCCTTTATTTTTTTCGAATAAATTCTTTTTCAGGATCTCTTCACGCATATTCGAAAGAAGTTGTGGTGAATTCGACCTTTTTCGAAAGGAATCTTCTGAGCACTTCTTCATTAATTCATTTTCTTCCATGATATCATCTTCTTTATGATTGTCAATTTTCCTCAAAGGTTTGAATTTTGATTCTTTTAGTCCTGGACTGATAATTTTTCCCTGAGTGTTATTTTTCAAAAAAATGATCTTATTGCCCCCTTCTTGTTCTTCTTGATTCAAAATCAATTTCTTTGAGAATTCACTCAGTTTTGGAGGATGATAATCCGCAAGTTTTATCAAAGGACAAGAATTTCTTATTATTGAATTCGTGCTGCTTGGGGATGAATAATAAGGTGAGACATTGTTTGATATATCCTTTTCAATCATGATATCATTCCTTGAAACTTTTATAGGTCTGGATTGTCTTAAAGTGATTGATTCTGTCATATCAAAAGGCGTTGATTGAGTTTTTTCAATGACCAAATTTGGAGGAGACTCTTCAATTTCCATTGAACAACCGTCATCAATGCTCTCGTTTTCAGGGTTTATGCTTTCTAAATCGAGGAATTTCAAAGAATCCAAAGGAACCATAGTCTGGCTTTTCAATAGAAAGGTATGTGATGAAAGTTCGTAACGAGTTTTAATGTTTCTTAGATTTTTGCTAAAAAGAAAATATTTAATATTTTAAGGTTATTGAAGAAATTTTTACATGTCCATTTTGGTTTTGGTCAATAAATATATGCGGATTTCTTGAAATAGAGAAACGAATTTCATGGCGTTTTTTCTTAGCTTATTAAAGTTTGAACAAAGAAAGCCTCTTTCTTTACAATATTCTGAATGGTCTCGGAAGATGGAACAGGGAATATCTTTTAAGCAGATTTTGCATTTAATCTGAATTTCTTTCAAACTTTTTTCTTTCTGTTTTTCAAAGGCCCAATTTTTTAGTTTCCATTTACAGTATTCTAAAATTTGATCTTTATTTTTAAAATTTCTCTTCGTTTGAAAAAGCTTTGATTTTTCATAAAAATGTGTAAAGTTTGAAATAGTGAGTTCTGCCATAGGTTGTCTTTTAAGATCTGCTTGAATCATCTTATGATTTTCCTCATAGGTTGAATTTTTTTCTTTAATTTTACTCAATAAGCCTGATAAATGAAGAATTCTTCCTATTTTTTTTAAGCCGATCAGTATTTCATAAGCAATTCTTTGAAAATGAATAATGTAATTTTAAAAAAATACTGTAAGGGTACTGTTTTAATGTTGAGTCTTTCTTTTTAAGTCTTTCCAACAGTTTTTGTGTTTCGCAGATTAGATGAATTAAATTTGATTTTGTTAAAATAATCGATTCAGATTCAATCAGTTCTTTGAAAATCATGATCAGTTGTTTCCATAGTTTTTGCTGAAAAAAAAAATAAAATTAGAAAAAAGATAAAAACCTTATATGAACAAAGAAAATCTTATTAAATTTAAAACCTTTTGCATTTGATCTTTTAGATTTGTGCAGGTTTCTATTTCAGGTTTGGCCCATAAAATACAGTTGATATTCAATAATATTCCCATTTTTATTTTGCATAATGTTTCCAAGAATTTTAAATAATTTGTAAAAATCTGATTGCTGAAAGCCTCACTGGAGTTATTCCTCTTTAAACGGCGAAAATTTGAATTGTTTATAAGATTTGCAAAGGATTGGGTTTCATTGGGATTAGAAACATTTTTTGAAGAATTTGCACTCAAAGCAGAAAAAATAGATTCTATTGAATAGATAGAAATCTTCTCATTAGAAAAAAGAGTTCGTATTTTGAGTTGGAATTTACTTTTTTCTTCAAAAATATCCTCAAATGTTAAGATTTTGAAGGATAATGGAATTTTGGGTTTCATAACAGTTGTTTGTTTTTGTAAAAAAATTTTTAATAAGAGTTTAATCTGCCCGATGATCGCGAAATAAAAGATTTTTAAATTTGATAAGAAATTGAATTTTTTTGTTTTTTTTCGATTTTTTTAAAATAACAACAACTCCTTTTTGATAATAAAATTAAAAAAGAATGTGCTTAATGTAATTAATTATTCATTATTTTTTTTGTTATTTTCGTTTAAAAAAATTTTTAAAAAAATTAAAAATCTAAGATATTTTTACAATGAAATCAAACTCATTGAAATTGATCCATAAAAGAAAGAACCGAATTTCCAATTATATGCAAGAAGAATATGATGATTACAAAGAAGAAATCAGCGAAATTCGTGAATATCAAAAGGAAATATTTGAGAATTGCAAGGATAAAAACTCCATTATTTTTTTAGAAACCGGAACTGGCAAAAGCCTTATTTCAATTCTTTTGATCGATTATTATCTAAAAAAACATAAGAAAGAAAAAAAGGTATTGATAAAACTTTTTCTTTGCATTATTTATGAGATTTTTTCAAATAAAAAGATTGCATTTTTATCAAATGAAGTAAATTTAGTTGAGCAACAAACCAATAAAATTTTGACATTATTGCCTGAAATTCAAAAATTCTTACAAGAGGGAGAAGGAGAATCTCAATTTAAAGACTTTTCTGAAATCGTCATAGAAACTTTACATGGAGATATGGGAATTGATTATTGGAACAGCACAAAGTGGGTAAGATATTCTTAAATCTAGTTAAAATATATTGTTTTTTTAGAAAAAAATGGTTCAAAATACTGATGTTTTTTCTTGTACAACTCAAGTGTTTTTGAATTGTTTAAGGAAAGGATATTTGAAACTATACGAAGTAACTTATTATTTTTTCTCAATCCACTGATTTTTTCTCATTAGTTTTGTTTAATTATTTTTGACGAATGCCATCATACAGAGAAGAACCATGCTTTTAATAATATAATGCGAGAGTTTTATTATTTGTAATTTATTTTTGCACATAAACAATATGCTAAAAAGTTTAATATAAAGCTATAATCAGCAAAACCTTATTCATAATGAAACTTTGTATAAATTACCTTATATAATAGGAATGACTGCTTCACCAGCCAAATTTTCCAAATCAACCATAACAACAGAGCAACTAAAGGAAAAGCTCAAATCCTTGTAAAAAAATATTTTGTTAAAAAAATTAAAATTTTATTTAAAAAAGATGTGTGAATTTGAATTCGAATTTCGTTTGGTTCAATCAAACCTTAGTTGAAAGCTATATCAAAAAGCCAAATATTCAAATAATTCCTTTCAACGAGGAAGAAACCCAAGCAAACTTCCGGTTTTTATCGAAATGGTTTGAAAACATTGATAATCTCGAAAAAATAAAAGATTTTCATTCAATTATTTTGCCGAATTCTAAGTTTAATTTCCTTACTGCTCTGAATGAATCATTTGAAAGCAAATTTCTGAACAAGTAAGCCTTAACTTTTTTTTGCATAATTAATATTAATTTGTCTTTTTATATTTTTTAATTTATACAAAAGAGAATATTACACTCAAAAAAATTCGTTTTGTAAATCTCTTCTTGATCAAATCCACAAATTAATATCAGTCCGAGCTTTATACCTCTTAATTGAATTAGGTCATTTTTTCATTTTTGCTTATTTTTCTAAAAGAAAAACAGGAGGTTTCGCTTTTTGGAATTACATAAGAGATATAAACCAAAAATTGATAAGTGAGATCAATAAGAATATATTAAAATTGGAAGAAAAACAAATATTGATGACAGATTTAAGCATTTTTTTTCAACAATTCCTAAATACGCATATTCAATCAGAAGTTCATATTTCGAATAAATGTTTAACTTTGATCAATGTTTTGATGGATCGTTTCGAAAATAATCAGAATGTTAATGAGGAAATGACTGCGATAATTTTCGTTTCAAAACGTTTATTGGCAAAACATTTGAAGATTTTATTACAAAATTATGTAGAAAGTAACAATTTACCTCAAATGAAAATTGATTTTATCATCGGTCATCACAACATATATTTCAAACAGCGGACTTCAAACGAAGAATTCATCAAAAGAATCGAAGATTTTTCTGAAATAACTTCTTGCCAAAATGATATTATCAATGAAGTTTTCTCGAAACAATTATTCTATCAAGAAAACAATAAAAAAGAACAAAAATCTCACAATTTAATTGATATGAGATTCAAACTTCCTGATCAAATAAGGACAATTCGCTCTTTTAGGAAAAAACAAATCAATATTTTAATTTCGACTAGTGTAACAGAAGAAGGTCTTGATATACCAGATTGCAATTTAGTAATTTCGTTTTCTGAACCCAAAACTATCAAATCCTTTATCCAACTCAAAGGAAGAGCAAGAAAAGAAAATTCTGAATATTTGATTTTATCACAAGAATCTAAAGTACAGGGTTGGGAATTTTAGATATATCTAAGAAAAAAACTTAAGAGAAAGTTGTTAAGAAAGATTAAATCGATGGGGTAATGGAAAGGGAATTTTTTCCTTTGCTGTTAACTCTGATATCATCTTTTCTCAATTCAACCTTTTTATTTATAATTTATATTTTAATTTGTTTTCAAAATATTTACAAAATAGTTTTAGGGTTTTATTTAATTTTTTTTGATTATAAGATTTACGAAAACGAAAAATTTAAATAATTTAGTAAAATCTTGAAATTTCTCTTTGATTTTTATAATGATTTAAAATTTCTAAAACCTTTTGTAAAATTTGAAAAAAAGTTTATATAAAAGGCTCGGAGCTTGCCAATTTATTTATTTATTCTTCATTAAAATTCTTTAAAGCGAAATGAAATAGCAATTAAAATCGAAAACTATGAGCAAATGTTTTATATGATGAAAGAAATTTCTAGCCAGATGGCTACAACCGATCACATGCAAGCCGATTTTAATCTAGGCAAACCAATCGAAAGTAAATTTGATTAATGGTCTTTCTATCTTATAAAAACTGATTGAATAAGATTATTATTATCTGATGATAAGTGATACTGACGCTTGTATTAACACTAATTGGAGCATAGATTTAGTTTCTTTTTATTGCACATTCCTAAAAAATGATAATATTATTCGATCCAAACCTGTTTACTACCTCATTGATTTGTATCTTTATATATATTTCATTTTAATTTTCATATTTCTTTAAATAGAGCAAATGTTGGTTATTTATATTGTTTAATTTTGCCACCGACTTCTAAAATTCAAATAATAAGAGGGGATCTCTGCAAGAAGAAATCAGATGCGAAGAAACTAGTCGCATTTCTTTGTTGTAAACTGTTATTTGAAAATGGTTGTTTGAATGCCGATTTAAAACCAAGTTGTTTCAGTCATTTCGGATTAGACAATAAAAATGACGAGGAAGAGATTCGCGAAGAAGATGAGGAATATCGAGTGAAACTTGCGAAAATTATGATTACACATCGAAAACTTAAAAGGAATAATGAAGAAATTTGCAATAATTATTACCCTTCTTTTTCTGAAAACCAGCTTTCAGGTGTTTTTAACACTATTTCAATTAATTCAGAACTGAATTTCGAGCTTTTTCTTTATGAGATTCGTTTTTCGAATGATTTTTACAAGTTTTTGCCAGGCTTAACTGATAGAAAATTGGGCCTACTTCATAAAGATGCTGATTTACATGAGGTTTATTTTAAAATCTGCCCAGAGATCAGTCATTTATCTGAACGGACAGTTCAGTTCATTTGCCAAAGAAAAATAGTTTTAAAAGAGTGTGAATACTATGATTTATTAATAGAACATTTTTTTATTGGCTTAGGACTTAATAATAATGATGTGAGGTTTTATGAGTTGTTGACAGGAGAAAAAATCAAGAATTCTTTTGTGTTTAATTTCAAAGGCAAGAATTATTTCTCTTATAATTTCAAAGGAGGTTTTCAACAAAAATTCACAATTTTTACTTTATTGAAAATGGACAATACAATAGATTTTGAGATAATGATGAAAATTAAGAGTTATGTTGATTTTATGAGCAAGTTTTATAAAACCATCAATGATAATTTATATGCCAAGCCCGAAAAAATAAAAATTGAATTGAAGCATGAATTTGTGAAATTATTAAGAGAAAACCAACCTTTCGAGGATTCTGTCCTACAAAGCATCACAAATCTCCAAAAATATGTTATTTTCGATATGAAAAAAATAAAATATATAGATTTAAGGAAATTAAAGATCGGAAAATACAACATGCTTGAACGAAAAGGTTTTCTTGAAAAAAAGCTGAATTTTTCTTTAGGAGATAATGATTACGTGATTTATTGCACATCAATTTATCGAGATTATATAAAAAATTTAAGAAGTTATGTGTTTAAAGAGAAGGAACGCTCATTGACTTATGCTTTACCTATTGAATTAGTGATATTTCCTTTGGGATTAAGAACTTTGCTTTGGTGCCAATATCTTCCTTTTATAGGGCTTCAATTGCAAAATGCTTTGAGTTTCAATTTTTTCAAACGGAGCTTTTTGATTCCAAAAGAGTATTGCTCTTTCTTAAAAGAAAATATTCAAAAACCTCCTGTTTATAATATCCCATTTTCGATCAATCTTTTATTGTATGAACCACTTGTAAAATTTTTTAAAACAAACAATGTTGATTTCTTAGATATGCAAAAGTCGAATAATATCTTAGAGACAGCTCTTGCGTTAAAAGCTAAATCTTTTCCTCAAAGCTTAAAATACAAAAGAGCAAGAGAAAATGATCATTTATTTTCAGAAAATGAGCCAAAACCCATTAAAAAGATACATTTAGAATCAAACTTCTATTTTGAAAATTTGAATAAAGGAGGGTTAAAATTGAAGGATAATTTTCTTCAAATGAAAATTTTAAGCAAAATAGATTTCAAAAGCTTTTCTTTAGGGCTAAGTATAAAGGATATACAAACAGCACTAACATTTCGAACTTATGATCTTTCTGATTCCTATGAAAGATTAGAATTTTTGGGAGATTCTATACTTAAAATGCTGACATCTTTAGAAGTTTTCTTTGAATATCCTTCTGAATCTGAAGGTTTTTTATCAAAGAAAAGGTCTAAGATTGTGAGCAACAGTTTCCTTAAAAAAGCTTGTTTTAAGAATGAAATATATCAATTTATTTTAATGGCACAAAAGTCGTGGGTTCCTAATGGACTTATTATAGAAAATAATAAAGCAACACAAGAACAAACTGAAGAGAATTTATTAAATAAAGGTTATATGGCAATTCCAAATAAAACATTAGCAGATGTTATTGAATCATTAACCGCCATCTATTATTTGAAGCATGAGAATATTGAAGCATCTCAAACTTTTCTGAATATGGTGGGAGTTTTGAAGTATAATCGCCTCAATTATACAATTTTGAATTCTGAAGAGGATCTATTTAAAACCATAAATTCTTCAAAAAACCTTTTATTAGAGAAATTTGCATTATTGGAAAAAATCATAGATTATAAGTTTAATAACATAAATCTCTTGATACAGGCCTTTACTCATATTTCATTTAGACAAACGATCAATAATGTTCTTTATTTCAAATTAAATGAAAAAAACCTCTTCATTCAGCATGAAAACGCTCCAGAACCAGAAATTTCTTTAGAAAATGATTATTATCTGAATATAGGACAAAATGATGTAGGGACTTTCAATGAAAAAATTGATAAAAACTCAAATATGATAAACAGAATGGATCCGAGTGAATTTTCTTATGATCGATTGGAGTTCTTAGGGGATTCAATATTCGATTTTTTGGTGGTTTCTCGATTATATCATCAAATGAAGGATGAAGATCCAAATGGATTGTCTCTTTTGAAAGCCGCAGTTGTGAATAATCATGTGCTTTCCTTGATAACTTTATATTATAAATTGCATAATTTTATTCTTTTTGAAAGCAAGACTCTCAAAACGAAAATCGAAGCCATGGAGAAACAAATTGAGGAATATTTAGAAAATATCACACTATATTTCAGCGAAAATGAAGCTTGTGTGAAGATACTTGCTGATGTGTTCGAAAGCTTGATAGGAGCGATTTTTATTGATTGTGGACTCAATATCAAAAAAACAGATGAAATTGTGATGAAATTAGCAGACAAATTCATGATAAGATTTTCAGATAAAGAGCTGGCAAATACATCTCCTTTAAATGGATTGAAAAAATATTGTGAAGAATTGAAATTAGGAACCCCGAAAATTAAGTAAAAACTAAATGAAATTTAAAAAATATTAACTGTTTTTTTAAATAATTGTAGACAAATTTCTGAAAATGAAAATCAATCAGCGAGATTTAAATATGTTCTTTTTTTGAAAGATAAGAAAATTGCGGAGGTTGTGGCTGATAGTAAGAAAGAAGCAGAGGAGAAGTTGAAAACAATTGCTATGAAAGAGATACCGAGAATTTTTCAAAAAATTTAATGATGTTGAGAATTTAGAATAATATAAAAAAATATTTTGTTAAAAACGAAGATTATAAAATTTCATAGATGCTTAAAAATAAGTAATCATTTAGATTGGGTACACAAAATAGAATAAAAAAAAGAAACTCTATTTTTTTAAAAACTTTACCGTCTACTAGGGCGAGAATAAAAAAAAATAAAAAATTAGAGACTTTAATATTAAATTCAAAAAATAGTTTTATTTTTTTTAAAAATTTGGGTTTTTAAAATGAAAACAAAAACTCCATTTTGAAATGTTGTTTGGTTATAAAAAGAAAATTTAAATTTTATAATTGAAATCAAAAG
>JFJP01046033.1_pt1 | contig 12795 bp, 5 predicted proteins | sample 431651 | NCBI WGS metagenome assembly JFJP01 (sample SAMN02602958, study PRJNA72255) | Microbial mat metagenome, whole genome shotgun sequencing project. | biome: fresh water; feature: sink hole; material: water; isolation source: purple microbial (photo- and chemosynthetic) mats found in... | reverse complement strand
GCCTTCAAACGTTCCGGCGTGGTCCGGGCCGACACCTTCGATGCCCTTTTTGATTATGCCACCGCCCTGGCCATGCAGCCGCTTCCCAAAGGCAACCGGATACTGATCATTACCAATGCCGGCGGGCCTGGAACCATGGCTGCCGATGCGGTGGAAAAGGCCGGGATGGAGGTGGCCGAGCTTGACCGTAACACAGCCACCGCGCTGCGGGCCCAGCTGCCTCTGGCGGCCAGTGTCGGCAATCCCATTGATGTGCTTGGTGATGCCGATCCCGCCCGCTATGTCTCTGCCATCGAGGCGGCCCAGGCCGACCCGGCCGTGGATGCCATCCTGGTCATCCTCACCCCCCAGGCCATGACCCGGTCGGCGGAGACGGCCATTGCCATCGCCCGCGCCCTGGATGGCTCCAAGCCGGTGGTGGCTTCCTTTATGGGCGGCAAGGATGTGATGCCGGGCCGTCAGGAGCTTGCTGCGGCTGGCCTTCCCGATTATGAATCCCCCGAGCGGGCCGTCTCCGCCTTGAAGGCCATGGTGGAATACGCTGCCTGGAAAGCGCGGCCGCCACGTCTGGTGACCCGGTTCCGCGTCAATCGACGGCGGGTGGAGCGGATCATCAGTCGCCGGCAGCGTACCGGCATGCTCCAGTTGGGAGAGGTGAAAGGAAAGGATATCCTTGGGGCCTACGGGTTCCGGGTGATGGATGGCTCCCTTGCCGGGAGTGCCGATGAGGCGGTGGAGATCGCCGAACGAATCGGCTATCCGGTGGCGATGAAGATTGTTTCTCCCAATGTTATCCATAAAAGTGATCTGGGCGGGGTCATGCTCAATGTGGCGAGTGGTGACGGGGTCCATGATTCCTTTGATCTGATGATGTTGAAAATCCGCAAGCGGGTGCCGAATGCCTTTATCGAAGGAATCTATGTCGAGCAGATGGCGACCAAGGGACTGGAGGTCATCATCGGTATGAGTCGTGATCCCCAGTTTGGGCCGATGCTCATGTTTGGTCTGGGGGGAATCTTTGTTGAGGTGATGAAGGATGTGACCTTCCATCTGGCCCCCATTACTGAAAGCGAGGCCATCCAGATGCTTCTGGCCACACGGTCCTATGCCATGCTTGAAGGCAGGCGCGGGCAGAGGGGCGTGGATATTACCGCCATCGCCTCCGGCTTGCAGCGGATCAGCCAGTTGACCACGGATTTCCCTCAGATTCTAGAGTTGGATATCAACCCGTTTATCGTCGGAGAATTCGGTTCTGAACCAGTCGTGGCGGATGCCCGGATGACCTTGGCCGCGTTGCCTGGAGATGGTGACGGGAAAGAGTGATACGGTGTTGATAAGTTATGTAATACCATTTCTAAATCAAAGGTGATGTTTCCAGAATTTCCCTCCCCCTTGGCGGGGGAGGGTCAGGGTGGGGGGGATGAACTATGAAAATTGCTCATTGCAGCTTCACCCACCCCCAACCCCCCCGTCAAGGGAGGGGAGTTTTCTCTACCGAACGAACCGGATATGGAACGCTTGATTGAGAATTAGAACAAGATGCTGTTATGAAAGGAGTAAGGGATTTCTGGTTATTTCGGTATGGTGTTTTTTTGGGATGTTGTTTGGATTTGGCGAGACGCCACGCAAAGAATCAGCCGGAAGGGACTGGCTGTTTCTTTGGCGTAAGAGGCCGTAGATAACGCTGGTAATTGAACGATCTGGTTGTTTCGGTATGGTGCTTTTTGGGATGTGGATTGGATTAGGCGAGACGCCACGCAAAGAAACTGCCGGAAGGGACTGGCTGTTTCTTTGGCGCGGCATAAGAGGCCGTAGATGAGAGACGCAAGAAAAAGACCTTGCCTCTCTCATAACGGCCACTAAGGAGAATATAGCATGGAATATGATGTGAACTGGAAAGAGACCTACAAGGATTTGATCATGACCCCGAGGAAGGCCCTGTCCCACGTTCGCTCCGGTCAGCGGATTTTTCTGGGTACCGGCTGCGGGGAACCCACCCTGCTGGTGCAGGCCATGGTCGAGATGGCCGGCACCCTGTGCGATGTGGAGATCGTTGAGCTTTTGACCAAAGGTGATGCCCCCTACGCCGAGCGAAAGTATGCCGACTGTTTCAAGGTGAATTCGTTTTTTATCGGTCACAATGTCCGGGGTCTGTTTGAAGAGGGCAGGGGCGATTATACCCCCATCCTCATGTCCGATATCCCGAGTTTGTTTGACTCCGGACAGTTGCCTCTGGATGCGGCATTGATCCAGGTGACCCCGCCGGATGTTCGTGGCAAGATGAGCCTTGGGGTATCCGTTGATATTGTCAAAAGTGCTGCCGAGAACGCTTCGCTGGTGATTGCCATGGTCAATCCGCAGATGCCCTGGACGCGGGGTGACAGCCTTATTGATATCAATGACCTGGACATTCTGGTGCCGGCGGATGTGCCGCTGTTGCAGCGCGAGTCGCAGCCGGTGCATGAGATAAGCGCCAGAATCGCCGAGCTGGTGGCGGCCCTTATCCCCAACGGCTCTACCATTGAGTTTGGCATTGGACGGGTGCCGGGCGTGGGCCGCATTCCCCAGGCCGTGATTCATGCCCTGCACGGCAAGCGTGATCTCGGCATCCACACCGAGCTGATCACCGATGATATTCTTGATCTGATAGCCTCCGGGGCAGTGAGCGGGGCCCGGAAATCGACGGATCGCGGCAAGATCGTGACCAGTTTCTGCATGGGAACCAAAAGACTGTACGACTTTATCAATGATAATCCCCTCTTTTCCTTCCGGCCCACCGAGTATGTCAATGACTCCAATGTCATTGGTCGGCAGAATCGGATGGTCTCCATTAACATGGCCCTGGAGATTGACCTCACCGGCCAGGTCTGTTCGGATTCTGAAGATGGGAATTTCTACTCCGGGATCGGCGGGCAGGTGGATTTTAACCGCGGCGCCGCCAAGGCTCCGGGAGGTCGTCCTATTCTTGTTATGCCCTCCACCACCAGAGACGGAAAATCGCGCATCGTTGCCACCTTGAGCAATGGCTCCGGGGTGGTGGTCAGCCGCGGCACGGTGCACTATGTGGTTACTGAATACGGGGTGGCCTATCTGCATGGCAAATCGGTGCAGGACCGGACTCTCGCCCTGGTCTCCATCGCCCATCCCGATCATCGTGAACAGCTCCTCAAGCAGGCCATTGAGGCCCGTTTTATTCGCCGTGAATTTGCCGATGTGGAGGGAAAATTTGTGGTTGCCTCAGAGGATCTGATGAAGACCAGTTTTCTCCTTGATAACGGCACCCAGGTCAACTTTCGGCCTGTCCATCCCACCGATGAGCCGTCGATGCGCGAGCTGCTCTATGATCTTTCCAAGGAGACGCTCTACTACCGGTTTATGAGTCATAACCAGCGTTTTGGCCAGAAGCAGATTCAGAATTTTGTCTATGTCGATCATCGTAAGGACGTGGCCATCGTCGGCACTGTTCCCGAGGCCCATGGCGATGACATCGTGGCCGTTGGCCGCTATTATCTCGATGAGCGGACCAATCGCGCCGAGGTTGCCTTTGTGGTTCGCGACGAGTGGCAGAATAAGGGACTGGGCAGCTTTCTCTTCACCCATCTGATTACCATTGCCAAGGCTAGTGGCATCAGCGGATTCACCGCTGAGGTTTTGCGGGACAACAAGCGGATGCAGGCGATCTTCAACCATTCCGGCTATAATGTGCGGAGTCAGGTGGAAGAGGGGGTCTGCAGTTTCAGAATTGAATTTTAATTTCAGTCCACGCAAAGCGCAGGGAAAAGTCAGAAGGGGAAAGAGAGACACTGCTGGAGTCAGAAGATAGGATACATCGAACTTGAGTGCTGCCTTCAATAAAAAGGAGAAAAATCATGGTCGAAGAAAGAGTTGTCCGGCAGGCCCTGCAGGCTGTTCTGCATCCGAAGTTAGGGAAAAGCTTGATTGATATCGGTATGATCTCCGATATTTCCATACAGGATGATGTCGTCACCGTCACCCTGGCCTTGAAAAGTTACCGTTCCCCTCTGAGAAGTCTTCTTACAAGCCAGATAGAAAAAGTGGTCACCGCCTTGCCGGGGGTGGCCTCGGTTCAGGTGGAGATTGCCATCATGAGCCGGGAAGAATCAGAACGGCTGTTTCCGCACGCCCCGTTAAAAGGTGTTGAGAAGGTGTCCCGTTTTCTGGCGGTGGCAAGCGGCAAGGGAGGGGTCGGCAAGACCACCGTGGCGGTGAATGTTGCCCTTGCCCTTGCCGGACAGGGCTGTAAGGTCGGGCTTCTCGATGCGGATATTTATGGGCCGAGCGTTCCCATGATGCTGGGGGTTACAGAGGCCCTGGATCAGGTGAAGGGGATGATTGTGCCGCAGGAAAAATATGGCTTGCGTATCGTCTCCTTAGGGATGACCGCCGGCCAGAATGATGCCTTTATCTGGCGGGGTCCGCTTGTCTCCAAGATGCTGCAGAACCTGCTCGATCAGGTGCAGTGGGGCGAACTCGATTATCTGGTGATCGATCTTCCCCCGGGCACCGGTGATCCCTCCATTGCCATCGCCCAGGCCCTTCCCCATTGCTTGATATTAATGGTGACGACACCCCAGGAGGTTGCGTTGGCCGATGTGCGGAGATCCATTGGGCTTTTTCACAAAACCGGGCAGAAGATCATCGGGCTTGTGGAAAATATGTCTTACTTTCTCCCCGATCCATCGGCTCAACCCATTGAGATATTCGGGCATGGCGGCGGGGAGAAACTCAGCCGGGAAACAGGCATTCCCCTGTTAGGCCGGATTCCCCTGGATCTTGAGCTTAGGAAGGGGGGCGACAATGGTGTTCCCCTGATGGTCTCCGCACCGGAGTCTTCAGCCGCGGCTGTTTTTCAGAAAATCGGCAAACAAATACTGGATATCAATGCGGCGGCAGTATAGCATCGGGCTTCCCGACAGAAAACATCCGGGGGAAACGTCTTGGGCCCTTTGCAAGAAATTCAGTATCTATCCAGTACAGATTTTATTAAATCAAAAAGATATTGAGCCTCTTGCAAAACTCCAAAAACATCCTTCGACCGGATTGATCCATTCGTGGTGATCCTGTCGAACAACCTTTCCCGTTCGTGGTGAGCCTGTCGAACCACAGCTCATACTTTTGCAAGAGGCTCTATTATTAAACAATATGTTACAAATGTAAATACTCGGTCGGGTTTTAACCCGACGCTGGTCTTGCAATGTTCCCCTGTTGTCGGGCTTTAGCCCGACCTACAGTAATTATGGTGGATAGTTCCGAAATTCAAACGATTTTTTTTTAGCCTGCTGAGTCGATGAAGAGCAAACAAAAACAGACTGTATGTCTGCGCTGCGGCACCTGCTGTCAAAAAGGCGGCCCTGCCCTGCATGGTCAGGATCTGGGTCTGGTGCGTGATGGACATCTCCCTCTGGCTGACCTGATCACCATTCGGCGTGGGGAGCTGGCCCATAATCCGCTCACCGACCGGATTGAACCGGTGGTGCAGGAGCTGGTGAAGCTGCGGGGAGTCGGGGCGGAGTGGTGCTGCTGCTATTATGATGCCGCCGGTCGGGGATGTTCCATCTACCGGAATCGGCCGGTGGCCTGCGGGGTGCTGAAGTGCTGGCAGCCGGAGCAGACTCTTGCCCTGATCGGTCGGGATCTCTTGTGCCGCCTTGATCTCCTTGCGGAGGATGAAGCGCTCCGGACGCTGGTCCTTGAATATGAACGCCTCTGTCCCTGTCCTGATATGGGCGAGGTGGAGAGGAATCTGGCTGGTCAGGCGGGGGATGTTCTGAACGCTTTGGAAGGGCAGGTCAATGATGATCTGGCCTTTCGCGACCGGGTGGTGCGGGAGCTGCAGCTGCCTCTGGCCCTGGAGATGTTTCTCTTTGGCCGCCCGCTCTTCCAGTTGCTGCAGGCCTTGGGGGTGATGGTTTCGGAGGCGCCCCAGGGGTTACGCCTTGCATTCCCAAGGTCCAGGGCTGGGGCGGAGATAAAATAACTTTCGCAGGGCAGTGTGCCTCACTTGTCCTGGTTCCCATGCGCAGCATGGGAACCAGAAAGCCGCGCCCAGCCGACCACCCCCAACCACATCTATCTTGCCATGGCCTGATCAAATAGCTCGCGAGAGGGCAAAATTCCTTATCTTTCAAGCCTCTTGCAAAACTCCAAAAACACCCTTCGACCGTTCGGAAAGCTCTCGGCTCAGGGTGACGGTATCTTGATTGATCCATTCGTGGTGATCCTGTCGAACAACCGTTCCCGTTCGTGGTGAGCCTGTCGAACAACAGCTCATACTTTTGCAAGAGGCTCTCTCATCAGAAAAAAAGGCCGGCATGCCGGCATCCTTTCCTGTCCACTGGTATTTTTTTCCTAAATTTTGCATTTTTTTTTATGGGACGATATAATTAAAAATGGTGTCCGCTATTTCAAACCCTTCGTTTACAGCACGCTTAAAACTTTTTGAATACTTCTCCAAGAAAGAAGAAGGTTAAAGCAGAAGTCTCCGAGCAACATCAGGACCAGCAGGAGGTAACCCAGACGACCGAATCCGGTCAGAGCCTGCTGACTTCTGCTGTCCCGACTCCCGGCTTTCCCATTGTCGGGATCGGCGCCTCGGCGGGGGGGCTTGAGGCCTTCCAGGCTTTTTTCTCCGCCATGCCTACCGACAGTGAACCCCGCATGGCCTTTGTCCTTGTGCAGCATTTATCTCCGGCGCATAGGAGTCTGCTTGTGGAGCTGGTAAAACGGTTCACCAAGATGCCGGTTTTTGAGGTTGAGGATGGCATGGTCCCCCAACCGGGCTGTATCTATATCATCCCTCCCAACAAGGACATGGCTTTTTTGAACGGGTCCCTTCAGCTTCTGGAGCCGGTATTGCCGCGCGGTCAGCATCTGCCCATTGATTTCTTCTTCCGTTCTCTGGCCCAGGATCAGCATGAACGGGCGATCTGCATTGTCCTCTCCGGCACCGGCAGGGACGGCACCCTGGGGGTTCGGGCGGTGAAGGGCGAGGGCGGGATGGTTATGGCCCAGAGTCCTGAGACCGCCGAGTTTGACGGGATGCCGGTAAGCGTCATTGATACCGGGATGGTGGATTACATCTTGCCGGTGAGCGAGATGCCGGCCAAGCTGATTGGCTATGTGAAACATGTCTTTGGTCACACCGTGCGGTCCCATGTGAAGCCGGTGTGTAATTCTGAGGATCTGTTAAAAAAAGTCTTTATCCTCCTGCGTGACCAGACCGGCCATGACTTCTCGCTGTATAAGCATAACACCATCAACCGTCGCCTGGAGCGGCGCATGGCTCTGCATCAGATTGCTGAGATTGCAGAGTATGTCCGTTTCCTCCAGCAGACTCCGGCTGAGGTCAAGGCGCTTTTTCAGGAGATGCTGATCGGAGTCACCAGTTTCTTTCGAGATACGGAGGCTTTTGCCGCCATTCAATCGCTGATTATTCCTCAGTTGTTTGCCGAAAAACCTTCCGGTTCCACCATTCGTGTCTGGACGTGCGGCTGTTCCACCGGTGAGGAGGCCTTTTCCCTGGCGATTCTCATCCAGGAGGAGATGGAGGCGCGCAAGCAGTATTGCAAGGTGCAGTTGTTTGCCACTGATATTGATGCCCGGGCCATCGAAGTGGCCCGCAGCGGCGTTTATCCAACCAGTATTGCGGTGGATGTCTCTGCGGAACGGCTGTCGCGTTTTTTTACTCTGCAAGGGGACGGCACTACCTACCGGGTCACGAAACCAATCAGGGATATGGTGATTTTTTCCGAACATGACGTGATTAAAGACCCCCCATTTTCCAAGTTGGATCTGATTACCTGCCGCAATCTCCTGATTTATATGGGAATTGAACTGCAGAAAAAGTTGATCCCGGTGTTTCATTATGCATTGAGAACAGGCGGCATGCTGTTTCTCGGGAGTTCTGAAACCGTTGGTGAGTTTGAAGAAATCTTTACCCCCCTGAACCGTCAGTTGAAACTCTATCTTCGCAAAGAGGATATCCAGAATACCTACCGACCGGTCCTGAAGCACTTTTTTACACCCCAGCAGAAGGGGGGGGGCCGTGGCGAGAGGGGTGGCGTACGGTCGACCCTTTATGCCTCGGAAGATAAGAAGATGCCGTTGCGTGAGCTCACCGAAAAAACACTGTTGCAGCATTTTGCGGCGGTGGGTGTGCTGGTCAGTGAACATGGCGAGATCTTTTACCTCCATGGCCGTACCGGCCGCTTTCTTGAGCCGACTCCCGGCGAGGCCAGCCTGAATATCCTGAAGATGGCCAGGGAAGGGTTGCAGCACGAACTGGTGATTGCCCTGTACAAGGCCGTGACCCAAAAGGAGCGGGTCTTTCATCCTGCCCTGCAGGTAAAAACAAATGGCAGCTTCACTTGTGTCAACATGACCGTACTGCCCGTGTTTCCGGACTCCCTGGGTCACCTTGGTCTTGCCCCTGAGCTGAGCGGGCAGACCTGGTATCTGGTGATCCTTGAGGATGCTCCGCTCCAAAAACAGGGCCAACCGGCAGCGCCGGAACCTGTCGGATCGCTTGCGGACTCCGGGCAAGGATGTCCCAAGATGCTAAGCGAAGCCGTGGCCTTGCGGGAGGAATTGCGGATCAAGGAAGAATATCTACAACGCAATATTGAAGAGCTGGATACCTCCAACGAAGAGATGCAGTCCATCAATGAGGAGCTGCAATCCACCAACGAGGAGCTTGAGACCTCCCAGGAAGAGCTGCAGTCGGTCAATGAGGAGTTGGCCACGGTCAATGCGGAACTCCAGGCCAAGGTGGTTGATCTCTCCCGCGCCAATAATGATATGAATAACCTGTTGGCCGGCACCGATCTGGGAATGATCTTTGTCGATCATCATCTCTGTGTGCAGCGTTTTACCCCGGCCGTCACCAAGGTGATTAACCTGATTCCCACGGATGTCGGGCGGCCGGTGGCCCACATTGTCTCCAACCTGGTCAATTATGATTCTCTGGTGGCGGATGTGCAGGATGTGCTCGACACCCTGATCCCCCAGGAGATTGAGGTGTGTACCGGATCCGGCGAGTGGTTTCTCCTGCGTATTCGCCCGTATCGTACCCTTGAGAATGTTATTGAAGGGGCGGTCATCACCTTTATCGATTTTACGGAGAGAAAGTGTGCGCGGGAAAATGCCCAGCGCCTGGCGGTCATTGTCGAAAACGCCCAGGATGCCATCCTGTTACAGGATCTGAAAGGACGTATTCTGGCCTGGAATCCGGCGGCCCAGAGGATGTACGGCTGGAGTGAAGCCGAGGCCCTGGCCATGCATGTCGTCGATTTGATCCCAGAGGAGAAGCGGGAAGAGCACCTGGCCATGGTCCAGCAGCTGCTTCATACTGAGAATCTGGAACCCTACCGCAGTGAGCGCATCGGCAAGAATGGCGAGCGTTTTCAAATATGGCTGGTTGCCACGCCCATGGTGGATAAAGAAGGAAAGGTCTATGCCGTGGCGACCACGGCTCGAAAAATTATGAATGGAAAACCGGTGTAGGTGAGATGTCAGGTTGAAAGAGGGGAACACCATGGAAGTTGTGAGTAATTCTCATTTTTTTAGCTCCTGCCCCTTGGAAAAAATAATAGATATGAGATGATAATAGAAAGATGGGTGGTCGGGGAACAATGTCTCCCCCCTGATTTAGGGGGGATTAAGGGGGGTTAAAGGGCTGCCGGATACGACGGTGAAACAATTTGACAAAGAAGAATTTGCCTTTGTAATTAAATACGTTGGACTCTTTTTGCCTCAAAAACGGCATTTGGGGCCGTAAAAAAAATGATACAAAGGAGCCTCTTGCAAAAGTATGAGCTGTGGTTCGACAGGCTCACCACGAACGGGAAAGATTGTTCGACAGGCTCACCACGAACGGGAAAGGATGTTCGACAGGCTCACCACGAACGGGAAAGGTTGTTCGACAGGCTCACCACGAACGGGAAAGGTTATTCGACAGGATCACTACAAATGGATCAATCAAGATACCGTTCACCCTGAGCTTGTCGAAGGGCCGAACGGTCGAAGGGTTTTTTTGGAGTTTTGCAAGAGGCTCAAAGTATAAGTTATTTCTTAACGGCCACCAATGCACTCTCGCTGAGTATCAGTAAAGAAATCAGTACGGATGGGGGATGAAGTATGGCGCTTACACCGGAAGAGGCAGGGAAACAATTACGCAAGTCGGCAGAAGAAAAACTCCGGCTGACAGAGAGCTTGCCCCAGGAACAGCTCACCCCTGATGGGGTCCAAGCCTTGCTTCATGATCTGCGGGTTCATCAGATTGAGCTGGAGATGCAAAATGATGAATTACGCCGCACCCAGCATCAACTGGAGATCTCTCAGGCTCGCTACTTTGACCTCTACAATCTGGCCCCGGTGGGGTACTTGACCCTGAATGAAGAGGGGATTATTGAAGAGGCCAATCTCACCTGTGCCAATCTGCTGGGGGTGACCAGGGGGGAGCTGGTGAAACGCCCGTTTTCTCACTTTGTCTCTGTCGAGGATCAGGATCTTTACTATCTCCATTGCCGGAAGCTTATGGAGATGAATGCTCCCCAGAAATGTGAACTGCGAATGGTGCGGGCCGATGGCAGCCTGTTCTGGGCACTGTTGCAGGGCGTTCCTGACGAGGAAAAGGATGCAGGTGCCGGCTACCGTCTGGTACTCCATGATTGTACCAGCCGTAAACTCGCTGAGCTTGAGGTGGAGACGATTAAGAATCAATGGGAAAAAACCTTCAATGCCATTGATGATGTCATTACCATTCATGACCGGGATATGCACATCATTCGCGCTAACAAGGCAGCCACGAAATTGCTGGGCGTGGAGCCCACAGAGCTTGCCGGGAAATATTGCTATCAGGTGTTCCGGAGAGCTGAGAAGCCATGTCCCGGCTGTCCCGAGTTGCTTGCCCGGATGACCCACACGCCATACCGGTCAAATATTCACCACGAGAAGCTGGCTAAAACCTTTACTGTGGGGGTCTATCCTTTGATTGAGTCCCAAGGGGAAAGCGATTACGTCTGTATCGCTAAGGATATTACCGAGTCTCTGCAGATGGAGATGCGCCTCAGGCAAATGCATAAGCTGGAGGCAATCGGGGTCCTGGCCGGCGGCATTGCTCATGATTTCAATAATATTCTCTTCCCCATTCTTGGCTACGCGGAACTGGCTGAACTCAGGCTGCCCCCCGAAGACACGGTGGCGGCCTCATATCTCCAGAAAATTGTTCAGGGCGCCCTGCGAGCCAAGGAGATGACTGGCCAGATCCTGGCCTTCAGCTGTCAGGTTCCCGTCCAAAAGTATCCCTTCCATCCGCATCTGGTGGTCCAGGAGGCGCTCTCCTTGCTGCGGGTTTCTTTGCCGTCGCACATTGAACTGGTTGCCGAGATTTCCTCTGAATGCGGCAGCATTCTGGCTGATCCAACCCAGTATTACCAGATCGTTATGAACTTGTGCACCAACGCCTTCCATGCCATGGAGGTGAAAGGCGGGGTCTTGCGGGTGAGCTTGCAAGAGGTGACGATCGGCAAAGATGACAGTCGGGTGCTTGAGGACGGTTTTTTCCCTGGCGATTATATTGATCTTGAGGTCAGTGATACCGGGATCGGCATCGAGCCGGGGGTTGTGGGTAAGATCTTTGATATTTATTTCACGACCAAGTCCGTGGGGAAAGGAAGCGGTATGGGGCTGTCGGTGGCCCATGGTATTGTCAAAAGCTGTCAGGGGCAGATCACGGTGCACAGCGAGCTCGGCAAAGGGACAAGCTTTCATGTCTATCTCCCGAGAGTCGCCGAAAAAATGGCCGAGGTGGAGAAGGCCTTGCCTCTTCCAGCCCCTTCCGGTACCGAACGGATAGTGGTGGTGGACGATGAAAAGATGATCACCAGTCTGTTCCAGGCGATTTTTAAAAGATTTGGCTATGAGGGGATTGTTTTTAACAGCAGCACCGAGGCCTTGGAGTATATAAGCCAGACCCCGAATGCCCTTGATATGCTGATTACCGATATGACCATGCCCCAGATGAATGGCCTGGACTTGAGTCGGAAGGTGCTCGCTCTGCGGCCGGATCTGCCGATTATCCTTTGTACCGGCTATAGCGAACTTGTAAACGAAGATAAGGCCCGGGAGGCAGGCATCCAGACCTTTCTGATGAAGCCCTTTGCCCTCGATGACCTGCTCTCGGCAATGCGTAAGTTGTTTGAGAAGAAGAAGGGGGAAGGGTAGATGGGGTTAATAGAATTGAGCCTCCGAGAACCTCAAATTGTAAATCCTTTAAGCCCCCTCTTGCTCACAAGAGGGGGCTTTTTTGTTTTTGTTTCTAGTTCCCCCTCCCCTGCATGCAAACCGTTGCCAATATATGATGGATAAAAGACATACTGGATGCGGCGCATAAGAACGAGATTTTTGAGCCAATGTCATCGTCTGTTGTCCAGCGTCGCTTTACCAGCGACTGCGGGCAACAACCTCGCCCTGCCTGGACAGGGTAATCTGTTCCACTGGAACGGATCTACCCGCCAATTCTATCGCCTCTTTGATGATGCCGACCATGGAGAAACAGCAGGGGACTTCCATGATCAGGATGGTCAGGCTTTTGAGATTGCAGGTCGAGATGATCTCGGCAAAGCGCTGGACATAGCTCTTTGCGTCGTCAAATTTGGGGCATCCCATCATCACCACCTTACCGCTGAGAAAATCTGCATGGAAATTGGGGGCGGAGACGGCGGCACAGTCTGCGGCCACCAGCAGATCGGCATTTTGCAGGAAGGGCGCCGATGG
>JFJP01039725.1_pt1 | contig 12797 bp, 18 predicted proteins | sample 431651 | NCBI WGS metagenome assembly JFJP01 (sample SAMN02602958, study PRJNA72255) | Microbial mat metagenome, whole genome shotgun sequencing project. | biome: fresh water; feature: sink hole; material: water; isolation source: purple microbial (photo- and chemosynthetic) mats found in... | reverse complement strand
GTTCCTTAAACTTGGTTTCAATTCCCTGACTTCATCATATTCGGCTCCATCTTTTAATCTTGTCGCCTTGTATTCACAGATGGGGCAGGGCTTTCCCCAAGTTGAGGGACATACGACAGACTTGTTTTCTGATCCAATATTGCGATGCAGCCTATATGGTTTCTTGTACCACAGATTGGTATCTGGATTTCCTGGAATAGCAATGCCGTTGTCTATATCTCTATCCATGTGATTCGGATCAGTGACAACATAAGGCATAAAATTCAAATTGACCTTACCTCCAGGGGTCTCTTTGAAAATGGTGCATCCCCTTGGAAGTTGGAGATGTCCATAACTGGATCCCTGTGTTCGCTGTTTCTGGGTATTAACAGCGACCTTCCCACCAAACTTATTCTTTCTTTTTGCTTTTGCCATCTTCGTACTCCTTGAATTGTTTTTGTCCCATTAAGATTCCAAACATAACACACTTGCCGAGGATATATGCAATGAACGGAAGGATGGTCAATGCACACCCAAGAGAACAGAGAATATAGATGAGAATTGACCAGTTCATTACTTTTTCCTTTTCATAATGATTTTTGTATTACTTGCTTTCTGGACTTCCTGCTTCTCCCATTCTTTCGTCAAATCCCTGGGAACAGATGGCCCAGCAAAGTACTGCTGTCCATGTAGCCTAACAAGGTTTTCCAAGGCCGTCTTTTTCTGATCAACTGCCCGGACGGCTGCCATGGCCATATCATTCTCGTATTTCAGATTAAGATATGTTTCCATGGCATCCTTGTATTCCGTCTGAATAAGAATTGTTGCTAAGATGGTTCCTTCAGTTAACTTAGTCAACCCATAATTATCTGGGAATTGCCTAATATCCCGGTCAAGCTGGGCTTTAGTTACCTCAAGATCCTCTTTAGCATGATCCATTTCCAATTTACTCTTCGCGGCAATTTGCCCGTATTTCATCATCAACTTGGGTTGGCGTAACCATTCTACGTCAAGTCCTTGTTGATCAATTCTTGTATCATTTGCATACTCCATATTCACCTCCACCTTGTTTGTTCCCTATATATTATATTATACGGAAATTGCAGGTATTCCATTAGTTTTTAAAATGGGGTATCATCACTATTCCCACAGACAACAGAGTAGCATGCCAGCACAACTCCCGGGAAACCAATATCATAAAATGGTTCCCGGAACTCTTCCATTATGCTACCAGCTTTCGGGTTTTCTGCCTTGAGAAGGACAGAAGTACAATATCCTAATACCATTCTACGGATTGCCTCGGCATCGAAGTCTTTTAGCCCAGTTAAAATATTGCTGACTTTTTTCCAGCCCTGGCCAGACATCATTGCCCGGCATAGTTCAATCCCTTGCACGCCTTCTTCCTGTGTTTTCTTGGCGGCTTCTAATCGGGCTTCTGGAGCAATACAAAGAACCTGATCCAAGATTTGAAGTGCATTTCTTGGATGTCCCTGGGCGGATTCAATTATAGCCTCATATACTGGCTTGACTAATGATTCCTTTTCTGCCTTAACAACAGACATTAACAGTTTGCGCATTTCATTCTGCTTTAACTGTGTTACTTGAAATTGACTGCACCTGCCCCGGATTGTAGGTAGCAATTTCTGGGGATCCGTTGTACAAAGAATAAAATAAACATGACTTGGGGTATCCTCCAGGGCTTTCAAAAGGGCAGGTTGTGCCGCGGAACCAAGCTGGTGACATTCATCTAGTAACCAGACCTTGCAATCCCCTTCTAAGGCCATAAACTGCGATTGCTTCCTCATATCCCGGATTGTGTCAATCCCTCGGAAATCAGCAGAGTCGACTTCACGGTAGTCAGATCCCTTGCATCCAAGTTCATTCGCAATAATTCTACCCATAGTGGTTTTTCCACAGCCAGTAGGTCCATGCAGGAGAAAAGAATGCGGATGATCCTTCTTGGATAGTGTCTTTGTCAGACCCTCAACAAGTTCAGCATTTCCTACAATGTCAGATAGGCACTGGGGCCTGTACTTCAAATAAAGCGTCATTTTACCTCCGGTAATTTATAACCTGATTTCATATTCCATGAACCATCCACAGGGCAAAGATCCGCCTCTACTTCCAGGGGAACAATGATCCAAGGCCATTCTTTTTGCAAATCATGGCAGGTAACCCTATGAACAGTTTTTGCTACGTATTCCAATTCATCTGGATGTGTATCAAGTAACATCTCATCATGAATCTGTGCAAATAGTCTAGAATCCCATTTCTCTTTCCTGGCTATTTCATCTACTCTTGTAAACGACCATAGTAGACAGTGAAATGCTGCTCCCTGAATAGGTGCGTTTAAGAGTTCATTCTTTCTAGCAATCCCGCTATATCGGAATCCTGTTTTCAAATCAACGTAGCCCTTTTTCTGGTACGTCTCCCAGGTGGTTTTCTTCCACTTGGTGTAGACCTTATATCTGACATTCCAGAAATCATCCTCTATCTTCTTGCAGTGTTCAATAAAAGCACTGTCATCCTTGATATTCCCATTCTTGTCTAATTTGAGGAGGCCTTTATCACTGAGGTGTACAAGGGCCGGGGTATCATCAGTTAAGTAACCAATGCGAGCCCATTCAAGCAAGCCATTGGAGCAGTTCCCGTAATAATCTCCGTAAAACTGTGGGAATACCCACCCGTTCTTGCCGCCTTGCCGGAGATTCTTTTCCCCTGGGTGGGACTTGTCAAGTGAATCCAGTTTGTATAATTCAATGGCCATATCCCGGTGCATATCTCCATGCACGGTATCATAGATAAGTTTAGGATCCTCTGTATAACAACAAGCAATTCGGACCTCTACACCACTAAAATCTACTGCAAGGATTTGATGTCCCTCACGTGGTAGAATAGCACGCCTGCACGTATTCATTGTTTCCTTATCACGTTTGGGGATGTTCTGAAAATTCGGATCGGAACTACTGCTCCTATACGTTTTTACGGTATGCAGGTTAAAGAAAGGATGCAACCACCCATCAACTTGTTCCCGGACAAAGGCGTCCAAGTATGTATCTCTGGTCTTTCTAAATTTCCTGGTTTTTAGTAACTGCTGTAATTCCGGCATATCAATCTGGGATAGCGCCTCCTCATCAATGGCCCCCTTCCCAGATTTGGTTTGCTTTAATGATTCAATCCCCATCACGTCGTACAAGATAGTTCCTAACTGGTGATTTGAATTCATGTTAAATTTCTGACCAAAGACCTTTTTCCATTGTTTAATAAAATCAGTCTTTGCTAATTCTTCTTCTATGTGGGCAATACGCCTGGTAATGTGTTTCTTTTTCTTTTCACAGTAGGCAACGTCAATCCGCATTCCACTTTGCTCTGCATGGGCTAATGCTAGAACTCCGTTATGGATTAACTGGTATGCATCAAGTCGTGTAGGTATGCTTTTCATTGGTATCCTCATGTTATATTATACGGGATCAGGTCAGGTTTCCCTATTTTAAAATGGAGGGAAGAATCCGCCAGTATAGCCCAGTTTTTTCATCTGTAAGATACCGAGTTGATGTTCGTACAAAGCATCCAATCCACAGTACATCATGAGTTCCTTTCCACCATCCTTTTCAACCAATTCAAAGATTCGATTAATTCTATTGGCGCTCTTTGAATCTTGCCCAGGAGCGCACCCTGACAAGTAATGGTGAATATGGCTGTCATAATCCTGAACACCTAATTGAACGTATGCCTGGAACTTCAATCCTGTTGTCCCTGGACGATTATCCAGAATATGTGCTGCCTGCATTGTATCCCAGATCCACGGTGCTGTTTCTACTCCTACACGAATCAATGACCAGGCGTGCTCGAACTTCATATTTGCAGCGGCCTTGCCTATCTTTGGGGAAGATAGAAATCGACCCAAGGCTGCCCGTTGCACTTTATTCGTTGGACCCATGAACACATAACTTAAATTCGGTTCAGGGGATATAGCGGTACATACAATGCGATGTCCTTTAGCATGGGGCTTCAGCCCCGTAGCTTCATAGTCTATGTATGCGGTTTGACCTGTATATAGTTTAGGGAGGGAATCTAACAGAGGAACTACTGCTTGGGGCTGTACGATTTGAACACTTTTCCGGTCATCCTGAAATTCTGGGATAGGGAATTCCTTCTGCAAGCAAGCAAATGCCTCACTGAGATCCTGTTCCCATATATTCTCTACTTCCGTAAACCCCTGCTGCTTCTGCATGTATTCAGGGGAAAATACTGGGCAGACCCATGCACGTAATTCTCGATCTGGGATCTGCCATCCACGCCATTTGCCAATACCACCTAATTCTTTTTTCCAGCGACTGCCAATAACAGAAGTCAATGCAGCATTCCCAAACAAAATAATCAGTTTCGGCTTGAACTCGTCTATAACCTGTTGAACGGTTCCCCTGCAACAAGTGACTTCGTAATCGGAGGGAGCCTGAGTAGCAGACGGCAAACAATTTACAGCATTGATATTTACACAATCTTCAAAGAGGTCTATACCGAAATCCTTGTACATCCTCTGAAGCTGGCGTCCTATCTTGCTTTGCCATGGTTTACCCTTTTGATCGTCTGCTACGTCAGGTGCTTCTCCGATATTGAGAATCCCTTTTTTGCCCTTCCCGAAGGCCTGCATCTTGGGATGTTCCCCGTTTTTGTATAATCCACAAGATGCACATGAATAAATTTTGCCCTCTGGCCGGGATTTACTCTTGGTTTGCTCAATATCAAAAAATCCCATTACTTCACCACTAATCCGATAATGTGAACCCAACCCTCCTCATCGATGTTGCCGAATTTGATCTTCTTGGTTCCAATTTGACAGGTCTTTGTTTTGCCGAGCATTTCTGCAAGAAAAGTGGGATTAATCATGAACACAATTTCATCCCCCTTATACCTAATGGCCAGTTCCTCTTCAAACCACCCTGCATTGTTCTTGGCGGCAATCTTAATCTTCTGCTTTACTAATGTCACCGTAATCATGGTGTCCACATCAAATTGCCCCTTGGCAAAAATGTAAGCACGATCAAGAATATCATTTAACCCCTGTGGGAGGATGATACTTGTTACGTCCTCTTCCATCTTTAGAATCGGAGTAGTATTCGGATATTCATCCTCAAATACCCGACAAGAAAACGTAACAGCCTGGTCAGCCGTTCGAAAATGCACCCACCCCTTACTTGTAGCCATTTCCACAACAGCATACTTACAAAGATCAGCAACGGATGTCCCTGGGATAAGGAATTCAGATATGCCGGAATCCTTAGCAAGTAATTTGTAAGTAAACCGGGAATTATCACTGGATTCCATGCAAGTTGGGCTGACGTGAACGCAAGTTAAAATTGGCCTACTCATATCCCGGGAACATGAAAAACGGCAGAAGGACAACCCAGAAATGAAATCAGCGGGCAGGGCTATCCAATCTTCAATTTCTCCTAATTCATGTAAAGGCAGTTTAATCTCAGCTTGGAGAACTAATCCAACTTTTGATTTGCCGGAGTTTAATCTGATTTCGTTTTCAGTAACGGCAACGTCAATTTCCAGGTCCTTGCTTTTGCTGAGAAAAGAATACAGCTCCTGGGCTGATATTGCTCCCACCAGATCCAAATTGGGAACAAGACATGAAATACTGATTTCATCGTTATAGGTAACCACGCGATCCCCCATGAATGCAAAATGGGTTGACTGCTCTATAATTTCCTTGTTTGCAAGCCCCGGTTTAACTTTCTCCAATGCTTTTTGAAGTTCCTCTTTTTTTATTTTCATTTACAAACATCCCTGTTTTTACGTATGTAGATATATTGAATCTCTTTGCTAGATAATAACTCAATAAACGATGATCTGCCTTAACTTTAGTTAATACACTGCCCTGGTGGGCCTCTGTTAATGTTGTTGCCAGGTAAATTTTCATCGTCTGCTTTTCCTGGATTCAAATTCTCCTGTCTTGACATAAGTCTTTAATGCATCCTCTGGATAGCTTGCTGCCTTGGCTTCTTCTTGAAATAGATAATAGGATACCAAGCGGTTCGTATTGCCTGCCCTGGTTAAGCTCGGACCATTTGTATAATCCCTTAACCAGGTGGCCAGGTAAATCTTCATACTAATCCTAACCCAGAAGCCGCTGTGCGCTTAAATGCCCAGGGATATTCCGGCATTGACTTTTCAAGGTCAAGAAAATAGATAATATTCAATTCATCCCGTAATTGGTATTTATTGGAAAGTCCCTCCTCTTCAATAATTTCTACTGAACGTGCTTCCTCTTTATTCTTGGGCCTCTTCTCACCCCACTTTTCATTATCAGCAAGGATATATTCCTGAGGCTCTGTTTTAAAAGAGGACTTGCCCAGCTTGTATCCCTTGGAATGAATGTAATCCAGGATAATCTGTTTCTGCCCTGGAGGTAATGTATTAATATGCGCCCCGGCTTCCTTTGCAGAGGGACTTCTAAATGAAACCGCGACTTTCCAACTGTTTTCATCGTATATCCACTTTCCACCACGACACCTTGGAACGTAAATTCCACCATTCCGACCAGTCATTACCCAGGCAGTTGAATCCACACTATACCAAGGATACCGTAACATCAATCCTAATCCAGTCAATCCAAATCCGTGTACTTTAATAATTGGCATCCCATCTGCATCACACAAGTAATTAGCAAACATATCATCCAGGAAATTAAACAGGGTACTTCTATCAGAAGTAATTAAACCACCCAGTGCCATGTATTCGTATCCACGTTTAAGATACCGTTTTAGCCATTTCCGATCATCCTTATAATGAAAAACTGGAAGGGGATGCATTCCAGCACGTTCCATTATCATTTGATTCTTCCAAGTAGCCTCGGCATCACCTATTACATCGAGATTGGCATATGCTGTGATTGAATCCTGATGTTCCTTGATAAATGCGATATATTCCTGAATGTCAATTACGGCACCTTGTGACCAAGCAGAGAAAGCCCCAGAATCCAAGAAAAGATCAACTTTATTTTTCATATTCACCTCGAACCACTTTTTTTCAAATCCACCATCCTTAGAATGATAATACGAATGCAGCTTGCTTCCTCGTTTGAACAACGCCTGAATCTTGGGCTCATTCTCAGGTGTGCTAACAGATGTTCCAGCCAAATAAATCTTCATGTTAATTCCGGATTAACTGCATTAATTCTTGCCGAGCACTGGCATCATGTAAAAATACGCCCTTCAAGCTACTTGTAACCATGGTACTGTTTTGCTTGGAACATCCTCTCATCCGCATGCACATATGCGACGCCTCAATTACACATGCAGCTCCCAGGGTTCCAACTTCCTCCATCAAGAACCCTGTAACCTGTTCACCCAGACGTTCCTGAATTTGCAGACGCCTTGCGTATATATCGACCAGCCGGGCCAGCTTAGAAATTCCAAGTACAGATCCGTTTGGAATGTATGCTACATGGGCTACCCCTGAGAATGGGAGCATGTGATGTTCACACATACTGTAAAGTTCTATATTCTTGAGCAAGACAATCTGGTCATAGGTCTCGGCGTCAAAATGCCTTAGCAAATCCCTGGGATCCTGTTTATATCCAGCAAACAGTTCATCCCAAGAACGAATGATCCTGTTCGGGGTATCCTTCAAGCCCTCCCTTTCCGGGTCTTCGCCAATATATTGAAGTTGCGCTTTTAAATTCGCCCGTAGTTGATCAGTCTTATCTTCCATTTTGAATCTCCTTTTCAATTTTATCACGCAATAAACAATTATCACATACATGGCATGGACCACCAGCAAAGTAACAGGAATACATCTTATCCAAATTCAGGTTCCATTCCAAGCATTCACGAATGATCTTGGATTTATCCCACCTACGTTCATAAAACGGGGCACGAATTCGTACGACGTGTGAGAACCCAGACATAGCCAGGATATTCATTGTATCAAGGAAATGCGGGGAGGTATCATCGGCTACCATTTTTGTGGATCTAATATTTTCCCATTCATTCTTCTCATATTCATAGCCAACAATCAGTTCATCAATTTTATTATGGGAACAATACGCCAGGGCATAGCACAACATCAAAGCATTCCGGCCTTCTATGAAATAACTCTTGTGGGGAATATCATCCCAGGCCTCTAATGGATTCTTATCTTCAGGCTTCCAGCCTTCTTCAAACAATCCCGGGGTTTTTTGCCAGGGGAAGAGGGCCATAGGGATTTCGACAAATTTAAGAGGCTCAGGGAGCTGTCTTATATGGTATCGAATTAAGTCCTGTTGCAAGTCCCATACGGCCTGTCCATAGTTAACTGAAAGTAAAACTGGATTCCGGGATGCAAATTCATACATTAACAGTGTAGAATCAATCCCACCAGTCACCATGATAGCCGTGCTCATTTTCGATCCCCCCAGTAGTTCTCATTAAAAGAACACCCTGGAAGCATTTCTACTTGTCTTTGTGTCGTCGGCCAGTTCCTGCATTTATCTGGACGCAATCCCAGGCCATGAATTCCACAACGACCACCTGTCTCAGTATTAACAAGATGACGACATTTATCAAAGAAAACAATCTTAACGGAATCAGGTCCAAGCTTCTTTACCATTACTGTTGTCAGCTGTTCACTGCCTACCGGATAATCATACCCGTGCAGTTCAAACCAATGTGAGATATCTTTCTCTTCAATAAGAACGGCGTCTGAGCAACAGCATGCTCCACACTGATTGCATGTTCCTGCTAACTGTGTTTCCCCAACTGCCATGCAGGTTCCTTGTGTTCCACTTTTCAGGGTGTTTTTCTCTTCCATTACTTAACTCCTTGTAAAGATTTCAAGGCCGCCTCAATTTCCTGGACCTCTCGTCCTCTTCCTTTCGCTCTGCTTTCAAGCAAAAATGCCGACAGATCAGCGATTGAGGGTGTATGTAGGAACTGAGTCCTATGTGCCAGGCCATTCCCAGCAAAAGCAATAAATTTGCGGAGGCATGATCTGCAAACCCCGCATTCTTGCTTTTCTGTTCCGTCATAACAGGAACGGGATTCATTGAGCAGTGGTTCAATTGAAAAACCAGCATCCAGGTATTCTGCCAAGATTTCGGTTTTCGTTAGCGTCTTGAATGGCATATGAACTTGATAAGGATATCCGTCATGTCCGTTCTTTTCACGATCAAGGCCAAAGTAGTTCATCAGTGATTCCATCATTGATTTAAACACGAAATCCTTATCTTTTGTGGTATCACCAGCAGTCGCTCCAATAAAGATCTCAGAATACTGCTGAGCCGCCATCAAGATAAAAAAGCAATTCCGGAATGGGATAATCTTGTTTTCCAATTCCCATGCTGCCATGTTAAACTGAACACGTGGAACCCAAGAAGGAATTATCTGCTGTTCAATCAGATTATCCTTTGTTCCGGTTTCAATGAACAACAAATCAGGTTCTGGGTATAATTTGGATAGGCAGTACGAATCCATTCCCCCACTATACAAAATTACTGAACTTCCGGCCATTGTAGACCTCCTTGATTTTTATCGTCTATGTAAACGTCTGCTCTAAGTTTGCCCATTACTAATGCATGGTATGGAATCCCGGCTGCATGTAATTCCGCTTCTGTTTGGGTCAGCATCCTGGGATTCCTTGCTGTGTGAATGATAATTAGATTTTTTGGATTATCAAACAGCGCTTGAACTTTTTGTGGGTGTTCAAGCGCTGTCCCATCCATGTCGATGGCGATTACGAACATTTACTTAACCAGGCTTAATGTATATCCAATCTCCCTGATGTAAATTGAAACCACATTCCGAGACATTGAAGCACCGCGTTCCGTCATTTTAACAATGGCTTCATCCACGGTTATCTTGGGATTCTCGACAATGATTTCACACATATGCTGCCATTTCGGTTTCCCACCAACCGGGCCACGTTTGGTCCCTTCTGCCCCTGGAGCTTTTTCAATCTTGGCAACCGGTTTGGGTTCAATCTGATTCCTAACTTCTTCTGGCATGCACTCCAGCATGTCTGCCCTCAATTTGCGGGGACCGGAGAGTCCAGCGTAGCAGGGTGCCGCAATATCAATTTCAGAGAAGATATCCCATTCCTGAACCAGTTTCTTGAGGTCGATTAACTTCTTGGCCTCCTTGAAATCAGATGCCAGGGTGGATACCAGTGCTTCCTCCACGGCGACGTCTGCTGCTGCCCCTTCTACATCTTCGGTAGCCTCAGCATCCTCGTCGGCTTCTTCTTCTTCAGGTTCGTCCTCGTCCTCGTCCTCGTCCTCCTCGACATCGTCGGCATTCGTGTCGTCTTCTACTTCCTCAGATTCAGGACGGGCACAGGCCCCAAGTGCTTCCAGGATTTCCCAGGCAGCATCCGAAAAGGCGTCCTCTTTGGGATCAATCAATGTGGCAGCCTCAACTACCTTTACCTTCAACGCGGACGCTTTCAGGTCCAGCAATATGGGGGGCTCCAGTCCGAGTTGATCATTCAATTCTTTTGCAACTTTCTTCAACTCTGTCTTTGTTACGTCTTTTTCTTCCATGGTGTTTCTCCTTTTTAATTAAGTATCCGAACGATTGATAACTTTTCGGGGTTGTGGTTTGAATTGTCGTGCCATTTATTGGTTGCACAGAATCCTGGCAAGGTTCCCATGTCATCCACCCGGAGCACTTCATTATATGCGAATGTAAGTGCCTGTTCACGTGTCATTGCTACTGCGATGCTCTGGATGGTTTCCTTTTCCTTAATATACCTTGTTGCAGACTTGCCCTGAGCTGTAAGCCAATCAATCACTAAATCACGAACTCCGATCAGCGTCTCAATCAAATTATCCTTTGAACGGTACTTAAAATCACTTGAAACCAAAGATAATGCATTTGATAAGATTGCTTTAGGGGTCTCCTGGATAATGACCCCGTTCATCTTTAGTAATTGATCGGCCATTCTTGAATCTCCTCTATTTTCGGTTTTAATTTAAATTTCCCTGTTATTATATTATACGGGATCAGGTCAGGTTTTGTTAGATGGATTTGATTAAATAAAGCCAAAATAACAGATATGTTTATTTTACTTTAGATTCAAGTGCTTATGCAGCTGAAAGTTAAAAGTTATTTTATGCATCAAGGCGGGAACCCTCTTTTTTAACTGGACAAGGGCCTGGGATACCTTCTCACCGGACTCCACAGAAAGGGCAACCCGGAGTCCGTACCACCCAGGATTAACACAATCCAGATCCTGCAATACCTGAAGAACGACTTCCAGATCAGCATCATCCTTGATAACGAATTTAATCCAAGTGGGAATTGTTTTGCTGTACTTGCCCAGGCCACAGAATTTTACAAAATGACAGAGGTCCATCATCCTACTCTGCATCCCGGAACTGGGTGGCTTGAAATCAAAGACATGGCAGACAGGTAAGAACGGAACTTGACTACCATTGGTTTCCACCTGGATTGTGCATTTCTTATCACTGAGCAGCAGTTCTAACTGATACAACTCATCGTGATCCTGCATCAGGGGTTCCCCTCCCGTTAAGACCACATTGCTGTTTGCTGGGATCCGTTTTGCAATCTGCTTGGCGGTCATAGCCAGGTGATTTGACACATCAAATACCTGGGAACCTTTTGTGTCACACCAGTCACATTTCAAGTTACAGCCCTGGAAACGAATAAACCAAGCAATACTTCCTTGAGGAATAACCCCTACTTCTCCGCTGATTGACTCAAAAATCTCATTTACATACATTCTTTTTCTCCGTTCAGGAATTCATCTGTCAAAATTGTTAAAACGAAACTTCTGCAAAGGCGGAATGTGTTTCCCATAGCCGAACCCGCTTAATCAACGCCGACTGCTTTGATATCTGGGCGAAAATATCAATTGCCATATTCTCAGCCGTAGGGTTCTTCCCGTAGGTCTCCGAGGTCAGGAACTGGTGATCATACCGGTCAACGACAGGCTGCAGCATCTCTTTCACGGCTTTGAAATCAATAATCATCCCTGTTGCTGGATTGACTTCCCCTTCAAATGTTACTTCGAGCTTGTAACTATGCCCGTGAATTCTTTTACATTCTTGGGAATAACACTCGTCAAGCATATGGGCCATTTCAAATCTTACAATCTTTGTTACACTTGCTTTCATTTGGAACTCCTTCAATTACAATTAGAGAAAATGGATTAAAAGGACGATGTTTAATTATACTGTTTACTTTTTCTTTTCTTTAGGTTTTCTTGGTGTCTGATCAAAGAAACTTGAAACAAATGGCCTGCCCTGCTGTAATGCCTGCAAAACACAGACTTGCTTCCCGCCATTTGATTCATCATCACGAACAAGTAATTCGTTTATGCGGAGGATTCCCAGTTTCTTTTCCACCCCCTTCTTATCCTGGTTTAGCCCGTAAAAGGCGGTGACATGGCTATACTTTCTTTTATCCTCCGAGAAATTCTTTAACTGGAGGGTGTCACTGTCATAGCTTTCTGCGTCAGCCTGGGTAACTGTCACTACTAAACAGTGTCTTTCCTGGGATATTCGCCTGCCCCCTTTCCAGATTTCATTCTGTTTATGCCGGAACTCGCTTGTCGGATCAATTAGCAAATCCATATAATCAATAAGGACCACATCAGGTACAAAATTATCCTGCTGTTCCCATCTATCAAGCACGGCTCTGATTTCCTTTATGGACAGCGTGCCGTTAAAATACGTGCTTAGTTTAAACTTACCCCGTTTTCGTTTAATTACTTTTCCTTTGACCTTGAAAAATTCATTTATGGTTGCTTGGACTAGACGTTCAGAGTTTTCTTGCGGATAGGGTTTAGTTCCATTTTTGGTTCTTCTCTTT